>ENA-ORTH01001724-ORTH01001724.1-human-gut-metagenome-genome-assembly--contig:-NODE-1724-length-20665-cov-3.744687_pt1 | contig 20665 bp, 15 predicted proteins | sample MGYA00241914_ERZ509192 | MGnify/ENA primary metagenome ERZ509192 (study PRJEB26280, sample SAMEA2338826) | human gut metagenome | biome: human gut; feature: human-associated habitat; material: faeces... | reverse complement strand
GCTGTAAGGCATCCCCTCGGAATTGCCGTAGGCATACCCCACCCCGATCAACAGCCGTGCGGCCAGCCAGTTGTTCCGCCGTCCGATGCGGTGGTAGAATTTCAGCTCGCTGACCTCCTTGACGAACTGCGAGAAGCGGTTGCCGAACAACTCCTGCGGCTGCTTCTCGCCGAAAGCCCGCAGCACGCCCGCGAGCAGGTTGCCCGCCGACGTGAAGCTGTTCTGCCAGACGAGGCGGCGATTGCCCGCGGCGCCGTAGGTCCGGTCGAAAGTGTAGGTATAGCCAATCGAAGGCACGAACTGGTTGCGGAAACTCATGGCGATGGCCGGATTCTCGTCCATCGTGCGGTCGAACTCCTCGGTCGTGTGCAGCAGCTTGTTGTAGGTCAGCTTGAAGAGCGTCAGCGCATGGCGGCTGTACGGCGAGGTCTGGAAGTTGTAGCCCATCGACCCGCTGAACGCCACGAGCCGGAAAAAGTCGGGCCGGTTCATCAGGTCCGCCCCGAGCTGGAAGGAGGTGCTCCCGGGATAGCGCTGCCGGCGCAGCATCGACTGCGGCACGAGCAGCCGCGGGACGTTGAGCGTCGCATTGAGCCCCAGCTCGTAGGAGTTGAGCTGCGAAGAACGGCCGCCCGAACGTTTGTTGCCCGTCTGCCATTCGTACGAACCGTTGAGCGCCACCGACAGCACCTCGCCGCCCCGGAACAGATTGTTGTTGCTGACTTTGAAGGCGATGCCGGGGCCGAGGAAGCTGTTCGACTTGGAGGTGACGTCCGTTTCAAGGGCCGCTTCGAGCGGATAGTCGAAGCGGGCGTCGATTCCGACATCGAGCGTGTCGGAGCCCCGCAGCGAATCGACCGGCGCGACATTCAGCGAGACCGACCGGAAAACGCCCAGCTTGTTCAGATTGGTCAGCGTGCGGTCCTGAGCCCCGACGGTGAACAGCTCCCCGCGTTCGAGCGTCAGCGCCCGGGAGAGCAGCCGGGGCCGGATCCGCATCGGCCGCTGCGCGATGACCTCCGCTCCCCGCAGACGAAGCGTATCGGGTCTGCCGGGTTTTGGGTCGGTCAGCCGGACCGTCACCTTGCCCACACGGTAGGGTTTGAGCGCCACGGCCGGCGCATCGGATTTGAGGTTCAGACGCAGCGCGACCCCGCGCGGCGAAAGGGTCGTGTCAGCCTGGTATTCGAGGTACTCGGGCCGGAAATAGTAATATCCCCGTTCGCGGAGCGACTGCGCCATCCGCCGGCGTTCGAGCGTCAGCGTATCCAGGTTGTACTGCGCCCCTTCGCGCAACAGCGAAGTGGAGCGAAGGCTGTCGAGGAGCGGTTGCAGCGCACCGCCCGCCGTCGGATAGGCGATCCCCTCGTAATGCCACGGCGGCGCCACGCGGAGACGGTAGCTCACCCGGGCCTTCCGCCCCCGCTTGCGGTAGAGCAGCGTATCCGCGGCCCGGGAGCCGAAATAGCCGTGGTTTTCGAGCGCCTGCTCCGCGACCTTCGCCCGCAGCGAAGGCTGCACCTTCGAAATCAGCACCGGCTCCTTGGCCAACCGCTTGTAGAACCAGTATTTGAAACCCTTCTCCCGAGGCGTGTAAAGGTAATTGTAGGCCCACAGTCCGATCGGCAGCGGCGTCCGCACATAAGGGCTGTAAAGCGGATTGTTCGGAGCTACCGAAAGCGGCTCCCGGGCCGCCGAAGCGGCCGCCGGAGAGACCGTAACGCCCGAGTCGGGTTCGATGCGGATTTTTCCGACGCCCGTGTAGAGTACCTCGTCCGACGCCAGCCGCCGCGTCGTGGAGCAGGCGGCCGCAAACGCGAGGGCCAGCGCCACGGCGGCCGTGCGGAGTATCGGGCGGTCATTCATGCACTGCGGTCTCATCTCGTTTCTCCTCCTTCTTTTTCTCCTTCCGGTTCGCCGGGCGGAACAGATCGGTCAGCCGGAGCAGCTTCTTGCGGATGACGAAGCCCACGCCGGTCTCGGTGATCTCCCCTTCGAGAATGCTCTCGTAGCCCGTATGGCGGAACAGGCGGATGAACATGTTGTCACGCCTGGTGAGCATGTATTCGAGCGAAATGTCGTCGATCAGGTTTTCCCGGAGATTCTCCGACGGGTCGTTGCCGGTGCTGAACCGCCCGCCGATGACCGCCCGCACACGATCGCTGAACAGGCTCTTCGACAGACGGTAGGAGTAGTCCGTGCGCTGTCCGTTGGGATCGTCCTCGCCGTAGGAGTCGATGCCGAACGAAAGGTCCACGCCTTTCAGGCTGTTCTGCGCCCACTGATTCAGTTCCTTCTGGATGAACGAGTTGAGCGGATTCTCGGAAGCGACCGTCGCCGACGACCCCGGACCCGAATAAGTGTTGTATATCAACAGGTTCATCGCCTGGCTGGCCCGCTGTTCGGCCGTCAGCGAGTTGAGCTCGTTCTGCATGGCGAGGTCCTCGGGAGCCGCCAGGTCGAAGCTCACCGAAAGGTCCGCGAGCGTGTTGCGTATGCGGATCGAGATGTCGAAATTCACCGGTCGGTTGTTCTGCCCGTCCGACGAGACGCTGGCCCGGACGGTCTCCACGGCCGTCAGGCTGAACGTCGGATCGGCGATGTCCCCCATCCACTCCACATAGCCGCCGGGACGTATTTTGAAGGTTTTCTGCGAAATGACGGGCGGATTGTAGCGCACCATGCCGCCCGAAAGGACATAACGGCCCGCAAGACGCGTATCGCCCAGCGGGTTCATCGTATAGGTCAGACTCCCGCCGCCCTGCAAGTCGATCCGGTTGCTGCCGTCCGCCGAAAGGTCCACGCCGGCCCGCACGTCGTCGTTGATGTCCACGTCCAGATGCACGTCCATCCCGCCGACCGACATTTCCCGCGGCGGCGCCGGCTCCGCCGGCTCCTCGTCCAGTTCGCGGAACGAGACGAACGTAACGACGTTCTGCGGCCGCTCCCTGACCTCCATCGGCGAGTCCTGCATGACATACGAAATGTCCGTGCCTCCCAGCAGGGCGGCGCGGCCGCGGACGACGAGCGCATCGACCGGTCCCCTGGCCGTCACGTCCAGATCGAGAAAGGCCTTGCCATAGACCGCCGTGCGTTCCCGCCGCGCGACATCGACGAACTGGAAGTCGGAAGCCCGGAGCGCGAGGTCGGCCGCGACACGGCCGAAATCCGACAGATCGACCGTTCCGGCGACCGTAAGCGGCTTCCGGTTCGGGCCGGTCAGCGCATAGTCGTCGAACAGCATGCGGCCGTCGCATAGCCGGATCGTGTCGGAGGCGAGGCGGAACGAAGTCCCGATCATCGGCACGCGCACGTCGGTCGCGGCGAAACGCACCCCGCCGTCGAGTTTCGGCCGTTTCGGAGCGCCTCCCACATGGATTGCGGCCTGCACCTCGCCCGACAGCCGCAACAGATCCGCGGGCAGGAAGACGTCGAGGCGCTGCAACGGGAATCCGGGGACCGTCAGCGTGAGGTCCAGCGGTTCGTCGCGGTCGGGGCGCAGGTCGCCGTGCGCGGCGAACACCTCGCTGCCGTCGAGTGTCACCCGCGCATCGGCCCGCCGGCCCCGGCCCTGCCCGTAGCGCACGCCGAGGGCGACGTCGCCGAACCGCTGCTTCCCGTACGACAGCTCCGTCACCGAGACGTCGCCCCGGATGGCAAGGCTGTCGGAGCGCATCTCCAGCACGACGCCCGCACCCAGCACGCCGTCCACGGGCGGAGGCGCCGGGAGCATTCCGAGCGCCGCTCCGATCCCGACGCCCGCGACATCGAGCCGCAGGGACTCCGCCTCACCGTCGTCGGCCGGAACCGAACGGAGAGCGAAGCGCCCCTCGCCGCACCGCATGTCGAGGTCGGCGGCTATGCGACGGTCGTACCACCCGTATTCGACGTAATTCCCCGCATTGACCTCCCAGGGTTCGGAGCCGAAGAGCGGACGCAGCGGCGTCATGCCCGCACGCACCAGCGAATCGGTCCACTCCACGTCGAACCCGAAGCGGAAACCCTCGCGCCCCGCGCGGTCCCGCTGCCGGAAATTCACCTGCCCCGTATTCCGCACGACATGCCCGTAGAGCGCCGCCTGCGCCACATGGTCCAGGTGCCCCGGGGCGTTCGACACCCTGAGCCGGTACGCGAGCCGCCGCTCCTCCCGCGCGATCCCCAGCGCCACGGTGTCCAGCACGACGCCCCCGGCGTCCAGTCCGTCCACACGCATCCGAAGCGACAAAGGCTCCGCGCCGTCGTTCGCTCCGGCGACATGCAGTCCCCGGAACGAAGCGCCCTTCGTCCGCAAAAAATTGTTGAGTATGTTGTTCCGTCCGGCCTCGGCCTGCAACCGGAAGCGCGGAAGCACGTCCTGCAGCTCCTCCATGTCGAACGCCTGTTCCCGCAACTGCCGCCGCAACGTCTCCGAGGCGCGCGCTGCGGCCGCGAGGAGCGAATCGGGCGACGCGGGGGCCGAGAGCGTCAGTACGAAATCCCCGGACCGGACCGACGCCCGGACCGACGCCGTGTCGGCCCCGACGGCCACGCTCGTGGGACGGATGCGGTCGGTACGGTATCCGTTGCGTATCCCGATACTGTCCAGCGCCAGCGAGGCGGCATAGGTTCCCTCCTGCGAGGCCGAGGCGCGGAAGTCGAGGCCGAAAGCCCCGCCGATCCGGTCCGGCGTCACGCCCAGCGCCGCCAGATCGAACTCCGCGACACGCCCCGCCAGCCGTACCGACTGTCGCTCGCGGGTCACCTCTCCCGAGAGGTCCAGCGCCAGACGCAGCGCCTCGTCGCGATCGGCGATCCGGCCCGAAAGGCGGCCGTCCTCCAGCACGGCGTCGATCCCGATGCCGCCGAAATCGCGTCCGGCATACTCCAGACGCTCCGCTCCGGCGCTCACCGAGACGGTCGTCTGCGGCGCGAAGGGATCGAAACCCGCGCCGCGGGCCTCCGCCGCGAAATCGACCGTCCCGAGCGAATCGGCCGGCAGGAACGCCCCGAGCGGGAAGCCGTCGCACCGCACCCGCGCTTCGTAGGTCTCAGCCGCCGGATCGAGCCGTCCCGCGGCCGAGAGGCTGCCTCCGCCGACCTCAAGCGCCGCATCCGCCGCCACCGCACCGCGGTCCAGCTCCGCCGCGCCGCGCAGGGTCATCCGCGCGGGAATCGCCACGCGGCGGCGTAACGCCGTGTCGGGCAGCAACGCTTCGAGAAACTCCAGTTCGCGGAAATCCCCCTCGAAACGGACCGAAACGGCCGCCGCCCGCCCTTCCGGCAGGTTCTTCGCCCTGCCTTCCGCCCGCAGGCCGCCATGCCCGGGCACGGAGAGCTCCAGCCCGATCCGGCGCAGGTCGGCCAATGTCCCGGCGGCCGTCAGCGACAGGCTCGCCTCGCGGTCGCCCAGCGCCTCCGGAACAGGGAACAGCAGCCGCATGTCCCGAGTCGAGAGATCGGCGCGGAGCGCAGCCCTGATCTCCGCTGCGGGAGCCAGTCCGAGCGCCCCGGGGCCCGCCTGCACGTCGGCGTCGATCCGCGACGAAGCCGTGGCGAGACGGAAGCTCTCCAGCGACACGGCCCCGCCGTCCTTCACGAACCGTCCCGAGGCCGAACGCACGGCCAGCCCGCTGCGCTCGGCGAAGTCCAGCCGTTCGATCCGCAGGACGATGTCGCCTCCCCGGTTATACACCGAATCGAGCGTGAGATTGAGCGCCGAGAGGGAGACCGCCTCCGGATCGAATCCCGCCGCAGGCGCATGCCCCATCGTGCCGTAGGCCGCGCGGTTGTCCGCCAGTTCGACGTGCCCCACGCGGACGGTCCAGGGTCGCGGCGCGCCGGCAGCACCCTCTGCGGCATCTTCCGCAGCATGTCCCGGGCCGGATTTCGCCGCAAATTCCGCGGAGCGCTCCGAAGCGCTCCCCTCTTCCGGTGCAACCTCCCGGGACGGCGCTGCAACGTAGGAGTACACGCCGCGCGTCAGCCGCACGCCGGCCACCTCGACCCGCGCACTGTCCAGTCCGACGCGGCAGTCGTTCACTTCGCCCTCGGCCAGCCGCACGGAAAGCTCCGAGGGGTCGGGCGAGGTCCGCATCCGAAAGGCCGTATTGGCCACCGAAATCCGCCCTACGGCGATCTTCCACGGCAGGGCCGCCGCGCTGTCGGGCCGCTCCTCCGCGGTCTCCCGGACCTCCAGGCCGATCGCCGCGTCCCCGTCCGCCAGCGCGACCCGGAAGACATCGGCCGTCCCGGCCTTCAGATCGACCCGGGCGAGATACACCCCGAGCCTTCCGGCCGCAAGACGCATGTCCGTTCCCGCGACGGAATCGCGGTAACGGGCCGCGAAATCCCCGAGTTCGAAATTGCGGATCACCGCCCGGCTGCGAAGCAGCGGCAGCAGGGCGACGTCGAGCGACAGCCGTCCGCAGCGGACAAGCGTGTCCCCGCGCTGTCTCAGCAGCACGTCGTCCGCCGACAGGCGGAGCGGAAAAGCGAGCCGGATGCGGCCGATCGAAAGTTCCATGCCGAGCGACCGGGCGACGGACCGTTCCGCCCGGATGCGCACGAAGTCCTGCACCGCAGGGATATAGAGCGATGCGGGAATCAGGACCAGCGCCGCGACGAGGCCCAGCAGCGTGCGGAGCGTATATTTGACGATTTTTCTCCTGTGCATTTTTCGCGGCGGCGTCCGGAAGCCTCGACGTTCCGAGACCGCCCGTCTAAAACGACTGCAAGTTACGAAAATTCCGGTTCCTGCCCAAAGGCTTTCCGGCACATTCGGCCCGATTCGAGGCATTTATCGTTTTTTCTTCCCGCCGGATGCCCCGGAACGGCGGAAACCGCCCGTTTTTTCCCTCGCAGTCCGGCCGTTCCGAAAAGGCCCCCGCCATGACAGGAACGCCCGCATCGCCGCCGCCAGTCCGCAACGCCGGCAGTCCGCCCCGCCGCGTCACGCAAAAAAATTAGGCCCGGAAGACGGAAATATCCCGGAAAAAGCGTACCTTCGAACAGAAATTCAGCCCTTTCTACGACAATATGCTCTCCCTGCGCGACAAACGCGACTGCTGCGGCTGCGGAGCCTGTGCGCAACGGTGTCCCGCGAAGTGCATCCGCATGACGGAAGACGCCGAAGGGTTCCGCTACCCCGTGGCGGATGCGGACGCCTGCACCGGATGCGGCCTGTGCGAACGCATCTGCCCCGGACTGCATCCCTCCGCACCGCACGACCCGCTGCGGCTCTTCGCGGCACGCAACCGGGACGAGGCGGCACGGGCGGCCGGCTCCTCGGGCGGCGTCTTTTCGCTGCTCGCCCGGCGGACGCTGCGCGAAGGAGGCGTCGTATTCGGCGCGGCCTTCGTCCCGACGTGGGGAGGGGTATCTCACCGCAGGGCAGAAAAAGAGGAGGAGTTGCAGCCGCTACTCAAATCCAAATACGTGCAGAGCGATACGGGAGGCTGTTACACCGAAGCCGCCGCGCTGCTGCGCGAAGGACGGCGGGTGCTCTTTTCGGGCACGCCCTGCCAGATCGCGGGCCTTCACGCCTTCCTCCGGGGAGAGCGTCCGGAACGACTGCTCACGGTCGAATGCCTCTGCCACGGGGTTCCCTCCCCGGCCGTCTGGCGCCGCTACACGGAAGAAACGGCGGGCGGAAGGCGGATTCTCGGCGTCGATTTCCGCGACAAGAGCCGTTCGGGCTGGCGGCGTTACGACTTCACCGTCCGCACCGACGGCGGCGAACGTCGCGTCCCGGCCCGGGAGGACCTTTACATGCGCGCATTCCTCGCGGAGCTGACGCTGCGCCCGAGCTGTTACGCCTGCCCGTTCAAGTCGGGCCGCAGCGGGAGCGACATCACGCTGGCCGACTTCTGGAACATCCGCGACGTGCTGCCCGCATTCGACGACGACCGCGGCGCGAGCCTCGTGCTGCTCAACACGCCGCAGGGCGTCCGGCATTTCGAAGAGGCCGACGCCGAGTGCCGCCCGCTTCCCTGGGACGACCGGGTGCGCGGCCGCAACGGCGGATTCCTCGAACGCGTCGAACCCCACCCGCGCCGCGAAGAGTTCTTCCGCGAGCTGCCCCGTGCGGCGAGCGTCACGGAATTGCTGAAACGAACCGTAAAACCCACACCCGGGCAACGTCTCGTGCGGAAATTCCGCCGGCTGATCGCCCGCTAACCCGAACCGCCCCATGAAAATCGCCCTGCTGACCCTCCCCCTGCACGCCAACTACGGCGGCGTGCTTCAGGCATTCGCCCTGAAGACCGTCCTCGAACGGCTCGGCCACGAGGTTTGGCTCGTGGACAACCGCCGCCGCGAAAAACCCGTCAGCAACCTCTTCCTGAAGACCGTACTGCGCCGCGCGGTCGAGTCGCTTTTCCACCGCAAGGAGATTTTCGCCGAACTGAACACGGCCCTCACGCAGGATTACAAGAAATCGGAGATCGAGAAATTCATCTACCGCCGCCTCTCGCCGCGCACGGCGCCCGTTTACGATACCGACGACTACGCCTCGATCGCCGCCGACGGGGGGGGGTACGACCTCTACATCGTGGGCAGCGACCAGGTGTGGCGGCCGCGTTACGCCAAGGAGCTGGGCCCCTATTTCTTCTCGTTTCTGGAGGGAACAGCGGCCCGGCGGATCGCCTACGCCGCCTCGTTCGGGACCGCCGAGTGCGAATACACCCGCGAGGAGCGGGAGCGCTGCGCACGGCTGCTGGCCGAGTTCGAGGGCGTCTCCGTGCGGGAACGCACGGGTATCGGACAATGCCGCGACTACTTCGGCCGCGACGATGCACGGCAGGTGCTGGACCCCACCCTGCTGCTCACGGCGGAAGACTACCGCCCGCTGTTCATTCCGGGCATCGCCCCGGCGGAGACGATCCATTGCTACCTGTTCCGGGCCGGTTCCGCCGTCCGGCGGGAGATCGGCCGCACGGCCGCGGCGCGCGGACTGGAGATCGTCCGCATGACCGACCGGACGAACGAATCGGAAGGCAAGATGCCGGGAATCGGGCAATGGCTCTCCGCGCTGCACGACGCCCGCTACGTGGTCACCGATTCGTTCCACGCCTGCGCCTTCTGCATTCTCTTCCACAAGCCCTTCGCCGTCTATATCAACCGCCGCCGCGGCTCGGCGCGCATCCGCTCGCTTCTCGAACAGTTCGGACTCGAAGGACGGATCGCGTCTCCCGGGAAACCGCTCGCGCAGACGCTCGACGCCCCGATCGACTGGGAGGCGGTGGAACGCACGCTGGAAGAGCGCCGCGCCGACTCGCGCGGCTTCCTCGCCCTGCACCTGCAGGAGGCGCCGCCGCTGAATGCCGCCGCAGGGGAATGAACCGCCCGGCGGCTCACTCCTCCGCCCGGCGGCTGATTTCAGCCACCGTGGCCCCCACGTAGCCGATCAGCGCCCCGGGCGCGAGCCTGAGCTGCAATCCGCGCACCCCGGCGCTGACATAGATGAAGGGCAACCCCTCGGCCGAAGCGTGGACATAGGTCGGAAAAGCCTTCTTCATCCCTATGGGCGAACACCCGCCGCGGACATATCCCGTCACGGGCAGCAGCTCCTTCATCGGAATGAGATCCGCTTTCTTGTTGCCCGACACCCGGGCCGCCGCCTTGAGATCCACCTCGTGGTCCCCCGGCACGACGCAGACGAAATACCCCGTGCGGTCGCCCCGCAGGACGAGGGTCTTGAACACGGTCGCAATGTCCTCGCCCAGTTGTTCGGCCACGTGCGTCGCCGCGAGGTGCTCCCCATCGACACGGTAGGGAACCAGCTCGTAGGCGATCTTCGCCCGGTCGAGCAGCCGCGCGGCGTTCGTCTTTTCAATTTTGGAATGGCTCATATTGTCCTGTTTGTCGTCGTATCTGCCGCAAAAGTAATTTATTTTCGCCGAATGCCGGCGGATTCGCTACTTTTGTTCGTATGACATGCAGGCGAATCATCCTTCTTGCAGCGGCCGCTCTCTGGACGGCCGGGGCCGTCGCGCAGAGCACCCGCGTGCGCGGACGCGTCACCGACGCCTCCACGGGCCTGCCCCTGCAATTCGCCAGCGTCGTCTTCTCGGGCACGACCGTCGGCATCACCACCGACGAACAAGGCATCTACGCCCTCGAGACCCGCGACACGACCGCCCGCATCGAAGTCTCGATCGTGGGCTACGCTCCCCAGTCGCGGCGCGTGGAGCGCGGGACATTCAGCCAGGTAGACTTCGCCCTCGACCCCGTGCGCTTCGACATCGGACAGGTCGTCATCACCCCGGGCGACAACCCGGCCCACCCGATTCTCGAAGAGGTCGTCCGCCACAGGCCGCAGAACGATCCCGAGCACTACGACACCTACAGCTGCACGACCTACACCAAGATGGAGCTCGACCTGACGAACCTCCGCCCCTCGTTCCGCAGCAAGCGGTTGCAGCGCAACTTCGGATTCATATTCAGCTACATGGACACCTCGGCGCTCACCGGCGCCGCCTACCTTCCGGCCATGATCTCCGAATCGTCCGCGGAGCTTTACCACAGCCGCTCGCCGCAGTTCACGCGCGAGGTGATCCGCGCCAGCCGCATCTCGGGCGTGGAGAACAGCGAAGCCGTGGCGCAGTTCACGGGCGGCATGCACGGCGACGTGAACTTCTACGACAACTTCATCGACCTGTTCGACGTGCGCTTCGCCAGTCCGCTCGCCTCGGGCGGCAGGACCTACTACGACTATTTCCTGGTGGACAGCCTCGACGTGAAGGGACGCAAAACCTACAAGATACGCTTCCACCCCAAACGGCTCACCACACCCGTACTCGACGGCGAGATACACATCGACTCGGCCACCTACGCCCTGCAGTCGGCGTCGGTGCGCATGCCGCGGGGCGTCAATGTGAACTGGATCCGCCACCTGCGCATCGACAACGAGAACCGCCTGACAGAAAACGGACGCTGGTTCCGCCTCCGCGACCGCGTATCGGCCGAATTCTCCCTGACGACGGCCGACTCGTCGAAACTCGTGTCGTTCATCGGCACGCGCGAGATCGCCTATTCCGACGTACGGATCGACGAACCGATCCCCGACGAGGTGCTGCGCATGGACAACCGCGTGCAGATCGCCGGCGGAAATCCCAACCGCCGAGACGAAGCCTATTGGGAAGCCGTGCGCCCCTACACGCTCAGCGAACGCGAACGGGGCATCTACGCAATGGTAGATTCCGTGCAGCGGGTCCCCCTCTACCGCAATATCTACACGCTCGTCAATACGATCCTCGTCGGCCACTGGAACACGAAGTACATCGGCATCGGGCCCTACTACAAGATCGCCAGCTTCAACAAACTCGAGGGATTCCGCATGCAACTGGGCGGCCGCACGACCACCGAAGTGAGCCGCCGCGTGCGCCTTTCGGGATACGCCGCCTACGGCACGCGCGACGGACGCTTCAAGGGCGGCGGCAGCATCGAGGCGGTTTTCGGCCGCACGCTGACCCGTAAACTCACCCTCTCGGGGCGTCACGACGTCCTCCAGCTCGGCGCAGGGGACAACGCACTGACAGAAAGCAACATCCTCTCGTCGATCCTCTCGCGCGGCGACCAGCGCCTCTCGATGGTGAACCGGGGCGAGGCGGACTACGAGCACGAATGGCGACACGGCGTCACGGCCCGCCTCGGCGCCCGCCTGCAACGGGTCTATTCCAACCGCTACGTCCCGATGATCCGCCCGGACGGCACGCCCGCCAACTCCATCTCCGATGCGGCGCTGCGCGCCGAACTGCGCTTCGCCAAGGACGAGACCGTTTACCGGATGCCTTTCGACAAACAGTCGCTCGGTTCGAAATACCCCGTCGTGACGCTTTCCGCCGCGATCGGGATTCCCGGACTGCTTCCCGGCGCCAGCGAGTACTACCGCTTCGAGGGCGGCATCCGCTACCGGCCCGAACTGCCGCCGATCGGCTACTCGACGATCACCGTGCGGGGCGGCCACATCGTCGGCACGGTCCCCTACCCGCTGCTCAAGCTCCACGAAGGCAACGGAACCTATTTCTACGACCCCTACGCCTTCTCGTGCATGGACTACTACGAATTCGCCTCCGACAGTTGGGTGGCGTGGTTTTACGAACACCATTTCAACGGTCTGCTGCTGGGCCGCCTGCCGCTCATCAAAAAACTCCGCTGGCGCGAAGTGCTCGTCTTCAAGGGCGTCTGGGGCACGCTCTCGCACCGCAACGACGGGTCGCGGCCCGGAAGCGGCGCACCGCTCCTCTTCCCCGCAGGCATGTCCTCGGTCTCGACGCCCTACCTCGAGGCGGGCTTCGGCGTGGAGAACATCTTCCGCCTGCTGCGCATCGACTGCATCTGGCGGCTGACCCACCGGGAACCCGTCGCCGGAGAGGAGGTGCAGCGTTTCGCGGTCAATCTGGGCGTGCAGCTCAAATTTTGATCCGGCGGACGTCCGCGGCGATTTTCGGCGTCCGGAAATTTGGCATTGCGCACGCCTTGCGCTATCTTTGCCGCACGAAAACACCGGAGACAGACTCCGCCGCGAGCCGGTCCCGGAAAAACGAACCGACGATGAAGAAAGCAGCACTGTTCGACATGGACGGAACGCTGGTGGACAACACCCCGGCGCACATCAGGGCCTTCTCGATCTTCTGCGACCGCTACGGCGTCACGGACTGGGCCGAAAAGCTCAGCGGGGTTTACGGCATGGGCAACGACGACATCATGGGCCGCATCCTGCCCGAAGAGGTGATCCGCGAAAAGGGACTCGCCGCGCTCGCCGCCGAGAAGGAGGCGATCTACCGCGAAATCTACGCCCCGGAGATCCGTCCCGTCGAGGGGCTTCGCGAACTGCTCGGACGGCTCCGCACCGCGGGCGTCCGCTGCGCCGTCGGCTCGTCGGGCTGCCGGGCCAACGTCGATTTCGTGCTGGAGAGATGCGGCATCGGCGACTTCTTCGACGCCCGCATTTCGGGCGACACGGTGACACGCTGCAAACCCGATCCGGAGATCTACCTCCGCGCGGCCGCCGCGCTGGGCGCGGACCCGGCCGACTGCGTGGTTTTCGAAGACGCCTTGGCGGGTATCGAATCCGCCCGGCGCGCCGGGGCGGGACGCATCGTCGCACTGGCCACCACCCTGACACGCGAACAACTGCTGGCCGAAGGGGGCGCCGACGCGGTCGTCGGCTCCTTCGCCGAAGTCACCGACGCCGATCTGAACTGACAAATCCGTTTACGCCATGCTCCGTGGTCTCGCCACCGTATTGCTGCTCGTCGTCTCCAACGCCTTCATGACGCTGGCCTGGTACGGGCATATCGCCTTCAAATCCAAACTCGAACGCTTCGGACTGATGGTCATCGTGCTCTTCAGCTGGTGCATCGCCCTGTTCGAATACTGCTTCCAGGTCCCGGCCAACCGCATCGGATCGGCCGAGTTCGGAGGCCCGTTCTCGATCTGGGAACTGAAAGTGATCCAGGAAGTCGTCTCGCTCTCGGTCTTCACGCTCTTCGCGCTGGTGTTCATGAAATCCGACACGCTGCGCTGGAACCATTTCGCCGGATTCCTCTGCCTCGTACTGGCCGTCTATTTCATCTTCCGCAAGTAGCCGCGATCCGCCCGAAAAAGCGCAAGTTTCGGATTGTTCCGACGGCGCACGGCGCTTATCTTTGCCGTATCGAATCCGACATTACGACCATGAAAGACACATCACCGGACAACACGGCGGCGAAGTCCGCGGGCACCGTCGTCATTTTCGAAGTCACCCCCCGCAGAGAGGGAGTGAACGAGTATCTCGAGCTGGGGGCCGCCCTGCAATCCGAGCTGAGGAAAACGCCCGGATTCATCCGCGCGGAGCGGTTCTCCAGCCTGAGCGAAGAGGGCAAACTGCTGAGTGTCTCGTTCTGGGAGAACGAGGAAGCCGCCGCCGCATGGCGCAACCGCCCCGCCCACCGGAACTGCCAGAAAAAGGGCGGCGAAACGCTTTTCGAACGTTATTCGATCACGGTGGCCTCCGTCGTGCGGGGATATACCCGCGACGAACGTGCGCAGGCTCCGCAGGATTCCGAAAAGGCCTTGCGCCGAAAATAAGATGCGATGGAGGAGTATTTCCGCTACGGGGAGACGGAGCTCTCCCACCTCAGAAGACAGGACGAACGGCTGGCCGAAGTGATCGACCGTGTGGGTATGGTGAAACGGCGGGTCATTCCCGACCTTTTCGCCGCACTCGTCCATACCATCGTCGGACAGCAGATTTCGACCCGGGCACACGAAACGATCTGGCAGCGGATACAGGCTGCCATCGGTCCGGTCACCCCGGCCGTCATCGACGCGCTGCCGCCCGAAACGCTGCGAAACCTCGGACTGTCGCTCCGCAAAGTCGGTTACATCCGCTCGGCCGCCCGGAAGATCATCGACGGTGAATTCGATATCGACGCGCTGCGCGACCTGCCCGACGAAGAGGTTTGCGCCCGGCTTTCGGCACTGGAAGGCATCGGCGTATGGAGCGCCGAAATGCTGATGCTTCACTCCCTGCAACGGCCCGACATTCTGAGCTACGGCGATCTGGCGGTCCGGCGGGGATTGCGGATGCTGCACGGCCATCGGGAGATAGACCGCGCACTGTTCGAAAAATACCGGCGCCGCTACTCGCCCTGCGGAAGCGTGGCATGTATCTATCTGTGGGCCGTATCCTCCGGAGCGATCGCGGAACTGAAAGATCACGGACTCAAAAGACAACCGCATGGAAACCCGAAGAAAAGCTGACGCGCGGCGTCCCGCCCTACCCGAAAAGACCGAAACGACGATTCGGGTGCAGACTTACGGCTCGCCCTGCGGCGAACTGCTGCTCGGATCGTTCGGGAAAAGCCTCTGCCTTTGCGACTGGCGGAACGAACGACACCGGGGATTCGTGGACCGGCGCGTACGACGTCTCCTGCGGGCCCGCTTCATCGAAGCCCCGTCGCCTCTGCTCGACGAGGCAGCCCGTCAGTTGGACGAGTACTTCGCCGGATACCGCCGGACATTCGACATTCCCCTGTCGTTCGCCGGTACGGAGTTCCAAAAGACCGTCTGGCGCGCGCTGCTGGCGATCCCGTTCGGTGCGACCGTCTCATACGGGGAGCTGGCCCGCCGCATCGGCCAGCCGAAAGCCGTGCGGGCCGTGGCCAATGCGAACGGCGCGAACCCGCTCTCGATCTTCGTCCCCTGCCACCGCGTCATCGGCAACGACCGTTCGCTGACGGGCTACGGCGGCGGACTGGCAGCGAAACGATGGCTTCTCGAACTGGAATCGGAACCGCTCCTGCCGTTCCGGGACACTTTCACGAAATGAATCCGAACGAAAAACGCAACGATACGCCCCATGAAAACCCAGCAGGAACTCGACAGCGAACGGATCGCGGCGGCCATCGAATTTCTGATTCTGCACCGCACCTCGCACACCGGACTCGGCGACGTGGCGGACCACGTGCACCTGAGCCCCTGCCACTTCCAGCGCATGTTCCAACGACGGGTGGGCGTCTCCCCCAAACAGTTCGCCCGCTTCCTGAGTGTCGAATACGCGAAAAAAATCCTGACGGAGACCCGCGCCTCGCTGTTCGATGCGGCGAGCGAAGCGGGCCTCTCGACCACGAGCCGCCTGCACGACCTTTTCGTCACGATCGAGGGCATGACGCCCGGCGAATACAAACGCGGCGGAGCCAGCCTCGAAATCGGCTACTCGTTCGCTCCGACACCTTTCGGTGAAGTCATCGTCGCCTCGACCCCCAAGGGCATCTGCCACCTGACCTTCGCCGACGAAGGCCGGGACGAAGCCTTCGAACGGCTGAGAAGCCTCTTTCCGAACGCCTCGTACCACCGGGGAACCGATCCGAACCAGCAACGGGCCCTCTCGATCTTCGGCCGGGACTGGAGCGACACCGAGGCGGTCCGCCTGCATCTGAAGGGAACCGCATTTCAGCTCAAGATATGGAACGCGCTGCTCCAGATTCCGAGCGGCGGACTGACCACCTACTCCGACCTGGCGCAGAAGGCGGGATACGAAGGGGCGCAGCGTGCGGTCGGCACGGCGCTCGGAAACAATCCCGTCGTGCTTCTCATTCCCTGCCACCGGGTCATCCAGGCCTCGGGCATCATCGGCAACTACCGCTACGGACCGACGCGCAAAAACGCCCTCATCGGCTGGGAGGCGGCCCGGAGGGAACAGGACGGGCGGCGCTGAAAGCCGGCTGCCGAAGCAATCCGGACACCGATATCGGACAGACATTTGACCGATTTGAACAAAATTCGTATCTTTGCCCCCGCAATCGGACGGGGACTCCTCCCGCTCCCGGACAAGGCCCTTCGGGCCCGGACGTCCCCACGCCCGGACTTTACCCAAACAATTCACGATGAGCTGGAACAACTGCAAACGGTTCGGTCTTTTTCTGATCTGCCTGCCCGCCGCACTGCCCGCCGCGGCCCAGAGCGACACGCTCTTCCTTCCCGTGGAGCGGCTTTTCGAACTGGGCGTCCGACACAACCTGGCATTGCAGGCCGATGCGCTGGAGGAGCGGAGCGCCCTCGAACGGGAACGGGGCGCCCGGGCCGAACGGCTGCCCGACCTGCAGGTCGGCCTGCGGGGAGGCTACGCCGGCCGGCCGACCGTCTTCCGGCAGGGGCTCGCCGGCGCCTATCATCCCGACGCACCCGACTGGTCGCAGAATTACGCCGTGGACCTCTCGCAGCCGATCTACCGGAGAGGGAAACTGCGCTACGCCGTCCGCAAGGCGGGCATGGAGCGTTCGCTCGCCGCGCTGCGCACCGAAGCGGATGCCGCGGACATCCGTCTGGCCCTTCTGGAGCAATACATGCAGCTTTTCGAACTCTACCGCCGGCAGGAGGTCTTCTCCCGCAACATCGAGGAGTCGGAACGCCGCCTGCACGACATCCGCCGGATGAAGGAGGAAGGGCTCATCACGAACAACGACGTGCTGCGCAGCGAAATGCAACTGACCGACGACCGGCTCTCGCTGCAACGGACGCAGAACGACCTCGTGCTGGCGTCCCAGCACCTGGACATCCTGCTGGGACTGCGGGAAACGCTGCTCATCCGCCCCGACACGGCCATCCTGCACCGCCCGATCGAACTGGAATCCTACGAGACGTATATCGGAGAGGCCTATGCCGGCGACCCGGACCTGAAACGCCTGCGGATGCAGACCGAACTGGCACGGAACGACGTCGCACTGGCGCGCTCCGCCATCCGGCCCGACGTCTCGCTCTACGCCTCGAACACGCTGGCCCGCCCCGTCGCCCGGACGATGGAGGACCTCTACAACAACAACTGGAACGTCGGACTGTCGGTCTCCGTGCCCCTTTTCGCGCTCTACAAGAGCCGCCACAAGGTGCGCGAAAGCCGGCTGGCGGTCGCCCTGAACCGGAACGCCGAAGAGCAGGAGATGCAGCGTCTCCGCCTGCGCGTGCACACGGCCTACCTGCGCCACCGGGAGGCCGTGCAGGAGGTCAAGGCCCTGCGGCTCTCGGCCCGGCAGGCGCAGGAGAACTACCGCATCATGCAGAACCGCTACATGAACCAACTGGCCATCCTGACCGATCTGCTGGACGCGAACAGCGTGCGGCTCGACGTCGAACTGCAACTGACGGCGGCACGCACGCGCGTCGTCTACACCTATTACCAACTGCTGAGAGCCTGCGGGCGTCTCTGACGAATCGTCCGATATGGGAAACTGGAACAGAAAACGACAGGAGTTGCGCAAACACCGCCTGCGCAACATCCTCCTGAACGCGGTATGCGTCCTGCTGGCGGGATCGGGGCTCTGGGCGACGGCCGACTACTTCTGGCGGCACGTCAATTACGTGGTGACCAACGACGCCTTCGTCGATCAGTACGTCGCCCCGCTGAACATCCGCGTCGCGGGATACGTCCGCGAAGTGCGGTTCACCGAACACCGGTTCGTCCGCGAAGGAGACACGCTGCTGATCCTCGACGACCGCGAATACCGGATCCGGGTGAAGGAGGCCGAAGCCGCGCTGCTCGACGCCCGCGGCACGCAGGGAGTGATCCATTCGGGCATCGAGACCTCGCGCACGAACGTCGCGGTGCAGGAGGCCAACATCGCCGAAGCCCGGGCGAAACTCTGGCAGACGGAGCAGGATTTCCGTCGTTTCGAACGGCTGCTGCGCGACGAATCGGTTCCGGGACAGCAGTACGAGCAGGCCAAAGCCGCCTACGAAGCCGCGGAGGCCCGCTACCGGGCGCTCGTGGCGCAGAAGGAGGCAGCCCGGTCGCAGTACGCCGAAGCCAGCAGACGGACGGTAGGCGCCGAAGCCAACATACTCCGCCGCGAGGCCGATCTGGACATGGCGCGCCTGAACCTCTCCTACACGGTGCTGACAGCCCCCTACGACGGCTACATCGGCCGCCGTACGCTGGAACCGGGACAGTTCGTGCAGGCCGGACAGACCGTCTCCTACCTGGTGCGCAACCGGGACAAGTACATCACGGCCAACTACAAGGAGACGCAGATCGCGCACATCCACATCGGTCAAGAGGTCGTCGTCAAGGTGGACGCCTTCCCCGGCCGCCGGTTCCGGGGCCGCGTGACGGCCATTTCGGAGGCGACCGGCTCGAAATACGCACTGGTCCCGACCGACAATTCGGCCGGAAACTTCGTGAAAGTGCAGCAGCGCATCCCTGTCCGCATCGACCTCGAAGGCATTTCGGACGAGGAGATGGACCTGCTGCGGGCCGGCATGATGGTCGAAACCGAAGCCCGCCGCCGATGATTACGGCCGCCGCACTGGAACTGCCCGTCCGCCGATGGGTTCCCGACCGGCTGGCCGTGGCGGGGCTGTTCTCCGTCCTGCTGCCCGTCACCATGCTCAACGGCTCCTACACGGGGAGCATGCTCGAAGTGTCGAACACGCTGGGTTCCAATGCGGAAGACATCACGATGGGCTACTATGCCGCTTCGGCCGGCATGGCCATCGCCTACCCCATCGTGCCGAAGGTCCTCGGCGCGGTCTCCTCCAAAGTGCTGCTGCTGGCGGACCTGACGCTGCAATTCCTCCTCAGTTGGTTCTGCGCCCGTTCCCAAAGCGCCGACACGCTCATCGTGTGCAGCTTCTTCATCGGTTTTCTCAAATAGCTGCTATAAGAGAATTACCGGCGGATCAAGACCATCTTCAGCCCGAAGGATGTCCGCAGCGAATTTTACGCCTACTTCTACCCGCTGGTCTTCGGCTGCGGCCAGCTCTCCATGATCATCACGGCCGAGCTGGCCTACCACTACGACTGGAAGTACATGTACTACTTCATGATGATCCTCCTGCTCGCGGCCCTGCTCATGGTGGCGATCTGCTTCCGTCACGACCGTCCGCTGCGCCGGATACCGCTGCGCGAGCTGCATGTCCGCGAAATGTTCGTCGCCTCGGCCGGACTGCTGATGCTCATGTACGTACTCTGCTACGGCAAGGTGCTCGACTGGCTGTCATCGCCCCGCATCTGCCTCTACGTCGTGCTCGGCCCCGCGCTGCTCGTCTTTTTCCTCCGCACGCAGCACCGTTCCCGGAACCCCTACGTCGATCTGGCGCCGCTACGCCAGCCCAAGGCGCTCGTGGGTTATCTCTATATGATGATCGTCATGTTCTTCAGCACCTCCACGACGTTGCTGACCAACTACATGACCTCCATCCTGCAGGTGGACGCCACGCACTCCTACACGCTCTACGTCTGGCTGCTGCCCGGCTACGCCCTCGGAGCGTTCGTCTGCTTCTGGTGGTTCCGCTGGCAGCGGTGGCGGTTCCGTTTCCTCATAGCCGGAGGCATGGCCTGCTTCGCACTCTTCTTCGGCCTGCTCTATTTCGGCATCTCGCCCGGAAGCACCTACCAGAGCCTCTTTTTCCCGGTTTTCGTCCGCGGAGCGGGGATGCTGACGCTCATCATCGCCTTCGCACTGTTCGCCGTCGAGGAGTTGAATCCCAAATACCTGATCTGCAACGCCTTTTTCCTAATCGCCTGCCGCTCGGTGCTGGCTCCTGTCATGGCCGCCTCGTTCTACGGCAACGCACTCTACCGCTTGCAGCAGAAATATCTCTGCTCGCTCTCGGAGCACTTCACGCTGACGGACCCGGCCGCCGCAGCGAAATACGCCGCAGCGCTGGACTCCTCGCTGGCACGGGGACACGGATACGCCGAAGCGGCGCAACTGGCGACCGGAGAGCTCTATTCGACCCTCCAACAGCAAAGTCTGCTGCTGGCCCTCAAGGATATTCTGGGGTGGCTGTTCGCCGTTTCGCTGCTCCTCGCCGTCGTTTCGCGGTTCATCCCGTTCCACAAAACCATCCGCGTAAGATACGCCAAGGCCGGCGACGACATGGTGTAATCCTCGCCGGCCGAAGGGTCAGCGGCATCCGACCGGTTCGGCGGTCTTTCCGGCGGTCTCTTCCGCGGACCGCTCCCCTTCGCCCTCCTCCCCGGGGTCGCCGAGACTGAACTCCCGGTCGGCGAAGAGTTCGGCGAGTCCCGTGATCTGCTTGAGTCGCAGCAGCTCGTCGCGCCCCATGCCGATATGACGCATGATCCAGCGGTCGGACATGTTCGCCCGCGTCAGCTCGGCGACGATCTCGCTCATCAGTTCGACGTTGTGCGTGCCGCGCGCCCGGTTGTGGCGGATGGTCGAGGCCATGCGGTGCGAGAGGTCCT
>ENA-ORTH01001714-ORTH01001714.1-human-gut-metagenome-genome-assembly--contig:-NODE-1714-length-20742-cov-12.067627_pt1 | contig 20742 bp, 19 predicted proteins | sample MGYA00241914_ERZ509192 | MGnify/ENA primary metagenome ERZ509192 (study PRJEB26280, sample SAMEA2338826) | human gut metagenome | biome: human gut; feature: human-associated habitat; material: faeces... | reverse complement strand
CGCCATCTCTTCCTCCTAGAGAACTATTTCTCCAGGTTCAGGGGCGCACCCCCCCGCCTTCTTAATTTGCGTTGCATATCGAGGAGAAAAACACTCTTCAACGGCACCCGGAGGCGAGAGGAGCTCTATAAGGGAGCAGAACCTTCGCTCTGCTCCCGTAGTAACCTGAATTACATACCAAGAACCCTTTGACATACGGTCCCCTCAATCGCTGATGCGTTGAACGGCCATCCACGCTGAGCCCGCAACGCCAAGGCTTCGCCATAGACCTGCGTCTCACGGAAAGTCGTATTCGCTCTCTTAACACCGCCAGACTCTGCACGTGGCACGATCCCCAGTGGAGAAAGATATGTGGACGAATGTAGCATGCTACGAATCCGATGATCATAGAATCAATCGAACAGATTCGTAATATGCTACTTTTTAAACTCTTTATTTATACCGCAAAATGTGCTCCGCGGCGTGGGAATTTATCAATCGCCCGGGTAAGGTATTTGTAATGCTCGGGCTTATGCGCGTCACTGGCGATATACCTGTACAAATTGCGCTCAAAGAGTTTCTTGGCAGGCTTTTTTTCCTTGCCAAATCGCCCTCCACCCATAAAATCTGCAGATGCCTGTAAATGACACCCCATCCGGACCAACCGTTCAGCAATGTCTGGATCGCGCTGAATGGCACGATATCTCTCAGGATGGGCAATGATCACCGAATAACCCAACCCCTGGAGTTCGTAAATCGTGCGTTCATAGTCTTCGAAGTCCCGCTCCCCTGCATGCGGATCGAGTTCGAGCAAAAACTCATTACTCCCATCGAAGCACAGGTATGGGGCCCATTCTTCGACACCCAGCTCGACGAGCTTGGGGTGCGCCACCTCAAAGCCCATTTGCAGGGGAAACCCATCGGCATGTGCCTGCAACTCGTAAAATGCGTCCCACATCGCATTATGGTCAAAATACGGATCACGGCAATGTGGCGTACAGACAATGCTCGTAACCCCCGCCTCCTTGGCAGCCTCGAGCATCTTAAGGCTGCTGGCAAGATCTGGAGCACCGTCATCGACACCGGGCAGAATATGGCAATGAATATCCCTCAAGGTAAATCCCATCAGCTATAAAGACTTCCGCCGCACATGAGATGCGGCGGAAGTCAAATCGATTTATTGTTATTTCTTAGACCCCGGCTGAATGCTGGCAATGAACTGAGCGGTGGTGTCCGGAGCAATCTTGGCGCTCGTCTGCGGGATAGGTTTAAGTCCCTGCGCTGGAACGGAATTCTGTGCAGCGGGAGCTGACTGACGGGAGGCACCAGCAGCTCGAGACGCCTTACGGGCAACGGGGCGAGGCGAGGAAGGCTTAGAAACGGCCTGACTCGTGGGAGCGTTGACCGGAGCAACGGGGGCATTAGAGTCATCACCGCCACGAGAGTAGTACTCGGTATAGTACTCGCTCTTCTCGCTCTTGCAGAGGTTCATAACCGCGCCAATCAGATTGGCGCCCGCCTTCTCAAGCTGCGCATGCGAAAACGCCAGCTCGTCACGACGAACAACATTCTGACCAACCACGAGCAGCGTGCCATCAGCCACCGTAGAGAGAACCGCAGCGTCCACAAAAGCAGACAAGGGCGGCGTGTCGAAAATGACGTAATCGAAGCTGTCGAGGGCCGCATCGACCATCTTCCGGAATCGCTTAGAGCTCAGCAGCACATCCGGGTTGGGAATATGCGGCTCGCTGTCCAGGAAGTACATGCCCCTCGTACCGGTTGCGACCATGGCATCGGCAAGTGCCGTCTGGCCGCAGAGCACAGAGTAAACACCGGAGCGAGCATGAATACCCAGGCTGTTGGCGATAGACCTGCGACGCATATCACACTCAAGCAGCAGCACACTGCTACCAGAACTCGCAATCGCCTCAGCCAGAGAAATGGCAACCGTAGTCTTGCCCTCGTTGGGGACCGAGGAGGTCACGACGATGGAGCGGATCGGATCGTCGACGGACGCGAAACGGATATTAGCAGCAAGCGTTTTGACCGCGTTCTGCATATGGATCTGATCGATTCCGACTTTCTTCTGCTTCTTCGCCATATTAGCGACCGCCCTTCACAACCGGAATTCGACCAATCACCGGGATACCAAGGATCTCCTCAACCTCATCGGCAGTACGAACCTTGGTGTTCAACATGTCTGCGACAACGATGATAGCAACCGCCATGAACAAACCACCCATAAAAGCAACCGCAACATAGAGCGGACGCGAAGGGCCACTCGGTGCAACAGGCGCAAGGGCAGCGTCGATGATATTGACTGCTTCGACCTTCATAACGTCCTGGGAGATGGCGGCAACGTTCTCCGCAATGGAGTTAGCGACCTTGGCAACCAGCTCGGGCTCGGTGCCGGTTACGGAAAGCTCAATCACGCGGGAGGTCGTAGCGCTGGTGACTTCGATTTCGAAGTCCTTGAGGCTCTTGAGGCCCAGGTCATCCGCAGTCGCCTTGCGCACACGATTAGAGTTGAGCAACGTGGTGACGTCATTCGCAACCATCTGGGAGGCGGAAAGGTCCGTGGACAGGTTGCCGGCAGACTGCTCCTGGTTGGTAAGCACGTACATGCTAGTTGTTGCAGTGTACGTATCCGGCATGAACATGAAGGAATACACGCCGATGAGCAGAGCGCACACGATCGGCAGACCGATGACGAGCTTGATGCGTTTCTTCATCAAGTCGAGCAATTCGAGAAGTGTCATTAACTAACCTCTCCATTTCCCGTTGTGCAAACAGACTTTATCGAGTTGCAATTGTAGTAAAATGACCATAAATTACTTACATTCATTTGTCCAGCTGCATATTTACAGATATTGGGCAGATTTAGCCGGCAATTGGGCCACGAAGTGGGCTAACGCCCCAGCAAAAACTCGAGCGCCCGCAGGCGGCAATCCAAGTGGGTCGCGGCCCACACGTGGGAGAAGCCAAGCAGACGCGCGGCCGTATACGGGTCGATGGGTGTTGCGGCGAGTTCGTCAAACCTCAGGGAGATGAGGCTCGCCAGCCAAGCGGGTTCGCCGGGCTCGAGCGCCTCGCTGCCGGGCACGCTCGAGGCGCAGCTCGCGCAGAGCAAGCCGCCCGCATGCGCGGAGAAATACGTTGGCGCCTCGTCCTCGCACGCCACGCAGGAGGAGCAATCGGGCAGGTACCCAATGTGCGAGAGCAGCTTGAACACGTACGCGGCAACGATGAGGTCGAGATGCGGCGCGTCGAGCGAGGGCAGCTGTGCTAGAACCGCGCGCGTGATCGCGAACACGAATGGATCCTCGGCGTCCTCGTACGTGCAATGGCGGGCAACCTCGGCCACCGCGCTCGCAGACATGAGCAACTCATAGCTGGGCTGCGACCCCAGCGGCGCAGCGACAAGCTCCGCCTGGGATACGATATCCAAGCTGCGCCCGTATGCCAGCAGTAAATCGACCTCGCAACACAGTTCGCACCGGGCGGCCAGCCGGCTGCCCGGCTTGCGCGCGCCCTTGGCCACCGCGCGGACCTGCCGACCGGCCTGGTCGACGAGCGTCAGGATGAGGTCGGTCTCCTTGAGCTTGGTTTTGTCCAGCACGATGGCCTTCGTGCGGTACGTCCTGCTACCGGCCATGGCCGCTCGCAACCAGATGGACCGTTCCCACGTCACGGCCTATACGTCGAATGCGCGTTCCGCACGAGCCGAAGGCCCCGGTGGGGCCTTCGAGCGAGCAGGACTGTCCGAGCAGGCGATGTATAGGTCGAGGCGCCCGGGGATGGGTACTACTCATCGTCCGCCGCGTAGCCAAAACGGCGAATTTCGCGAGCGTCTTCGCGCCAATGCGGCTTGACCTTCACGTCGAGCCCCAGGAACACGCGGCACCCGAACATGCGCTCAAGGTCGCGGCGCGCCTCGACGCCGATGCGCTTGATCATCTCGCCGCCCTTGCCCACGATGATGCCCTTCTGGCCCTCGCGCTCAACATACACGGTGGCGTGCAGGCGCAGCAGGTCGCGCTTGGGGCGCTCAAACTCGTCGCACATAACACCCACGGCGTGCGGGATCTCCTCGCGCGTGTGACGCAGCACCTTCTCTCGCACGAACTCGGCGACCATGACCTCGTCGGCCTCGTCGGTGCCCATGCCCTCGGGGAACCAGCGCGGACCTTGCGGCAAGTAGGCGGCAACCACGTCGACGAACGCCTCGACGTTGAAGCCCTCGGTGGAAGAGACCACGATCTCGTCGTCGAACTTAACGAGAGCGCGAGCCGCGTCGAGCTGCTTGAGCATCTCATCCGGGCTCGCAAGGTCGGCCTTGGTGAGCACCAGGACCTTGGGCGCCTTGGCGGCGGCCACGCGCTCGGCAACCCAGGCGTCACCACGGCCGATGGGCGCGCTCGCGTCGATCACAAAGGCGATGACGTCCACGTCCGAGAGCTCCCCCAGGGCGCTCTTGTTGAGCTCGCTGCCCAGGCCGTCCTTGGGCTTGTGGATGCCGGGGGTATCCACGATGATCAGCTGGCAGTCCTCGCGGTTGACCACGGCGCGCAGGCGGCGGCGCGTGGTCTGGGCGACCGGCGAGGTGATGGCGACCTTTTCGCCGTAGCAGGCGTTGAGCAGCGTAGACTTGCCGGCGTTGGGGCGGCCGACCAACGCGACAAAGCCAGAGCGGAAGCCTTCGGGGACGTCGGCGCACAGGGCGGGCGCGTCCATGGCGCCGGGGAACTCCCCCGCCTCGATCATGGCGTCGAGCTCATCGTCGGAAAGGTCGGCGAACGGATCGAAATCGGTCATGGTATCGGACATAGGTACTCCTCAACAGATACGTTGGAACTAAAGGTGTGCAATTGGCGCTAGTGCCAGGAGCCGATCAGGCCGAAGTCGTGGGCGAACACCAGGATGCCCACGATCGCGGCGGTGATGGACAGCACGTACACGCTGGCGGCTGCGATGTCCTTGGCGCGCTTGGCAAGCGGGTGCAGCTCCTGCGTGGCCAGATCGACAATGGCCTCCATAGCGGTATTACACAGCTCGGCAAAGATCACCAGGCCGATGCAGATGGCAATGAGCGCCCAGCTGATGAGCTGCAGCTTGGCCACAAGGCCCATGATCACCGTTAGAACGCCGGCTGCCAGCATGACCTTGATGTTGCGCTCGGTCTTGACCGCGGTGACAAAGCCCTCGATCGCATAGCCGAACGAACGGATGAAGGACGGATGGTCCTTATTGGAACCCGGGATCATGACAGCTCCTAGTCGTGTGCGTGGTTGGTGATGGGGCCGACCTCCACCTTGGAGGGGTCGTCGCCGCGCTGGACGGCCAGCTCGCGCAGCAGCGCATCCTCGCGCGCCTCCATCTCCTCGGCCTCGTCGTCCTCGATATGGTCGTAGCCGAGCAAGTGCAACAGGCCGTGGACGAGCATAAGACGGCACTCGTCGGCGGGGTCGTTGCCAAAGCCCGGCGCCTGCCGCGCGATGACCTCGGGGGCGAGGATGATATCGCCCAGCTCGAGGACCTCGTCCAGGGGGATATCCTCGTCAAAGGCGGAATCACACTCAAACGAGAGCACGTCGGTGGTGCGGTCGATGTCGCGCCACTGGCGGTTGAGCTCGTGCATCTCGTCCTCATCCACGTAGGAGAGCGAGATCTCGACATCGCGCTCCACGCCCTCGGCGGCGAGCACGTGCGCGGCGATCGCGCAGACCTCGTCCTCGGACAGCAGCGTGTCGAGGTTCGCGTCGTTACTGATGAGCACGGACATGTCCATCATCCTTTCCCTTGTGACGGGCCTTCCCCGCGGCCTTGCCACTGGCACCGGACGTATCAATTTGTACCTGTCCCCCATTGAGACCATGGGGCTGGGCGTCGAAGGCCTCGTAGGCTTCCACGATTTTACCAACCAGGCTGTGGCGGACCACGTCGGCGCGCTCGAGTTCGACAAACGCGATGTCCTCGACACCCGAGAGGATGTTCGCCACGTCGGTCAGGCCGCCGCGTTTGCCGGGCAGGTCGCGCTGCGTGGCGTCGCCGGTAATCACGAACTTGGAATTAAAGCCGAGACGGGTGAGGAACATCTTCATCTGCTCGGGCGTGGTGTTTTGCGCCTCGTCCAGAATGACGAACGCGTCGTTCAGGGTGCGGCCGCGCATGTAGGCCAACGGCGCGATCTCGATGACCCCGCGCTCGACGAGCTCGTGGACGCGCTCGGCGTCCATCATGTCGAACAGCGCGTCGTAGAGCGGGCGGACGTAAGGGTCCACTTTCTCCTCGAGCGTACCGGGCAAGAAACCCAGGTTCTCGCCTGCCTCCACAGCCGGGCGCGTGAGGACGATCCGGCCGATGTCGCGGCGCTGCAGAGCGCACACGGCCATGGCCATGGCCAGATAGGTCTTGCCGGTGCCCGCGGGCCCAAGGCAAAACGTCACGGTGTTGTTGCGGATGCCCTCGATGTACCGGCGCTGACCGGGGGTCTTGGCACGGATGGCCTTACCGTGATACGTGAGCAGAACGTCATCGTGCGAGCGCAGTGCGCGTGCGTCCTCGCGGCGAAGGGCGCCGATGAGGCGCTCGACGTCATCGGCTCGGAGGCGATCGCCCTCGCGGGCGGCCGCGAACAGCTGCTGGAACACGCACATGAGAAGCTCAACCTCCGCGGGATCACCCGCGATCGAGACGGTATTGCCGCGCAGCGTAACGTCCGCATCGCTCAGCGCCTCAATCGCGCGGAGCAGCTCGTCAGACGCCCCGGTAACGGCACCGCGGTCAACGCCCTCGGGGATGCTCAGGCGCACACGCGCGGTTCCGGCGCTCATAGGTCGCTCTCCCCCATGCTCGCATGCAGCAGGCCGCGGTCGTCCATGCCCGTGATCTTCACGCGGACGAGCTGGCCCGTGCGGTCGGTCCCGGCATCGTCCACGATCACGCGATGGAAGCTACCGAGCGTACCGCGGTTGCCAAACTCGAGCACGGCCGTCTCGCACGCACCGATGCGCGCACGCGCGTCGGCCTGCGAGGTGTTCTCGGCCACATGGCGAAGCTCGCTCGAACGGGCGGCCATGACCTCGGGCGCCACCTGGCTGGGAGCGGTGGCAGCGGGGGTGCCGGGGCGGGCGCTGTAGCGGAACACGTGCATGCGGGAAAAGCCCACGCGCTCGCACAGGGCGCGACTCTCGTCAAACTCCTCATCAGTCTCGCCGGGGAAGCCTGCGATGATGTCGCAGGAAATGGCGGCGTTCGGGAGCTTGGCGCGGATGCGGTCGACCATGGCCTCGTATTGCTCGGCCGTGTAGGGGCGGTTCATGCGTTCGAGCGTGGCCGTGCAGCCGGACTGTAGCGGCAGGTGCAGGAACGGGGCGACGCGCTCCCCGCCCGCGACCATGGCGTCGATGAGGCGGTCGTGGACATCCATGGGCTCAAGCGAAGACAGCCTCACCTGGGGGATGTTCGTCTGCTCGAGGATGATGTCGAGCAGCTCGTCGATCTCGACGTGCGAGTCGGACGCATCGATACCGTCGTAGGCGCCGAGATTCACGCCGGTGAGGACGACCTCGGGGATGCCGGCGCGCTCGGCTCGACGCACCTGTTCGAGAACGGAGGCAACCGGCACGGAACGCTCCGGCCCGCGCGCCTTCCACACGATGCAGTACGAGCAGCGGTTGTTGCAGCCGTCCTGAACCTTGACACCCAGGCGCGAGCGGCCGAGTAGGTCGGCGAGGTCGTGCCCCTCGTCGAGGGTGACCGTACGCGCGGGCAGGCCCGCCGCGTCGGCGGCGGTGCGGGCGACGTCGATCTTGGAGGGCTGGGCAATGACCCGCGGCGACAGGTCGGTGAGCTCGCTGGGATGCAGGTTGACCACGCAGCCCGTCACCACCACGATCGGCTCGCGCGGGAGCCCAAGCGCATGGCGCACGGCCTTGCGCGTCTTGGACTCCGCCTCGCCCGTGACGGCGCAGGTGTTGATGACAATGATGTCGGCCTCGTCCTGATCGACCAGCGAAAAGCCGGCGCCCACGAGGTCGGAGGTGATGCGGTCGGATTCGACGCGGTTGACCCGGCAACCCAGGTTGACCACGCATGCGAAGGGACGCGTCATATGGCTACCGTCCTAATCGAGGATCTCGTCGATGGCGTCGCGGATGCGGTCGCCCATGGTGCGATGCTTCTTGGAGCCGGACGCGCTCTCACCCGTGGCCTCGGCAAAGCGCTCGAGCGCCTCGCGGGCGTCGTCGGAGAGCTTGGTGGGGACGTCGACCACGATGCGGGCGACGAACCTGCCGCGGCTGCCGGTTCCCAGGCGGGGCATGCCGTAGCCGTCAACCACGAGGGCCTCGCCGTACTGCGTGCCCGCGGGGACCTCGAGCTCGAAATGCTCATCGGGCAGGATGCCCTCGACGTCGACCGTGCAGCCGAGGGCGGCCTCAGCGATGCCGATGTGCACCTCGCTCAGCAGGTCATCCCCGTGGCGCTCGAAGCGCTCGTCGGCCTCGACCTGGATGGTCACGATGAGGTCGCCGGCGCCGGCGGCGCGGAAGCCCGCCTCGCCGTAGCCGCGCAAGCGCAGCTGGCGACCGGTGCCCACACCCGCCGGGACCTCGACGTCCAGGCGCTCATGGGTCCGGACGCGACCGTCGCCGTGGCAGTGCGAGCAGGGCTTGTCGATGACGGTGCCCTCGCCCTTGCAATCGGGGCACGGTGAGCTGGACTGCATGGCGCCGAAGATGGACTGCTGAACCGTGGTCACATAGCCCGTACCGTTGCAGTTCGGGCACGGCTGCTCCTGGCCGCCCTCCTCGCTGCCGGAGCCGTCGCAGTCCTCGCACGGGCCGAGGCGGTCGAACGTGATGGTCTTCTTGCAGCCCTGCGCCGCCTCCTCGAGGGTGATGGAGAGTGAGATGGCCATATCGCGGCCGGCGCGGCGACGGGCCCGGTCGCGGGCGCGATCGCGCGTGCCGCCGCCGGAGCCGCCGAAGATCGAGGAAAAGATGTCGTCGACGCCCATGCCACCAAAAATGTCGGAGAAATCGACAAAGCCGGATCCGCCGGGCATGCCGTCGACGGTGCCGTAGCGGTCGTACATGGAGCGCTTCTGTTCGTCGGACAGGACCGAGTAGGCCTCGTTCAGCTCGGCGAACTGCTCGTTCGCATCGGGTGCATCGTTATGGTCGGGATGAAGCTTGACCGCCTTCTTCCTGAACGCGCGCTTGATCTGATCGGGCGTGGCATCGCGATCGACGCCGAGCACCTCGTAGTAATCCCTCTTGTCCGCCACTGTGTGGACCCTCCCCCAAGGTTTTCCTTAACTCATGCGGCCGCACAAGACGCGAACGCCCTGCCGGTCGCGCCGCACCCCCGACGGATGCGGCATGCCGGCGCCGCCTCCAGGACCGCATAGGGCCCCAGGCAGCGCGCCGACGCTTTTCGTTCTACCCAAAGCGCGGCAGCCTCACACGCCCAAAATGACTCGGGCGAATTGGACGCACGCTACATATACCGATACGGCCCCAAGAACATGGCCTGCGTACAGCTAGAGAACCACACGGAGATCAGGGCGAAGAGCAGACCGTTCGAAACGCCGCTGGCAAACACCTGCAGGCCGCGCTTCCACCACAGGCCGCTGCGATGGAACACGTCGTCGGTAAGGACCATGACCAGGCCCATGACGAGCGGTATCGCGCACAGCAGCAAGAACATGGAGAACGTGCCCGAGAACGAGGAGAGCACCAGGAAGGGCGTTACCAAGCCGAGCGTGTAGAAGCCCGAGCGGGCACGGCCCTCGAGGCGCTCAGCACTCACATGGGCGCGGCCGACCAGGTCGCCGGCCTCGCCGCCGTTGGTGCCGGCGTTACCGCGGCCCTTCATGCGGACCAGATCGCCGTCGTGCGTGCCGGCGGGGAACTCGACCACAGCCTCGCCCTGGACGCGCGTGCGACCCTCGCCGCCGCACACCGGGCACGGGTCTGCGACGACCTTGCCGGAGCCGCCGCATTCCGGGCACACCATGCGGGCCTGACCCATGCCGAACATGCCCAGGTCGACGGCGATGGAGCCAGTGCCGCCGCACGTGGGGCACGCGCGATGGTGCTCGGAGGCCACCGATCCGGAACCGTGACAGTTATCACAGGATTCGTAGCGCGGGTACTTGACCGCGACGCGCGCACCGTCGCGCGCCTGCTCGCGGGAGAGCTTGACCTCGACGACCACGTCCGCGCCGATCGAGGGGTTGTAGGCGGAGGCGCCGCGGCGGCGCTGCGTGGAAAAGCCGCCCATGCCGCCGAACGGGAAACCGAAGCCCCCAAAGCCGGTGTAGCCGCCGGAGTACCCGCCCGAGGCGGGTGCGGGACCGCCTGCGGCGGCAAACGGGTTGCCCGAGCGCATGGCGTCGTACCGGGCGCGCTTCTGCTCGTCGGAGAGGACGGCATAGGCCTCGGAAACCTCCTTGAAGCGCTCCTCGGCATCCGGTTCCTTGTTCACATCGGGATGCAGCTTGCGGGCCTTCTGCTGGAACGCCTTCTGGATGTCCTTGGCCGAGGCGTCCTTATCCACGCCGAGGATGGCGTAGTAGTCTTTATCGTTCATTCCTGCCATATGGCAAAAAACTCCCTGCTACGGCTGTATTCAGTGGGAGACATTATATCCCGATGAACACCCGGCACACCCACGGAGCGCCATCGGGCACCAAATGCCCCCAATGTGTAAATGGGGCGGGTGCAAATTACACATGGCCCCGGCGATGTGCACTGGGCCGGCGCCGCTCACTCGTCCTGGGCGCTCGCAAGAAGCAAGGGACGGGTGCAAACCGCACAATGTGCAATTTGCACCCGTCCCCTTATACACGCGCAGTCTGGCGCCGGATTAATTCGTGCCTGTCCCCAATTGAGACGTTAATCCCCGAGCTGGACCTGGCGATACGTGATACCACAGCGATCGAGGATGTTCTTGGAGATAAAGTTGTCCTCGGTGCCGCAGTACTTGTCGTCCAGGTACACAACCTCACCGATGCCCGCCTGCACAAGGGTCTTGGCGCACTCGTGGCACGGGAACAGGGTGACGTAAACAGTCGCACCCGCCATGTCCTTGAGAGAACCACGGTAGTTGAGGATCGCGTTGGCCTCGGCATGAATCACGTAGTTGTGTTTGTCGTGCAGCGGGTCGTCCGCGGTGCCCCAGGGGAAATCATCGTCGTTCAGCGCTGACGGCGTGCCGTTGTACCCCACCGAGAGGATGCGGTTGTTCGTATCGGCAATGCAAGCGCCCACCTGCGTGTTGGGGTCCTTGCTGCGCAGGGATGCCGCAACGGCGGCGCGCATGAAGAACTCATCCCAGCTGATCACATCTTCGCGTTTACCGGGCATGGCGCCCTCCTCTCAAACGGTTTTGCACAGCATGGCGCAACCAGCGGCGGCGCGCAAGGGGTCCGCGGGAAATATGCCGATGCGGCTACTCGGCGAGGCCCCAGAATAGGCCGAACAACTCGTTGCCATCAAGCCAGCCGAGGTGGGTGGGCCTGAGCGCGTCCTCGTCCCACGTCGCGAGACCGGAGGAAACGGCGCTCTCACAAGCCGCGCGCAGGTCCGCCTCCGGAATACACGAGGTGGCCCGTGTGAGCAGGTCGAGCGGAACGCCGTCGGTCATGCGACAGGCGAGCATCAGGTCCTCAGCTATGGCCTCGCGCGGCGTGAGGTACTCAGTGTCGAACTGTACGCCCTCATCGTCGAGCTGGCGGTAGCGCACACGCCCCTCGTGAGGGAAGCTCGAGAGGTTCGCGCCCGATGTGTAAAAGGGGTACGTCCCCAAATTACACATCTCGGAAGTGACGGGGATGTCAAGCATGCCGGCGGCGGAGCGGCCGAGACCCAGATAGGGCTTACCGGTCCAATACGCAATGTTGTGGCGGCAGCGCTGACCAGGCAGGGCATAGCTCGCGACCTCGTATCGCTCAAAGCCCGCGCCCGCTAGCTTCTCGGCGGCAAGGTCCATGCATGCGGCCTGGAAGTCCTCATCGGGGACCGCGATGCGACCCTGCTCCTCCAAACGCGCAAGCGGCGTGCCCTCCTCGAGCTGCAAGGGGTACACCGAGATGTGATCGGGCCGCAGCGTCACGAGGGTCTCGAGCGTGCGGCCGAACGATTCGTGCGTCTGCCCGGGCAAGCCGCACATAACATCGCACGAGGTTGAAAAGCCAACTGCCTTGGCCTGAGCAATGGCGAGCATGGCCTGCTCGGCGGAATGAATACGACCGATGGCCTTTAGCTCGCCCGCATCGAGCGTCTGAACGCCGAGGGAGATACGCGTGACACCGGCCTCGCGCAGGGCCTGCGCGAGCTCAAGCGTGAACGACTCGGGATTTGCCTCGCAGGTGAACTCGGTGGGATCGCAATACCCACGCACGCGCTCGACCAGCGAAACAAGGCGCGCGCCCAAGATGCTCGGCGTTCCCCCGCCGATGTAGACCGTCTCCACCTCGTCGAGCTCGCCCGCGGCACCGTATGTGTCGATCTGGGATGTGAGGGCGGTGCAGTAGCGGTCCATCGCGGCGTCGAGCTCACAACCACCCAAGGCGCGCGAGTCAAAATCGCAGTACAGGCATTTTGCCTTGCAAAACGGAATATGCAGGTACAGAGCGCGCGGCTTCACGAATAGCGACCCCCAAATCCAAGGTACCGATTGCGGATACTCAACCCTAGTTACCAAAACCCGAAGTTTATTTTGCATTTCCCCAGGATTCGGAAAAAAATCGTCGACTTTTGGTAATTAGTTTCGAACTATGCCAGATATCCGAAGAAACATACCCCGCACGAAACGGCGGCCTGCGGCTCCCGCGGCGCACATGCGGCCCGCGAGGCAAACCAGGGCAACGCCACATCAAAAACTGGGCTCCAAAACTCCGGCAAGCAGACGTCATCGGCCGTCCGAGTCAGGCCCCACCGCTAACTCGGCCTCGGCCTCGTCGAGCAGGGCCATAAACTCCTCGTAAGTCGTGCACTGCACCACGCGGCCACGCCACGCAGCGGCATGCGGCAGGCCCTTGAGGTACCAGCTCGAGAACGCGCGACCGCGCGCCATGAAGGGCTGCGTCTCGTGCAGAAGCGTAAGGTGCTCGCGCAGGGCCTCGATACGCTCGAGGGCGCTGCGCTCGGGCACGGGCACGCCGTCGAAAGCGAGCGCACGGGCGTCGCCGAACACCCAGGGATTGCCATACGTACCGCGGGCGATGAACACCGCGTCGGCAGCCGTCTCGGTGAGCATCCGCGCGGCGTCCTCCGCGGAGAACACGTCGCCCGAGCCGATCACGGGCACGCCCACTCGCGCGGCGACCTCATCGATAGTGGACCAGTCTGCCTCGCCGGTGTACAGCTGGTTAGCGGTGCGGCCGTGCACGGCAACGGCGGCGGCGCCGGCCTGCTCCATGCGGGCGGCGAACTCGGCCGCCGTGTTCTCCCCCGCCGCAAAGCCGCGGCGAATCTTGACCGTGACGGGCACGCGCGCCTCACGCACGCATGCCTCCACCAGCGACGCGGCAAGCTCGGGCTCCTTCATGAGCGCGGATCCCTCGCCCTTGGTGATGACCTTGCGCGCGGGGCACGCCATGTTGATATCGATGAGCGTGAGCTTGTCCCCCACGCGCTCCTGCACGGCGTTCACGGCAAACGCGAATTGCTCGGGCTTGGTGCCAAAAAGCTGCACGCAGATCTGCGGCTCCTCGGGCTCCGGCTCCACGAGCACCCAGGTCTTGGCGCTCTTATAGGAGAGGCCGGCCACGCTCACCATCTCGGTATAGGCCATCTCGGCACCTCGACGGCGACACATGGTGCGGTACGCCGCATCCGTGACGCCCGCCATGGGCGCCATCAGAAACGGCTGACGCTTGAATTGTTCGCGCAGGTCGATCAATCTTCGACCTTCAAAATGGCGAGGAACGCCTCCTGCGGCACCTCGACGGAGCCGATGGCCTTCATGCGCTTCTTGCCCTCTTTCTGCTTCTCGAGCAGCTTGCGCTTACGCGAGATGTCGCCGCCGTAGCACTTGGCCAGAACGTCCTTGCGACGCGCCTTGACGGTGGAGCGGGCGATGATCTTGTTGCCGATGGCACCCTGGATGGGTACCTCGAACAGCTGGCGAGGGATGATCTCCTTGAGCTTGTCGCACAGTCCGCGGGCCAGGCCGTAGGCCTTGTCCTTGTGGACGATGAACGACAGGGCGTCGACCTCGTCGCCGGACAGCAGGATGTCGAGTTTGACGAGCTCGCTCATGCGATAGTCGGAGAACTCGTAATCCAGGGACGCATAGCCCTTGGTACGGCTCTTGAGCTGGTCAAAGAAGTCGAGGATGAGCTCGGCAAGCGGAATGTCGAAGTGCATCTCCACGGACTTCTGCGACAAGTGGATCATGTCAGTGGTGATACCGCGGTGCTCGATGGCGAGCTGCATGACCGCGCCGGTGTACTCGGGCGGGGTGATGATCTTGGCCTTGAGGTAGGGCTCCTCGATGTGGTCGATGCGCGTGACGTCGGGCAGGTCCTGCGGGCTGCGGACCTCGAGCATCTCGCCATCGGTCTTGTAGACGTGGTAGTCCACGCTGGGGCTCGTCGCGATGAGCGCCAGGTCGAACTCGCGCTCCAGGCGCTCCTTGATGACCTCCATGTGCAGCAGCCCCAAGAAGCCAACGCGGAAGCCAAAGCCGAGTGCCGCGGAGGTCTCGGGCTCCCAGACGAGCGACGGGTCGTTGACGTGGAGCTTCTCGAGCGCGTCGCGCAGGTTCTCGTAGTCCTTGTTGTCAATCGGGAACAGGCCCGTGTAGACCATGGGCTTGGCCTCGCGATAGCCCTCCAGAGGCGCGTCGCAGGGATTGCCCACGAGGGTGAGGGTATCGCCCACGTGCACGGCCTCGGGGTCCTTCAGGCCCGTGACCACAAATCCGACCTCGCCCACGCCGAGCGCGTCGAGCGCGAACTCGGCGGGACGGCGCACGCCGACTCCGTCGACGAGGAACTCCTCGCCGCCCTGCATCATGCGCAGATGGTCGCCCTTTTTGACCTGGCCGTCGAAAATGCGGACCGTGGCAACGACGCCGCGGTACTCGTCGAAATAGGAGTCGAGAATAAGGGCCTTGAGAGGCTTGTTGGCGTCGCCCTTGGGCGGGCTCACCAGGAACACAATGGCCTCGAGCAGGTCGTGAATGCCCTCGCCCGTCTTGCCGGACACGCACACGGCATCGTCGGCGGGGATGGCGAGCTCGTCCTCGATCTCGACCTTGACCTCCTCGGGATGCGCGGAGGGCAGGTCGATCTTATTGATTGCCGGCACGATGTCCAGATCGGCGTTCATCGCGAGGCTCGCGTTGGAGACCGTCTGCGCCTCGACGCCCTGCGTGGCGTCGACCACGAGGACCGCGCCCTCGCACGCGGCGAGCGAGCGGGAGACCTCGTAGGTGAAGTCGACGTGGCCCGGCGTGTCGATGAGGTTGAACTGGTAGGTCTGACCGTCGTCGGCCGTGTAGTCCACGCGCACCGCCTGGCTTTTGATGGTGATGCCGCGCTCGCGCTCGATGTCCATGCTGTCGAGCAGCTGCGCCTGCATGTCGCGGTGGGCCACGGTACCCGTGAGCTCCAAGATGCGGTCCGAGAGCGTGGACTTGCCGTGGTCGATGTGCGCGATGATGGAGAAGTTGCGGATGAGATTCGGGTCGGTCATATCCTGTCTTTCACGTCGTGCAGCGCCATGCGACATGCTGGCGCTGCGGGGAAAACGCACTTATTCTACCAGCGAGCACCGCGCCTGAACGCGGCGCTCGCCGAAAACCCACGGAAGCCGGCAACTCAGCGGAGCGGCTTACATTTGACCACAGAACCTTGGGATCGATAGGGATGCTGCAAGGGACGTCCCCCGCCTCTCTCGAACGTGCCTCAGGCGTATCGAGGCGGGCCGACACGCCCCTTCGATCCTCGTGCAAGCCTTCACTGAGAGCCTGCGCTTCCTGGGGGCCTTCCCTCCCGAGGCGGATCAAAATGGGTGTTTTTGCGATTCGTCGTGCAAACGTGCCGATCCTTTGGTATTCTATCTCATTGTGTATCCAGCGGTACGTGCGCGCGATGAACCTTCATCGCCGATTCGGCAGACGTGGCTGCGCTTTACGATTCGTGATCGCTGGGTGACCGATAGGTCGAAGGAGCAGAGAAATCCCGCCTGTTCCGCGTGCATATAGCGCCTCTATTGTACGAGGCCGATCCTCTTGGATCGCATGCGCGAGCTATCGGACGCCCGCGGCAGCATGAGCGCCGGATGCGCGAGGAGCCCGAAGGCTTCGCAAAGTCAGGTTTGTGATTCATTGGAGGAAAGAACACCTATGGCGAACATCAAGAGCCAGAAGAAGCGCATCATCACCAACGAGAAGGCTCGCATGCGCAACCGCGCGGTGAAGTCGGAGCTTAAAACTGCCACCCGTCGCGTTAAGGATGCCGTGGCTGCTGGCAACGGTGCCGAGGCCTACGCCGCCGCACTTGCAGCCTGCCGCCTCATGGACAAGGCTGCAAGCAAAGGCGTCATCCATAAGAACCAGGCCGCGAATCGCAAGAGCGGCATCATGGCTCTTGCCAACAGCGTAGCCACCGACGCCGACCGCGCAGCCTATGTGAAACCGGCCAAGAAGGAGCAGAAGACCGGCTCCAAGAAGGCCGAACGCAAGGCTGCTCGCAAGGCGGAAATGGAAGCCGCTTCAAAGGAGAAGGCGAAGCGCCGCGAGAAGCAGCTCAAGGAAGAGACCGCCGCCCAGAAGCGGAAGGCAAAGGAAGCCGAGGAAGCCGCCAAGGCCGAGGCCGCTGCGGAGGCCGAAGGAGCCGAGGAAGCAGCCGAATAGTTTTTTCGAACGGAGATCGCCCCGCGATCCTTCCGCATATCAAGAGCGAAAAGGCCCCGCAAGGGGCCTTTTCGCGTACCGGGCGCGCTTGTGAAATCACGCCGTCCTCATCCAGCGGGTTCGACGGTTTCCTCTTACTCGACAACCGAACAGCGAGCTGCGGGCAAGCAGCGGCGCTTCTATACCGAATCGCGGTGCGCGACAACGGCGAGCATCCACTCGAGGAAGGCGGTCTGCGCATCGGAGCCACTCTTCATGGCCCGCTCGGTGTCGCGCGCGGACACAAGCGCGCAACGCAACTCTTCGACAGTGAACCCCTGCGCCCAAGCAACATGATTTTTTACCTGCCAGTCAGGTCTTTTGAGGGCAGCGGCCACGCCGCGCTGATCGCCGCGATCGATAAGCGAGCGAACGCAGACGAGTTCGCGCAGGCGCGTCGTGCACCGGGCAAGGAGAGCGTACGAAGACTCGGAGCGCATGCGTCCCATATACAACAGGCACTTGCGCGCATCGCGCGCGGAGAAGGCGTCGACGAATTCCCAAGGTTTCACTTCGGCCGTGCGGCTTACCAAAGCGACAACCTCATGTTCGTTAACCGCATCTGCGCCCCGATGAGCTAGCGCAATCTTTCCCACCTCACCGTCAAGACGGACGGTATCCTCCCCCACCAGCTCGACCAACTTCGCAGCGGCACCTTCGGTGAGCGTCACGCCGTGCCCGACAGCCATCGAGCGCACCATCTTCGGCAGTTGGTAGTGTTTGACCGGAGCGCAGTCGATAACAGCGGATGCGCCATGTTTGGCGACCGCCTTGTACAGGCGGGTGTTTTTCGGCAGCTTCTCCGCTACAAGCGCCAACACCGTTGTGTCGCTCGGAGCGTCGAGGTAGGAGACGATCTCCTCCGCATCGGCCTTTTTCAGCTTGTCGGTTGCGCGAACCTCGACGAGCCTGACCGGGCTTGCGAACGGCACCGTGTTGCATGCGGCCACAATATCGGAACCAAGCGCGATATCGCCGGAAAACTCATCCGAATTGAACGAAAGATCTCCCAGAGATGAAAGGCGCGCGCGCAGACGCCGCATCACGGTATCGCGCTTGAGCGCGTCTTCGCCTACAACAAGGTAGACGGGCAGCAGTGCGTCCTGTTTGGAATTCATAGCCATGCCCCCATTCTAGCGCAGCGTCTCAACCGCTATCCGATCGGCCTCTATTCTGCATGAAACATCCCCCGAGATATCGGTGCGCATGACGAGCGCCCCTGTGTCCTCAAGCAGTGCAACGGTTTCGGGGGCGGGATGCCCGTAGCGGTTTCCTTCCCCCGCGCTCACAAGCGCGATGCTTGGCGAGAGCGCATCGGCCAACCGGTTGTCGAGAGCGTTCTTGGAACCGTGATGCCCCACTTTGTACAGGTCGACTTTGCCGACGCGGCCGCTTTCAACGAGCTGCGCCAGCTGATCGCGTTCGGCATCGCCCACGAACAGCGCCGTCCAATCGCCCGATCCGTCGCCGTCAGCATCGGCCTCGGCGAGCAGGCAGAGACTATCGGCATTGCCGCCCTCGTCCGTGAACTCCTCGGGCCATACAACGGACAGATCGAAAGCCCCGACGACTACATGATCCCCCACCCCGAGTCCCTTGACGCCTCCGTCTCCCACAAGGTCGCACGCTGCCTTGCGGAGGCGCGCGCACGCATTGCATGGGCAGGACAAGGCGTCGTCGGCCAACAGTACGCACCCTACTTCCACCACGCCGTTCAAGGAGGCGAGCGCTCCCATATGATCGTCGTCTCCGTGCGTGACGACGACTGCATCGAGGCTGAGAACGCCATGACGCGCCAGCGCTTCGCGTAAAAGTCCTTCTTGGTTACCGGTGTCGACGAGCACGTGCGCTCCATTGCTGCGCACAACGAATGCATCTCCCTGGCCGACATCGAGCATGATAATCTCGTCTCCTGCCATGCGCGGGACGAGCGCTATGGCGAACACGACGATGCAGAGCGTCGTGCCGAACACAGCCCCAGCAACGGCAGGACGCGGGCGCGGCCAGGCCGTCCAGAGGACTGCGACGAGCACGGCGGTAGCCCCGAGCGCGAACAGAAGCGGAAGCTCGACGGGCGCGCTTGCATGGGGAAGATTCGCAAGAAAGTGCACGATTCCCGTCAGGACGGCGGCACCGGTCGACGCGACCCCCAACAACGGAGCCGACGCCGCGGGTGCTATGAGCGATCCCATCGCAGCGACCAGACCACCTGCGCAGACAAGTGGAAACAGGGGCGCGGCGACCACGTTAGCGAGCGGAGCGACGAGTGGCAGCATCGAAAACAGCGAAGCGGAAAAAGGCGCAGCCGTAATGCTCGACGCAGCGGTAAGCGCGAGCGCCTCGCGCACTATGCGAGGAAGCACGGGGACAAGGTCCGCTATCCACGATGAGCACAACCCCGAAAACACCACGATGCCGAGCGTCGAGAGAGCAGAAAGCGCGAAAGAGACGGACAATGCAGCAGTCGGCTCCAAAGCGACGAAGCCCAGCATACACGCCGAAAGCGCGCCGAGCGACGCCGGTCTGCGTCGAACCGCGAATGATAGCATGCCTGCGAAAGCCATCACCGCTGCGCGCACGGCCGAGGGAGGCGCCGCAGCAAGAACGAGATAGGAGAGCAGCAGTATCGCCTGCACGACCATAGCCGGAACGCGAGGCACCCTCATAAGGCGCAGGGCGCCTGCGATAAAGGCCGAAACAATGGACAAGTGCGCTCCGGATACCGCAACCAGGTGCGCGAGCCCTGTGACTTTGAAAGCTTCGTAAACCTCCCCTTCTTCAAGTGGAATGCGCCACCCGCACACGAGCGCCGCAAGGACGGCGGAACCATCTCCTGCGTCGAGATCGGCCAACGCGTCGATCACCCTGTTACGAAGCCCCACAAGCGTCCCAAGAAGATCGTGACGCTCGACAAGGGAGATGTCGCTCGCCCGGGCGGTGGCGACGGCTCCCTGTCTCCAACAGTATGCGGCCGAGGATCCCGACGGAACCGCAAGCGAAGCGTCCGCCTCAAACACCTCGCCATAGCGCACAATATCATCCTCGGAGATTCTGACGAGCACGATAGCATGCACACCGGAGGGTAGCTCTGTCCGGGCGAGAACGGACGATCCGTACATGCTTCGCGAGCCGTCAGCAAGCGCTTCGAATCGGACGCGACTCGGCGCGTCCTCGAGATTGCGGGACTCGGTGTGCTGAACGGCCGCGCACCCAAGCGCGCACGCAACCCCCAACAAGGCTCCTGCGAGTGCAGCCCACGCCTGTACGGCACGGTGCCTCCAAAGAGCCGCGATAGCGACTGCCGTCGCGAGCGCTGCGATAGCACCTCCACCGATGCATATCCGCACATCCCACGACGCAGCAGCTGAGAAGACCGCCGCGCACGATGCCCATTGAGAAAGCGCGCATCCCAAAAGCGGCGGCAACGACGGACGAGGGGGCATGGCCGATACACATCCCCTTCCGACGCCGTCGGCAAGCTCAGCCTCCGCAATGGGAAGCGAACCGCCGAGTCGCGTCAGCCGACGCATACAGAATCAGCGAGTTCGGTGTACTTCTTGTCGCCGATTCCCGAAACGCGTTTGAGATCCTCGATGGTGGAGAACGGACCGTTGGCCTCGCGATCGGCCACGATCTTCTCAGCCGTCGCAGGGCCAATCCCGGGAAGCGCATCCAATTCCTCGGCCGTTGCCGTGTTAATGTTGATTCGCCCGCGCGCCGCAGGCGCTGCCGATACTTCGGCTGAGGGGGATACGGATGCCGTCAGCTCCTCCTCGGTGGGCACCACCACCTGCTCGCCGTCTTGGAGGACGCGCGCAAGGTTGAGCGCATCGCGCGCCGCGCCGTCAGCGA
>ENA-ORTH01001690-ORTH01001690.1-human-gut-metagenome-genome-assembly--contig:-NODE-1690-length-20982-cov-16.632006_pt1 | contig 20982 bp, 18 predicted proteins | sample MGYA00241914_ERZ509192 | MGnify/ENA primary metagenome ERZ509192 (study PRJEB26280, sample SAMEA2338826) | human gut metagenome | biome: human gut; feature: human-associated habitat; material: faeces... | reverse complement strand
CGGTGAACTTCGTCAAGCTCACCAAGGAGCAGCAGCTCGACGTGATCTCCCGTACCTTCCACCAGGGTTCGGTCACCGACTGACAGACGGTGACGACCGGACGATGAAGGGGGCGAGGCCGACCGGCTTCGTCCCCTTCTCATATGGTCGGGCAGGACGGCGCGCTTGGGAATCCGCGTGACGATCCTCACACGACATGAAGTCCATAGCAGGCGGATGCCGCGCAAAACGTTTGTAGTATGGAACACAGGAAGTACTTTCAAGGAGGACGATGATGTCTGATATCGCGCAATTCCGCACCACACGGCCGCATATGCTCAAAGCGTCGAAGGAATACGCTTCGCAGACCCTGATGGGAGGGCTTTCCGGCTTCGAATCGCCCATCGGCCTCGATAGGCGCGACCGCATCCACGCGCTCAAAAGCGGCGACATCGGCTTCGTCCACTCGTGGGACATCAACACGTCGGTCGATGGCCCGGGCACGCGCATGACCGTCTTCATGTCCGGATGCCCCCTGCGCTGCCAGTACTGCCAGAATCCCGACACGTGGAAGATGCGCGACGGGCAGCCCGTATACCTCGACGCCATGATCAAGAAGGTTGACCGGTACAAGGACCTGTTCAAGGCCACGCATGGCGGCATCACGTTCTCCGGCGGCGAGTCGATGATGCAGCCGGCGTTCGTCTCGCGCGTGTTCCACGCGGCCAAGGAGATGGGCGTGCACACCTGCCTCGACACATCCGGCTTCCTCAACACCAACTACACCGACGAGATGATCGACGACATCGACCTGTGCCTGCTCGACGTCAAGTCGGGCGACGAGGAGACCTACCACAAGGTCACCGGGGGGCTGCTGCAGCCCACCATCGACTTCGGACGGCGGCTGGCGAAGGCCGGCAAGAAGATCTGGGTGCGGTTCGTGCTCGTGCCGGGGCTGACCGACTCGGAGGAGAACATCGAGAACGTGGCCAGGATCTGCGAGAGCTTCGACGGGGCCGTCGAACACATCGACGTGCTGGGATTCCACCAGCTCGGGCGCCCGAAGTGGCATGAGCTGCGCATCCCGTACCCTCTTGAGCATCAGAAGGGCCCGTCCGCCGCGTTGAAGAAGCGCGTGACAGAGCAATTCCAGTCGCACGGATTCGTCGTGTACTGATAGGGAACCGTTCTCTGCGGTGTCGGACTCGAAAACCTACACAATCTTGCGTGTGGAAATACCGTAAAATCTTCGACGACACCGTAGCCTGTATATATGGCTGAAATCTTCGCGTTTCCGAGGGGCTCCGCAACGATGCGGCACCCGGACGCCGACATGCCTGAACGCCCGGTCGGCGTGCCGGACGCGGTCTGGTCGGCGGTGGAATCGGTGCGTTCCATGCCACGGGTGACGGGCATGCGCTACCGTGAGCTTCCCGTGCCCTCGACGCTGGCCGACTACGGCATCGGCGTGGAAATGGAATGCGTCGCGGATGACGACTCCCGTTCGTTCGGCGACGCCCACATGGCCTCGGGCTGGATCATGCTGCTGTACGTCGAGCACGAACGCGAGGACTGGCACTCCCACTGGCGTTGCGTCGCCTACGCGCAGCTGCCGTTGCCGTCCGACGAGAACGATGGCCTCGCCCCGAGCATGTACTGGGACGGGATGCGCTCGTTCGTGGATGACGCCTCCTTAGGTGACGTGTCGGGTACGGTCACCGTCACGCAGAACACGTCGTTCGGACTCGCTCAGGAAGGAACCGCCGGCTGCGAGATGCGTGTCTCATGGACACCCCTTGCTAGCATGGATGGCGGTTTGGACGCGGGCGGCCAGGTGCAGTGCTGGGCGCGATTCGTGCAGTCCGCCAGCGAATGCGAGGAGGAGCCGTCAGTTGACCGATGAGCCGAGGCTGCAGACGCAGCCGCGAGGTGGTGTTCCGGATGTGACCGACACACTTGAAGGATTTCGGGAGGTATGCGACCGTCTGGCCGGGGCGGCCGGGCCGTTGGCCGCCGACGCGGAACGCGCCTCCGGATTCCGGTACGGCCACGAGGACTGGCTGGTGCAGTTCAAGCGCGAAGGCGCCGGCATAGTGCTGCTCGACCCCGTCGCCCTGACCCGCGCCGGTGCCGACTGGGGCATGTTCAATGACGCGGTCGGCGATGCCGTGTGGATATTACACGACTCGTTGCAGGACCTGCCCGGATTCGCCGACATCGGCCTGACGCCGCAGACCCTGTTCGACACCGAGATCGCCGCGAGGATGCTGGGGTTGCACCGGTTCGGTCTCGCCGCGGTCACCGAGCATTATCTGGGCGTCACGCTCGCCAAGGAGCATTCCGCCGCTGACTGGTCATATCGGCCGCTGCCGAGGGACTGGCGCAATTACGCCGCATTGGACGTCGAACTGCTGATTGAGCTGCGCCAGAAGATACAGCGCGAGCTGAAGGTGCAGGGCAAGGACGGATGGGCCGACGAGGAGTTCCGGTATGCGCTGCAGACCGGCATGGGACCCAGACGGGAGCATCCGGTGCCCTGGCTGCGCATATCGCACATCAACACCGTCAGCCAGGACCATCAGGGCCTCGCCGTGGCCAAGGCGCTGTGGGAGAAGCGAGACGAGCTCGCCCGCGCCTATGACATCGCGCCCGGACTGCTGCTCTCCGACGATTCGATAGTCGAGGCCGCGTCGCGAAAGCCCCGCAACGCCCGCGAATTCAGGATGATCAGGTCGCTCAACGAGCGCGTGCGCATGCGCACCGGCGGCGAGCAGGACAAGATGTTCGAACGGTACGCGCCGATTCAGCGCAAGGTCAAGCCCTCGGTATGGCGAGAGACGATTCGGCGCGCGCTGGAGCTGCCGCCGTCGCAATGGCCGGTGATGCCGGCGCCCGTGGCCGACGAGGAGCATGCGAACGCACCTCGCTCGATGAAGCTCTGGGCCACCAGGCACCCTCAGCGTATGCGGCTGCTGCAAGACGTGCGCAAAGTCGTCTCCCAGATCGCCGACGACACCCGCACCCCCGCCGAAATCATCGTCAAGCCGCAGATCCTGCGCAACCTGTGCTGGACCGACGAACCGCGCAAGCGCGATGTCGCGGAATTCCTCAAATCGCAGGGCGCCCGTGACTGGCAGGTGAATCTCATCGCAGCGTCCGTAAGTCGCGTTATCATGTAGAGGTTGCCTACCGGCAGATGAAGTAGAATAAACGACTTTCAGGAGCGCAAGCGTGAAAATCAGCGTTAGGAATCTCGAACCCACCAAGGTCAAGCTCACCATCACCGTCGACCCGGAGGAGTTCAACCCGTATCTGGATGCCGCCCGCAAGGAGATCGCCAAGCAGGTGAACATCCCCGGCTTCCGCAAGGGCCACGTCCCCGGCAAGATCATCGACCAGCGCATCGGCTTCGCAGCCGTCGCTGGCGAGGCCGTCAACAACGGCGTGCCGGAGCTCTATTCCAAGGCGCTTGAGGAGAAGAAGATCCATCCGATGTCCCAGCCGGAGATCGACGTGCAGGAAGTGCCCGAATCCGCCAAGGACGAGACCAAGCTGAAGTTCACCGCGACCGTCGAGCGTCGTCCCGACATCGAGCTGCCGGAACTCGACGGCCTGGAGATCGACGTGCCCAAGGCCCAGGTCACCGATGAGGACGTGAACAACCGCCTCGAATCCCTGCGCCAGCGCTTCGGCACCCTGGTCGGCGTCGACCGTCCGGCTGCCAAGGGCGACTTCGCGAACATCGACCTCGACGCCCAGATCGACGGCGAGTCCGTCGACTCCCAGGAAGGCGTGAGCTACGAGCTCGGCTCCGGCACCATGCTGGACGGTCTGGACGAGGCCCTCGAAGGCCTGTCCGCCGGCGAGGAGACCTCTTTCAACAGCAAGCTGCAGGGCGGCGAGCACGAAGGCGAAGAGGCGCTCGTCAAGGTCAAGGTCAACTCCGTGAAGACCGAGGAGTTGCCGGAGCTCGACGACGACTTCGCCCAGGACGCCTCTGAGTTCGATACCCTGGATGAGCTCAAGGCCGACGTGCGCAAGGCCGCCGAGCGCGACGCCGAAGGCCGTCAGGCCACCGAGGCCCGCGACGCCTTCATCGCCAAGCTTGAGGAAGGCGCCGAGATCCCGGTGCCGAAGGGCGTCAAGGCCGACATGCTTGAGCAGCAGCTCAAGAACGTGACCGCCGATCCGTCCAAGGCCACCGACGAGCAGAAGGCCGACGCCGAGAAGCAGGTCGTCAAGGAGCTCACCGACCAGATGGTGCTCGACGCCCTGGCCGAGAAGCTGGACGTCAAGGTCTCCCAGGCCGATGTCACCAACTTCCTCGCCTCCATCGCCCAGCAGTACGGCATGGACCCGTCCGCGTTCATCCAGGCCATCGTCAAGAACGGCCAGCTCGGCTCCGCCGTGCAGGAAGTTGGCCGCTCCAAGGGCCTGCTCGCCGGCATGCGCGCCGTCACCTTCAAGTCCGAAGGCGAGACCCTCGACCTGAGCTCCTTCCTCGGCGAGGCCGCTGAGGACGAAGAGTCCGAGAGTGTCGAAGCCGCCTCCGCCGCGGCCGCCGTCGCCGACGAGCTCGCCAAGAAGGACGACGAGAACACCGCCGACGCCGAGTGAGCGTAAATCGCGCGGCATCGTTGCTATCGCGGCGTGCCCGTGATGCAGAATGACTGACTTGACCCGGAACCGCAAAGGTTCCGGGTCAAGTCGTATATACGGTGGGATATGCGCGGTGAGGAGCGGGTGTAGGATGCCGCGGGTAGGCTGACATGGGCGGGTCTGCCGTTCCCGGACGTTCCACTCGCCATCGAAGAGGTGCATCATGGAGAAGACCGATTGGAAGCGCATCGGCTGGCTGACCGCGGCCACGCTGGTGCTCGGCGCGATCATCGGCGCATGCGCCGGCCTGCTGACGCTGCTGCTGTACGGCGTCGAATACATGATGCTCGGATTCATCGAAAGCGAGTTCATTCCCGGCGCGTTCACCGTGCCGGCGGTCCGCCGCATCGCCTCCGTCACGTTGGGACTGGGCGTCGCCGGCGTCATATGGTACCTGCTGCGCACGAAGACCGAGAAGGTGCCGTCCGTCAAGAAGGCGGTGAACGGGGGCCGCATGCCGTTCTGGCAGACCATCGTGCATGTGGTGCTGCAGATATTCATCGTCGGCTCCGGCGCCTCCATCGGGCGCGAGGTCGCGCCGCGCGAGCTGGGCGCCATGCTGGCGCAGCGGTTCTGCGACATCTTCCATATCGGTGACGGCGAAGGCGACGCGCATGGCGTGCTCGATCGCCGCATGGTCGTCGCCGTCGCCGCCGGTGCCGGTCTGGGAGGCGTGTACAACGCGCCGCTGGCCGGCATGTTCTTCGCGGTGGAGATACTGCTCGTCGACGTGACGTTGGAGAAGGTCGCATTCGGATTGGGGATGTCTGCGACTGCGGCGTTCGTCGCGACCGCCATCAAAGGCGAGCACATGTTCTACGACATCGGCGCGATGCAGATGAACAGCACGCCGAGCCTGATGCTGTTCGCGCTGCTGTGCGGAACGGCGTGCGGCGTCGTCGGCGCACTGTTCCGCAAGGGCTCGCAGTGGGCCGAATCGCACAAGCCCACCGGACGGTCGCTGATGTGGCAGATGCCGATCGCCGGATTGGTGACCGGTCTGGTCTCTATCGTCGTGCCGCAGGTCATGGGCAATGGGCGCGCCGCGGCGCAGCTCGGCTTCAGCACATTCATCCCCGAAACGGCCGACACTTCCGGTGCGGCGCAATCGGCCGCGTCCGCAGCGGCCTCGCCATGGACGTTCCTCGCCGGCTCGGACGGCGCTCCGGGCTCGGTCGTCAACGCCGGGACTCCGCTTGAACTGAACCGGCTATGGATGTTGCTGGGCGTGCTGGCGCTCACCTTCGTGGCCAAGGCGCTCGTCACGCTGATGACCATCCGTTCCGGCGCATCGGGCGGCGTGCTTCAGCCCGGCATCGCCCTGGGATCCACGCTGGGTACGATGCTCGGACTGCTCTGGCTGTTCGTCTTCCCCGTAGATTCGGTCACCGCGTGCGCCCTGATCGGGGCCGCCGCGCTGCTCTCCGCATCCCAGCAGGCTCCGCTCATGGCCATGTGCCTGGTCATGGAACTCACCGAGGCGCCGATTGAGTTCTTCGTGCCGGTCGGTATGGCCGTGGCGGCATCCGCCTTCGTATCGTCCGGGCTGCTGCACAGGTTGGGTTGATTGCTGCTCTCATTAGAAAATGTCCTGAAATAGCAAACATGGTTCGATATTTCAGGACATTGACTACAGATTAGCCATGAGGACTTATCCATACATTGTTGAAGAGCATCGTGCTCTCATCTCATGATGTGGTCTCTTGGCAGGCATGTCGCAATGATGAATTGATTGTTGGGCGTTGATTCATCACCGTGGTAATTCTCATTTGATCAGAAAAAGTAGCTATCTTCGGTTCTCTGGGGGGTACGCGAAGATGACTTCGCTCCTATTGTCGATAGTGATTGAATCGATATCGTGTTGGGTGAAAGATACGGTAGTGCGCAAAACCTCGGGCACTACCGACATGGTAAGGACGGCGAATTGATTTTCAATAGAGCAAGTATTCCGCCCTCCCGCTATGCGGGTAGCCGAAAAAGGGCGGTGCAGGGCGCTGCCGTCGGTTCGGACAGGTAGAGTGAATTGCTGTAACGTATTGTGAGACACAACGTACTGTGAGTCAAGGAGATAAGGTGGCAGATTTGCTGACATCATCCCCGGTGATGGCGGACGGCGACATGCCGTCGATGCCGGATCCGATTTTCAATCGTCTGTTGAAGGACCGCATCATCTGGATGGGTGAAGAGGTCAAGGATGACATGGCCAACCGCATTTGCGCACAGATGCTCATGCTGGCCGCGGAGGACCCGAAGAAGGACATCTGGCTGTATATCAACTCGCCCGGCGGCTCGATTACCGCAGGCATGGCCATCTACGACACCATGCAGCTCATCCAGCCCGACGTGGCGACCGTAGGCCTGGGCATGTGCGCGTCGATGGGCCAGTTCCTGCTGAGCTCCGGCACCAAGGGCAAGCGGTTCCTGACCTCGCATGCCCGCGTGCTGATGCACCAGCCGTCCGGCGGCATCGGCGGCACCACCACCGACGTGCGCATCAACGCCGAGCTCATCATGGATATGAAGAAGACCATGAGCGAGCTGACCGCCGAACAGACCGGCCACACGGTGGAGGAGATCTACCGCGACAACGAGTACGACCACTGGTTCACCGCCACCGAGGCGCTGGAGTACGGGTTCGTGGACAAGATCATCACCACGCACGATTCGATGACGAAGGGAGAATGATCGAAATGGCATCCGAAGAAGCTCAGTTCGCAGCCCGCGCCGACCGTCTCGCCGGCCCGCGCGGCGTCGTCGGGTTCATGCCCGCCGCAGCCCGCGAGAGCGCGCTGCGCGGCGGCATGACCGTCTCGCCGCAGAACCGTTACGTGCTCCCGCAGTTCTCCGAGAAGACGCCGTACGGCATGAAGACGCAGGACCCGTACACCAAGCTGTTCGAGGACCGCATCATCTTCATGGGCGTGCAGGTCGACGACACGTCCGCCGACGACATCATGGCCCAGCTGCTTGTGCTCGAATCGCAGGATCCGAGCCGTGACGTGATGATGTACATCAACTCGCCCGGCGGCTCGATGACGGCCATGACCGCCATCTACGACACGATGCAGTACATCAAGCCCGACGTGCAGACCGTCTGCCTCGGTCAGGCCGCCTCCGCCGCGGCGATCCTGCTGGCCGCCGGCGCCAAGGGCAAGCGCCTGATGCTGCCGAACGCACGCGTGCTCATCCACCAGCCGGCCATCGACCAGGGCTTCGGCAAGGCCACGGAGATTGAAATCCAGGCCAAGGAGATGCTGCGTATGCGTGAATGGCTGGAGAACACGCTGGCCAAGCATACCGGTCGTGACATCGAGAAGATCCGCAAGGACATCGAAGTGGACACGTTCCTGACGGCCCAGGAGGCCAAGGAATACGGTATCGTTGACGAGGTGCTGGAACATCGCAGCTGAGCCTGCGGTGGAATGATATCTTCACAAACACAATACCCCTGCCGGGTCGCGGCAGGGGTATTGTGTTTTCTAAACGGCAGATATGTGAAACGAAGAGGTTGCGAATGGGACGCGTGGTCAGCTACAACGATGCGGTGCCGAGATGCACGTTCTGCGGCAAGTCCGAGAACCAGGTGCGTAAACTGGTCACCGGTTCGGGCGCGGCCATCTGCGATGAATGCATTGAATTGTGTGTTGACATCATTTCCGAGGAACGGGACAAGGACGCCCAGCTCAATATCCTGCAACTGCCCAAGCCGGCACAGATCAGCGCCTACCTCGACAATCACGTCATAGGCCAGGAGTCCGCCAAAAAGACACTTTCAGTGGCGGTGTACAACCATTACAAGCGCGTCAACATGGAAATGCGCGAGTCGTCGCGAATCGGCAAGGAACGGATGCATGGACATGACGATTCGTTCGAGGGTGTGCAAGTGGCGAAATCGAACATCCTGCTACTCGGGCCGACCGGCGTGGGCAAAACATATCTTGCGCAGACGCTGGCCCATGTGATGAACGTGCCGTTCGTCATAGCGGACGCCACCACGCTCACCGAGGCAGGATATGTGGGCGATGACGTCGAAACCGTGCTGCAGCGCCTCATCCAGGCTGCTGACGGGGATGTGGCGCGTGCGCAGCAGGGCATCGTATATATCGACGAAATCGACAAGATCGCCCGTAAAAGCGGCGAAAACACCTCCATCACGCGTGACGTGTCCGGCGAGGGCGTGCAGCAGGCGCTGCTCAAGATCCTTGAAGGCACCGTCGCCTCCGTGCCGGTGGAAGGGACCCGCAAGCATCGTGAAATGGAAACCGTGCAGATCGACACCCGCGACATACTGTTCATCTGCGGTGGCGCGTTCGTGGGACTCGCCGACATCGTGGCGCAACGGTTGGGCGCCAGGGAAAGCGGTTTCGGTGCGGCCTGGCATGACCATGAGGTTCCCAAGCGTGAGCTGCTTGCGCAGGTCTCCGCCGATGATCTGGCTGATTTCGGATTATTGCCGGAGTTCATCGGACGTCTGCCGGTAGTCAGCGTGCTTGAGGAACTTACCGAAGACGATTTGGCCCGAATCCTCGTCGAACCGGAAAACGCGCTGGTCAAGCAGTACCAGAAGCTATTCGCCGTCGATGGGGTGACGTTGACCTTTACCGAAGGGGCGATACGGCAGATTGCGGCGACGTCGATTCGGCGGGGTACGGGCGCACGTGGATTGCGTTCGATTATTGAGAAGACGCTGGAGGACACCATGTTCCGTCTTCCCAGCATGGAAGGCGTCGAAGAGGTGGTCGTCGACGAAGCCGCCGTCACCGGATCGGGCACTCCGAAACTATTCAAGGTGTCGACGCAGAAAATTCCTCGTCTACGTGAGGCGTAAGGCCGAAAACTCCTGCGACACGCCGAGATTTTGCCTGGAGTTCATTTGGGTGTATCTTATTCGAGTTGCCGAAAACAAGACAACGTTGCGCGAGTAGCCCAGCGGATTAGAGCAGCTGACTACGGATCAGCAGGTCGCAGGTTCGAATCCTGTCTCGCGCACTGGCCACCGGTCATCAGGTGGCATAAAGAAATGAGATGACGTTGCGCGAGTAGCCCAGCGGATTAGAGCAGCTGACTACGGATCAGCAGGTCGCAGGTTCGAATCCTGTCTCGCGCACATGAACCTCCTTCGCGAATGCGGAGGAGGCTTTCTTTATTTTCCGTGGATTTTTGTGAAGCCTGCAATTGATTGCGCGCACAGCGGAGCGCAATATGCGGCAGGGATGAACGCCAAGACCCTCCGATACACTTGATACTACGTTTACGGATACTGCGGTCGAACGGGGACCGCAAGACAAGGAGCATGATGGCCACATCGAAGAGGGGAACCTGGGCAACAATCCGACGCATAGCCGCGTCCGACCGCATATCCGGTCTGATTATGCTCGGTTTCGCTCTTGCCGGCCTATTGCTCGCCAATCTGCCGTTCACCGCGCATGCGTTCGAACAGCTTGAGAACTTCCGTATAGCCATTCCACACACCAATATCGACATGGGATTGGGCCATTGGGTGCAGGATGGCCTGCTGACGGTGTTCTTCCTGACCGTAGGCCTGGAATTGAAGCAGGAACTCACCACGGGATCACTGTCCAATCCCAAAGCCGCGGCCGTGCCGATGCTGTGCGCGGTTGGCGGTATGCTTGCTCCGCCGGTACTGTTCATCGGCGTGATCTCATTGTTTGCAGCGGCAGGATCAGGGCAACTCGTCATCGCTTCAGGAACGTCGTTCTCCTTCGCACAGATGTCCAATGGCTGGGCGGTGCCCACAGCCACGGATATCGCGTTCTCATTGGCCGTATTGGCCCTGTTCGCCAAAGCGTTGCCGGGATCCATCCGCGCTTTTCTGATGACATTGGCCACAGTGGACGACCTGCTGGCCATCATCCTGATCGCGGTGTTCTTCTCATCGGTGAACGCATGGTACTGGTTCCTTGGCATAGCCGTATGCGCGGTCGTCTGGTACTTTCTGGTCCGCATGCGCAAGGTACCGTGGTTGGCCGTGGCCATCGTGGGCGTGCTGGCATGGGTCATGATGTTCGAAGCCGGCGTGCACCCCACTTTGGCCGGCGTGCTCGTGGGACTGCTCACGCCGGCCCATGAGCGTTTCGGTGAGAAGATGCCGCGTGCGGAACGTTACGCCGACAAGCTGCAGCCGTTCTCCGCACTGCTGGCGTTGCCGATCTTCGCACTGTTCGCCACTGGTGTGCACTTCGAGTCGTTGACCTTGGCGCTGTTCGTCTCGCCGGTGGTCGTTGCCGTGATGGTGGCGCTCGTGGTCGGCAAACCTCTGGGCATCATGACCACCGCATGGCTGTCCACGCACGTGGGCGGTCTGAAGATGGCCAAGGGGCTGCGCGTGCGCGACATGTTCCCCGCCGCCTGCGCCTGCGGCATTGGTTTCACGGTGTCGTTTCTCATCGCGTCGCTGGCATATCAGGATGCCGAACTATCGGCTGAAGCCCGTTTCGGCGTCCTGGTGGGGTCCATGGTCGCAGCCGTGATCTCAGGTATTCTGCTGAGCCATCAATCCAAACGATTCGAACTGGAGGACGGTACGAAGCATAAGCACCATACCGGCGACGAAGATGCCATGAACGAAGTTGAGACGGTGCTGGAAGACGGTACCGTGGTGGTCAGCCAGATAATCGGCACCCACCAGGAACAGTAAAAGGGATTTCCATATGTTGAAAGGGCCACGCATTCCCATGCGTGGCCCTTTCAACATATCGTGCCATTGCGGCACGGCTGATTAATCTGATTGGTCTATTTCTTGACGGCAACCAGCAGACCAGTGCCGGTCGGCGTCAACGCAGTGACGAACCGTTCATCCGACTCCACTGTTTCCAGCAATTCGCGCATCGCGATGGATTTGGCATCACGATTGGCGGGATTCAGCACGCCGCCGGCCGATGTGGCCGAATCAAAGGCAAGTACATCGGTGAAGACAATCGCGGCATGCGGTTTCAGCAGGCGTGGAGCCTGCGCGAAAGCCGCCGCATAATTCTCCGGATCGCCGGCCACGACGATTAAATCGTAATTCTCGGCGTTCAGACGGGGCAGAAACACACCTGCGGACGCGTTCACGGCACGCAATGTGGTTTCGGTGTCATCGGACAGACGATTGAACAGTTTGCGAATCAGCGCGATGCCCTGCGTGGACGAATCGACGGCCGTAAGCTGGCCTGCATTGTCAAGACCGTTGATCAGCTGCATCGTCTCCACCACGGAACCGGTGCCGATGGCGATCACCGACGAGGCGTCCAACATTCGCACCAGCATGCGCAGCAATTCGGCCTGCGCCGCGGATCCTTGGGGAATGCCGGCTTCCTCGGCCGCGGTCCTGATCGCATTGAGTTCGGCAGACTGGCGTGAGAACGCATGATCCTCGACGTACTCCCACGATTTCGCGAGATTGGTATATGACGTCCTATCCATTTCAGCGCTCCTTGATTTGGGCGATCAGCTGCCAGATCTCCTCACCGACATCGATGCCACGCGGGCATTCACGCGTGCAGGCGCGCACCGACTGACACGCGGCGATGCCATCGGCGGAATCGATGGCATCCATACGTGCATCCGTCTGACTGTCGCGTGAATCATTGATGAAACGGGAGGCGGCGATAAGAGCCGCAGGGCCGATGAACGCCTCGCCGCCTGCATATACCGGACAGCTTCCCTCACAGGTGCCGCAGGCTATGCAGTTGCTCAGCAGCTCATACTTGGCGAGCTGCTGGGGATTCTGCAGATATTCGAATGCGTTGATCTTGCCGTCCGCGGTGGTGGCGAGTTCGCCACTGGCCTGCAGATACGGCTTGAGTTTCCTGATTTGGTCAAGCATCTGGTCGATATCGGCGATCAGATCACGCTGCACGGGGAAACCGGGCAGCGGTGCGAGCTCGATGACACCCAAATCGTCGGCATCCTGCGTTTGCGCGGGTTGAACGTCTTCGCCCGTATGACGGAAGCCGTCCTCATCCACCTGTGCGTCGGACGGCTGCTTTGCCCAAGCCTTCACCGTGGCGGTGCACAGAAGCGTAGGCGTGCCGTTGATGGACACGGCATCGGAACCGCACATGCCATGACCGCACGAATAACGGAAGGCAAGCGTCGGATCGATGGTGCGCTTGACTTTGAGCAGGCAGTCAAGCACGGTGTCCTCCGGACGCGCCGGCACCGCGTAATCCTGCACCCACTGCTTGCCTCGCGGACGCCTGCGCGTGGATCCGGAATCGCCGAAGGGAGAGCTCTTCCTAGCGAACGGCGAGCCGCCTCGTTCACGGCCGCGTTCGGGACGCGGCGTGAACCTGTTCACCCGCAACGTCACCGTTTCCATGCCGTTCTCCATGCCGCTCATATACCTGCCTTTCGATAAAAAACCGTCAACCAGTCTGCCATACGCCGTGCCCAGGGTGTCAGTATTCACGGGCCTTTGGCGGCATGTCCACGATGTGCACCGGCTGCCAGGAGACCTGGCAGGAAACATCCGTCATGGAATGGGCCAGGAAATGCTCGTCGTCACGCTCCGGGAAATCAAGACGCTTCAACGATCCACGGGATTCGTGACGCGCATCGGAGGCGGCGAGCACGGCCTTGCCGAGCTCCAACAGATGGCGCACCTCCCAGATGGCGGTGATTTCCTGATTGAACGTGGGGGAGTCGGAATGCGCATGCAGCGCCTCGGCACGCGGCGTGAGCGTATCGTCCAGCGTAGCCAACGCCTGTTCGATGCTGTTCCGGTCGCAACGCACCGCGACCGCCTGCTCCATGACGGATCCCAAATCGGCCATCAGCTGGTACGGATTGTCCGACGACGCATCGTCGTCATCGGACGGCCGCGTCAACAGTTCCTTGACCTGCGCGGAACGCTTGTCGGCAGCCTGCGACACCGCGTCGATAGATGCTTCGTCGGCAGGCTCGGCCATCGGATCGTTCACTGGATTATCGACGACACGTTCAGCCATCGCCTTGCCCGAACGGGTGCCGAAGAGGCAGGCGTCCAACAGCGAGTTGCCGCCCAGACGATTCGCGCCATGCACCGACACGCAGGAGCATTCGCCAGCGGCGAACAGACCGTCCACGACGGCGCGTTCGCCATCGACCCAACGGTAGACTTCGCCGTCGGTGGTGATGGGGATGCCGCCCATGGTGTAATGCGCGGTGGGTTTGACCGGCACATAGTCGCGGGTCGGATCGAGATCGGCATACTGTTCGATGGTCTCCACCACCTGCGGCAGCACCTCATGCATATGATCCGCATCGATGCCGGTCATATCCAGCCAGACACAATCCTTCGGCCCATCCGGATTCTTCGGATCGGCGATTCCTCGTCCGGCGTCGATTTCAGCCATGATGGAACGGCTCACCACATCACGCGCGGCAAGGTCGGCATGACCCGGCGCGTAATGTTCCATGAATGCCTTGCCATCGGAGTCGCGCAGCACGCCGCCTTCCGCACGTGCCGCCTCAGACAGCAGAATGCCGGTATGGGCGAGACCGGTCGGATGGAACTGCACGAACTCGCTATCCTCAAGCTGAAGGCCGGCGGACAATGTCAACGCCATGCCGTCACCGGTCAGATCCCACGAATTCGACGTGGTATGGAACAGACGGCCGGCACCGCCAGTGGCCATCAGCACATTGCGTGCGTGGATGGCATGCGTCTCGCCCTTGTGCGTGTCGAACGCCACCACGCCCTCGACCTTGCCGTGGTCTTCGGAAACCACCAGATCGGTCACATACCATTCCTCGGCGAACTCAACGCCCTCGGCCACGCACTGCTGCCACAGCGAGAACAGAATCTGATGCCCGATGCGGTCGGCCGCATAAGCGGCGCGGCGGACCGGTTCCTTGCCGAAATCCTTGGTATGGCCTCCGAAACGGCGCTGCGCGATATGGCCGTCATCGGTACGCGAGAACGCGACGCCGGCATGCTCCAGCGCGATCACAGTGGCAGGAGCCTGTTCGGCAAGCAGCTTCGCCGCATCCTGGTCGACAAGCCAGTCGCCGCCTTTGACTGTGTCATAGTAATGCCAATGCCAATCGTCTTTCTCCACGTTGCCAAGGCTGGCCGCAATGCCGCCTTCCGCGGAGCCGGTGTGCGAACGCAGCGGCTGCAGTTTGGATATCACCAGGACGTTCGGTTCGATGCCGTCCGCCCTCATGTGGCGCATCCGCTCGCTACGGAGCATTCCCAACGCTGCGGACAGGCCGGCCGCGCCTGCGCCGACGATCACTGCATCATACATATCTTCAACATGCTTCGGACTCATACCACCGATTCTCGCACAAGGTGTGACCTCGCACGTTCGACGCGGCTGAGGTGGAGGTGCCGGGCCTGCTATCGCTGCTCGGCGATGATCCATCCGGACCGCATGCTGATGCGGCCTTCAAGCTCCAAGGAGCCCAGTTCGCGCATGATTCGCGAGATGGGATATTCTCCCGGATGCGTCTTGTCCATTAGATCGAGCAGATCGTCGGCGGAGACGTGGCCGTTTGCTTCGGCGCAAGTTTTAATGGTGGCGAGTATGGCATCGTCGGATTCGTCTGTCGATTCCTGCGGATGTTCGGTGTCATCCGGCAGGTCGACATGTTGCGGGCGATGCGCGCTATGGCATAGTTCGTCGATCTCCGCCAGTGAGCAGACGATGGTGGCTCTGCCGTCTTGGATAAGGCGATTGCAGCCGGTGTTATGCGGCATGGTGATGTCTCCCGGCACGGCGAACAGATTGCGGTTGAGTTCGTTCGCCCAGCCTGCGGTGTTGAGCGCGCCGGAACGCGCACGTGCCTGCGCCACGATCAGAGTGGATGACAATGCCGCGATCAGACGGTTGCGCAGCAGGAACCGTCTTGCCTCCGGCACGGTTCCGGGGCACAGTTCGGAAATCAAAGCGCCCGAATGGCTTTCGATCTGCTCGAACAGGTTCTGGTTGCTTTTCGGACCGATATGGTTCAGTCCGCCAGCGAATACGGCGACGGTGCGTCCTGCCAGCGCGGCGCTCATTTTGTCCATGGCTTTGACCGCGCCCCAATGTGCCGCGGCGTCGGTGCCCAGCGCGCCGCCGGATACCACCAGATGTCCGGCACGCGCCATCCGAAGGGCCAACTCGTGGGCGCTTTGCCTACCGTAGTCGCTTACGCCCCGTGAGCCGACGATACCCACCGGCTCGGGGCATGACACCAGCGCCTTCGGATCGCCTTTGCCCCATAGGCAGAGCGGGGAGGCCCAGTCGGTGCGCAGTGAAAGGTCGTTCAGTTGGCTGGGCCAACAGGGGTGATGCGGGGCGATGATCCACTGCGTGCCGTCTGCTGTGAACCAGTCTCGCAATGCGTCCGGATCCTTGCTGGGCAACGATGCCAGACGTTGCTGCCATGACACCAGCGAGCCATGGAACGAAGCCATCCCGCGGGCGTTGATGGTGCGTCCCCAACGAGTGACGCCGTTGATGAACGCCGCATCCAATGACGTGCAGGCCGCGGCCGTCACGTTTTCGTGATTGCCAGGGCCGCTGTCAGCGATCAGCTGTAGCGCGCTTGCCGCGGAGCCGGTGCCTTTGACCAGCGCGTACATCATCGCGTCGGCGCTGTCCAGGCAGAAGGTGAGCACCGCGCGGGCCAGGGTCTCGTCGTCGATCGTCACCATCATGCCAGCCTCGTTCTCATGGATATTCCCTGCATCATTTCCTCAGGTCCTGGGGAAGTCTTTCCCGCCAGATCGGATAATGTCCACGCAAGCCGCATGGCACGGTCGGCGCCACGCAGGCTCAGCCGCTCGCTCGCCAAGGCGCGGTTGACCAATTCGATGGCCTTGGGGGAGGTGTTGGCTCTCAGCCAGGTGCCGGTAGCCTGCGCGTTGCAGCACCAGCCGAATTCGCGGAACCGTTCCTGCGCCATCTGCCGGGCAACGATGACACGCAGACGTATGGCATGGCTCGAATCGCCGGAGGGAGCGTTCCCTGGACTTATCCGCTCCACCGGAGGCACCTCGATCTGGATGTCGATACGGTCGAGGATCGGTCCGGAAAGCCGGCTGAAATACTTGACGCGGTCCTTTTCTCGGCAGGTGCAGCGCTCGCCGTTGCCGTACGCGTAGCCGCACGGGCAGGGATTCGCCGCCATAATCAGTTGGAAGCGAGCCGGATAGTATGTGGTGCCTTTCGCTCTGGAAATCGCGACATATCCGGATTCCAAAGGTTCGCGCAGCGTCTGCAGCGTACGCGCCGAGAACTCCGGAGCCTCGTCCATGAACAGGATGCCGCGATGCGCGCGGGTGATGGCTCCGGGCTGGGCCAATCCCGCGCCTCCACCCACCAGCGCGGCGGTCGACGCGGTATGGTGGGGCGCCTCGAACGGTGGAACGTCGCTGATTCCGTATCCGGGAAGCGTGCCGCATAACGAACGAATCGAGGCCACTTCAAGCTGTTCCGTCTCGTTCAAAGGACTCATGATGCCGGGAATTCGCGAAGCGAGCATGGTCTTGCCGGTGCCGGGCGGACCGGTCATCATCAGATGATGGCCTCCGGCGGCAGCCACCTCCAACGCCCATTTGGCCGCTTGCTGGCCCATCACTTCGCTCATGTCGCCGGGCGGAGGACACATGCCCGTGGCGCCGACATCGGCGTTCACGGCATGCGTGGCTTCGGGAATCCGGTAGTCCGCATCGCCTCCCATCAGTTCGATGAGCTCTCCGACATGCCTCACGCCGATCGCCTTGACATCCGGAACGAGACGGGCCTCATCAAGGTTGGCGTAAGGCACGATGATTGTTGCGATTCCCTGCTCCCGCGCATGCAGCATGATGGGCAGCAGTCCGTTGATGGGCAATACGGTGCCGTCAAGATTCACCTCGCCAAGCACGATGGTGCCGGCCAGACAGTCATGGGCGATTGCGCCGGCCGCGCTGAGCACGCTGGCCGCGATGGCCAGATCATGCGAAGAGCCTTTCTTCGGCATGGACGCTGGGGAGAGATTGACCGTGACACGGGTTTCCGGCCATTTGAAACCACTTGCCTGGCATGCCGACTTGACCCGTTCGCGCGCCTCGGACAATGAGGTGTCGGGCAGGCCGATGATGGAGAAATAGGGAAGTCCAGGGGATACGAACGCTTGAATCTGGACGATGAAGGCTTTCAAACCGATCAGTCCTACGGAAAGGGCGCTGCCGATGGCCATCAGAACGCTCCCTCGATATGATGCAGCAAAGGTCTGTCTCCCTGCACCACGACGGTGACGACGTCAAAACGTACGCCACTGTTCGGCATGCGGTGCTCCGGCGCCGTCAGCCATTGCACGGCGGCATGGCGCAGATTGATTTGCTTGGAAGCGGTCACCGCCTCCTGAGGGGTGCCGTAGCGCATCGTACGTCTGGTTTTGACCTCGACGAAAACGATCTGGCCCATCGGATTGCGCGACACGACGTCGAGTTCGCCGTATCGGCAATGCCAGTTGCGGTCGAGCGTCCGCCACCCTTGGCTTTCCAACCATGCGGCGGCGTACTGTTCTCCCAGCTCGCCGATCTGTCGGGAACGCAGCGTGCCGTCATGCAGACGCCGCGCTAGGGAATCGAGAATCTGCTCCGGCGGCTGCGTTGGGGCCGGAACATCATGTGATGATGAATGGTTCATGGCCCTAGTCCAACAGACAGAAGCCACGCATGACAAGGCCGATGGGCTAATGTGGATAACTTACGTATCTCGGGCGTGTCGTGGATAGTCGGTGGATGAGTCGACGCTATCCACACCTATCCACAACACGATCCAAGGCCTCTGTGCGAAAAGAGTGACCGATGAACCGTCAACGACGGGTCAAAGCGGTCAATTCGTCGAGATTGAGTTCGAAGCTCACGCCTCGTTCCTCATGATTCGGCTGATACTGGGTGCTTTCCATCGCATGGCGGACGAACTCGCCGGCGATGTTCGCGGCCTCGGCCAGAGGACGGCCAGCCATCACCGCGCCGCACAGCGCCGACGCGAACGCGTCGCCGGTGCCGTGGGTCATGAACGGCAGCTTGGCATGCGCCAGCTCCTGTTTTCCGGCGACGCCCGTCGAAGCTGACGCCACATAGTTGCGAATCATGCCATCCCCTCGATCGATGCCCTTAAGCACCACGTTCTTCGCGCCGGCGGCAAGCAACGCCCCAAGAATCTCATCCACCTGCGCGTCGTCGATATCCTGGCCTGGATAGTCACGGCCCGTCAAAATGGATGCCTCGGTAAGATTCGGCATCAGCGCATCCGCGCCATCCACCAGCGTGCCCATCGCCCGACACAGCTCAGGAGTGTACGTGGCGTAGATTTCTCCGCCGTCGCCCATCACCGGATCCACCAACCGCAAGGCATGCGGATACTCCGTGTATAGGCGTTTGATGATTGCGACCTGGTCCGCGGAACCAAGAAAACCGGAATAGACGCCATCCAAATCGACGTTCTCCTGACGCCATGCGTCCAGATAGCCGTCCAGAATCTCGGTCGTATCGTGGAACGTGAATACCTCGTAGCGCGTGTGCGCGGAAAACAGCGCCGTCGGCACCGGACAAACGTCGCAGCCGGCCGCCGACAGAATCGGAATGGCCGCCGTCAGCGAACACTTGCCATAACCGCACATGTCATGCACCGCGGCGACGCGCGGAATATACCGCGGATCACGGTCGTACAGAATCTCATCGCTCATATCGGAACCTCTCTTGCGATTTGCCTGCCCATGACTTTAGCCGTTCCCCTGACCTGACGCGCATCCGTTCCTCACGGTGGGTCACCGGCATGCGGGACTTCGGCGTGTCGAATGGTTCCGAATGGTTTTTTCAACGGTTGGGGGAGTGGGGAAAGCCAATGATTCCAACGGTTTATAAGGGGATATAGGCAAGTGCGATAACGTTCGGCTTGCGTTGCGCTCGCCGGCCGGTTTATTGTCGCTACCAACACCTGGCCAAGCGCCCTACACGGCAGGGCGGGTGGCCAACCAAGACGAGAACAACGAACCCTTATCCAAGGAGAGCGCATCATGGCAAACAAGAACTATCGTTTCGAAACCCTGCAGCTGCACGTCGGCCAGGAGCAGGCCGACCCGGCCACCGACTCCCGCGCGGTGCCGATCTACCAGACCACCAGCTACGTCTTCCACAACTTCGACCACGCCGAGGCCCGCTTCGGACTGGCGGACCCGGGCAATATCTACGGCCGTCTGACCAACTCCACCCAGGGCGTGTTCGAAGACCGCATCGCGGCCCTCGAAGGCGGCACCGCGGAATCCTGCTTTTGCTGCGGCCGCCTTTCCGGCACCAATGCCTGCCTGCGCCGCCTCAGATGCCGCCTGGGAAGCTCTGGATGCCACCTGAGAAGTTCCGGATGCCACCTGGGAAGCTCCTGGCACCGGATGTAAGGCCGGAATCCGTGCAAATATATAATCTGCAATACGTTGTCCCACGATCTGAACACTGCTCTCGGCGAGCATCGTATCCCGGTCGGTACGAAGTAAGAACAATAACAACGGAAGCGGCGCGATGCTGTAGAGCTTGTATCCCTTTTTCTGCAGTTCCTCTGCCTTTATCTTCAGGTTCTTTCGCCCATAATTCAACCGGGACTTGACCGTATTCTCGGAACAGTCCAGTGTCTGCGCAATCTCTTTGATAGAAATTCCTTCGATATGGAACATCAGGATACACATCCTCTGCTCATCAGACAAGGCATCTATGAGTTTCCGTACCAGTTCCCTGGTTTCTTCCCTTGTATAAGAAAGCTCCGGCTGACCGGTACCATCACCATCTTCTACCCGATCCACAAAATCTTCAATCTCTGTCTCTGCAGCAACATCCGTAAACAAAAGCGGATTATTCTTGGCCAGAGCATTCTTGGCCGTATTTGCCACAATTTGCCCAAGCCATGCCGAAAAATGTTCCGGCTGTTCTAACATATCCAGTTTTGAGAAGGCCTTTAAATAAGCATCCTGCAGCACATCTTCAGCAGCCTCCCTGTTTTTCATATACTGGAGCGCCAGATAATACTTGCTCCTGTAGGTACTCTCATAGAGATATCCAAATCCTCTTTCATCACCAATCCGCGCCAAACGGACAGCTTCTGTGTAATTCATAACATTTCACCCTTTACTTTTTCTTTCTGATTTTTTTAAATAATGTCTCTTTGTTCTTTCTATTTACCGGATATTCTTCCATATCCCTTCGCAGCAGCGCCAGAAACCATGCCATAAAACTCCTTCGCATGCCTTTCACCACCTTTCAATATCTGGACAAGGTCTCATTATAAGAAGATAAATCCACTAAAATCTCCATCTTCTATCTTCTGTTCTTATGGCTTAGACAGGCAAACCAATCAAAAAGTTTTATGATTTCTTAAAAAGCTGTGA
>ENA-ORTH01001683-ORTH01001683.1-human-gut-metagenome-genome-assembly--contig:-NODE-1683-length-21046-cov-4.505169_pt1 | contig 21046 bp, 20 predicted proteins | sample MGYA00241914_ERZ509192 | MGnify/ENA primary metagenome ERZ509192 (study PRJEB26280, sample SAMEA2338826) | human gut metagenome | biome: human gut; feature: human-associated habitat; material: faeces... | reverse complement strand
CGTAGCAGAAATGCTTAGTAAAGTCAAGAGAATCCTAAACAATTTTATTTAATTTGCTTTGCGTACTCCGATTGACACAAGCTATTTTGCTTAGTATAATGACGATAGGCTAAGCATAATAGCTTAGAATCAATAAATAAAAAAGAACTGCCGCAATCCCTAGTTATACATCCGGGCAAAAAGTGGCGGACGAAAGTGAGGAGGCATTTATGGAACACAATATCCAGCCGCAGCAGTCATCAAACGAAGAAAGAAAGGTAGTATCAGTGTACAAAGGGAACAGCGCCCAAGCAGGGCCACAGACGGGCGTTAACTGCATTTTCTGGCCCGGCTGGCTCCTGTGAGGTTTTCAGCCGCGCCACGGTATCGCTGACAAGTCAGACGACGCAGCCATCCTGGGGAAGGCAAGGAGGATGACGCAGCCAGCGGTGCTGCCGTGTGCCTGAAAACCGCTATTACCTCTGTACACTGATACTATTTTCAATGCAGGCAAAAAGCTTTATGTGTATGTGTATGGGGAAAGTGGCCCAGGAACTGGGCATCTCTAAGTCCCACGCCTACAAGGTGCTCCACTAGTTTAATGCTGAACTCTGGGAGAAAGGTTAAATAATATTTGCGGCAGAGTGATAGAAACTGTAAATGCAGAACTTGTTTTCATAATATAATTACAGCGGCAGCAAGATGAATTCTCTGTCGCTTAGATGTTTTTCTAAGTAAAAAAATTTACAATTATTTGCAAAACGATATTGCTATTATTCGAGAGTTAGAACATAATAATATAAGGGCGTAAGCTTGATGTATGCAGGAGGTTGCTATGGAATATATGTCTGCAAGAGAAGCTGCCAATAAGTGGGGCATATCTCAGAGAAGAGTAGCTGTTCTATGCTCTGAAAACAGAATAAAAGAAGCAATTATGGTAGGTAATATGTGGGTTATACCTGCTTCGGCAGAGAAACCTATAGATGCAAGAAGCATTCGCTATACAAAAAGCGATGGAAAAAAAGTAAAACCTTTTTTGAAGTGGGCTGGTGGCAAAGGTCAGTTGCTTTCTAAAATCGAAAAGTATTATCCATTTGAAGACGAAGAAATCACTAAGTATGCCGAGCCTTTTGTGGGCGGCGGTGCGGTGCTTTTTGATATATTAAGCAAATATGCTCTCGAAGCTGTTTATATCAGCGATATTAACGCAGAGCTTATCAACACATATCGCATTATAAGAGACGATATTGATGAGCTTATTGATATGCTGATGGTTATGCAGAACGAGTTTGTTCCGATGAATACAGACGACCGCAAAGCATACTATCTGGAGAAAAGAGAGCGCTTCAATGACTTAAAAGTAAACGAGAATGAAAACATTAGCATTAAAAAAGCAGCTCTGATGATTTTTCTTAACAAGACTTGTTTCAACGGATTGTTCCGTGTAAATAAAAAAGGTTTGTTCAATGTTCCTATGGGGGCTTACAAGAATCCTATAATATGTGATGAGAAAAACCTGCGAGCTGTTTGCGAAAAGCTCCAGAACATAACGATTGTGTGCGGAGACTACAGAGAATCTGCTGCTTTCATTGATGACAGCACTTTTGTTTATTTCGATCCTCCATATCGCCCTATTACTGGCACAGCGAGTTTTACTGCATACACGGAAAATTTGTTTTGTGATGAAGAGCAGATTGAACTTGCAAAGTTTGTTGATGATATGAACAAAAAAGGCGCAAAAATTGTTGTCAGCAATTCCGACCCAAAGAACTCAAATACAGAGGATGATTTTTTTGATAATATCTATTCCTCTTATAAAATCAAGCGTGTTGAAGCCACGCGTATGATTAATTGCAATAGTGAGGCGAGAGGAAAAATTAAAGAATTGCTTATATCGAATTTTTAAGGGGGATGACCGTGGAAATCAGAGAAGGTACTCAACGTATCGAAAATGGAACCAGACAGGCAATTATAGAATTTGTATTTACCGATTATATCATTTATGTTTTTCAGGGAACTTTGTCTCAATTCGACATTGTGATCAAATACAAGAAGGACGGAAAACGGATTCGCACACCGAAGCATATTCATTGGACTGTTGATATTCTAATGAAAACGCAGGGGAACGAAACACTTACTAAGCAGTATTTGAAAGCCATTCAGAACTGTTGGAACACTTGCGTTCCCCTTGCTAACAACGACTTTGATACCTTGAAAGCGCTAATTGAGGGTGGCGAAGAAGAAATTGACATTGAACAGTATTTTGACCTCAATGCGTTCGGAGAATACGATGTTGAATTTTTGTATGTTTTGATGGAGTTGTTAGCGGTACAGGAAAAGACAAACCGGGCTGATGCTTATATGTTTGGAAAAATTATCGAAGAACTACTTGAAACCGATCGAGACATTTTCAAAATCATATCAACGGCAGGCTTCGGTGGAAGAAGGGGTTAATATGGCAAACAGAAATTTTAATACTTGGCTGTCCGGCTTTCGTGATAGTATTGCAGATTACGGATACTACATAGATTTTGAAAAAGTCCATCGCAACGTTGATGGTATTAAGGTTGAGCTTAACATTCTTAACTCGCTTATTGGCTCTAAAAATATCAAAGAGGATTTCGAAGTGTTAATCAAAAAATATCCCGAAACGCTGAAGTGTATTCCTCTGTTGCTTGCAGTTAGAGCGAATGAAATTTATTGCCAGGATGAAAACGGCGGTTTTATGTATCAGTTTAACTTTGGCAAATATCCGCCTAATAGCCATGCTCATTATGAACGCTATGCATATTTTATGGAACACACAGGTCTCTTCGACTTGCTTGAAAACCATATTATCAATAATCTTGTTGACTATGTGACAGGCGTGGAAACCGGACTTGACTCCAACGGCCGTAAGAATCGTGGTGGTCATTTGATGGAAGACCTGGTTGAGAGTTTTATTAAGAAAGCCGGTTTCGTAAAGGATAAGAGCTATTTCAAGGAAATGTATATCCATCAGATTACTGTAAAATGGGGCATCGATCTTTCTGCTATTTCCAATCAAGGCAAGATGGAAAAGCGTTTCGATTTCGTTGTCAAAACACCTACTATGATTTATGGTATAGAAACAAACTTCTACGGCAGCGGTGGCAGCAAGCTCAACGAAACTGCCCGCAGCTACAAAACTCTTGCATTGGAAACTGATACTATCAGTGGCTTTACGTTCGTTTGGTTTACAGACGGAAAGGGATGGACAAGTGCCCGAAACAACCTTGAGGAAACCTTTGACGTGATGGAACACATCTACAGCATCAAGGATTTGGAGAACGGCATCATCACAGAGGTTTTCAGATAATGGCTAAGAAAATCACAAAATGGGAGCCGGAAGATTTTGAGTTGGAAATGACAACACATTGGTCTTTTCCCAAACGTGGCGATTGGGCTACCCATGATGCAAAATGGCGTGGAAACTGGTCGCCGTATATTCCAAGAAATATTTTGCTCAGATACTCCCAAGAAGGGGATTTGGTTCTTGACCAGTTTGCCGGTGGTGGCACTACTCTTGTGGAAGCAAAGCTTTTGAATAGAGACATAATTGGTGTTGATGTAAACGATGCAGCACTTACGCGATGCCGAGAAAAAATAGATTTTGAACACGATGGTGCAAACGGTAAAGTATATATTCGTAAAGGTGATGCAAGAAACTTAGATTTCCTAGAAAATGATAGTATTGATCTTATTTGCACTCACCCACCTTACGCTGATATTATTAAATATAGTGATGGCATAGAGGGAGATTTATCACAGTTAAAAGTAAAGGATTTCCTTGAAGAAATGAAATCTGTAGCTGAGGAAAGCTATCGTGTATTAAAGAAGGACAAGTTCTGTGCTATCCTTATGGGTGATACTCGTCAAAAAGGACATATGATTCCGATATCTTTTGAGGTTATGCGTGTTTTTGAAGAAGCAGGATTTAAGCTGAAAGAGTTGATAATCAAAGAACAGCATAACTGTAAAGCTACGGGATATTGGAAAACAAACAGCGTGAAGTATAACTTTTTGTTAATTGCACATGAGCATCTATTTGTGTTTAGAAAATAACTATATTACTTGTTGCTTTTATTAAAAGTTGATTTTTGAGTTAAAAGGGGACATACAATATATATGCTCAGCAGTATTTGCCTGAAACGCCTGCCCCAAACTATTCTCCACGTTTTGTCACCGCTGATAAGATTTTGATAAACATCCATCATATAGCCAAAGGCAATATGGATAATTACAATAATCAGAAGAACAGGAGTAGAAAATCTCTAAATGAAATCGTTTAAGATGTAAGTTCTTATAGCAAATGGGAATAAAACAAAACGCCGGAAAAGTCCAGTGTTTATGCGGGCTTGCGGCGTTTGGAGAAATCTTTTTCTCTCTCTATTTTCGCGGCGCTTGATTTGAAAAAGCAGGGGCTGTGGCGTTTTTTTCAATCTGAAGGCTAAATAATGGCACAATGCAAAACGCATTTGCTGTGTGCTTCCTGCGGTTTGTGAGTACAATTATCTGAATAAATTCTAAAAAGGCATTGCTGACTTATGAGAGCGGTAATGCCTTTTTGCTTTTTGCATTGATTGCCACAGAGGACGCACACAGCAGGCGCTGGGCGCAGGCGGGTGAGGTGCTTATAAAATTGTGCGGCTGATTAAAAAAGGCGGCATCAGGCCCCGGAAAGCCTCAAGCAGGGTTTTCCGGGGCTTTTGTGTTGTATGCTTTAGCGAAATGCCCCCTCCAGCTCTGCTGGGGAGAGTAAAAGGCTTTTGCTACCAGTTCCGGGCGAAGCGGGATGGCCTTCAACACCAAAAAGATGCAGCGTGCAACGGGAAGAGCCTCGTTTACGGGGGCGGGGCAAGTGATGCAGGAGACAGAGCGTTCAGTGCCTCTTGAGAGGCTTGCCGGCAGTATGCCCTTTCAGGGCTTACGCAAGCCCCAGGCTTTGCCGGGGGTTCCGACTAGCGTAAGTATAAAGACACTCCCCCGGCTGTGCCGGGGAGCCTGACTTTTATTAGTGAAACATGATAAAAATAAATAGAAATTTTTATGATATATATGAATATGTTGTATGATTTGTCGCTTCAGTTGGGAAAAAACTCTTATTTTCAGGGAAGGGAGGGGGCGAGTATAATGAAGGCAGGCTCAAGGCGGGCCGCTTATGGAGGCCTGAGCAGAGGTGTGCGGAGATGGGGAGTGAGGTCGTATGCTGAAGGGCATCCGAATTTCGCGCGGGGTGGCGCTGGGCAGGCTGTATCTGTATGCACCCTTTGTGCCCCAGGTGGAGCAGGGGCCTTGTATGCCGGGCGGCGAAGAGGCACAGCGCAAAGCATATTTGCGGGCGAAGAAGGCCTCGGCCAAAGAACTGTGTGACCTGGCGGAGGCCTTACAGGCGCACGGCAGCGCACAGAGCGGAATTTTTCGAGCACATCTGGAGATTTTGGACGATGTGGTGATGGAGGAAGAGATTCTGGATGCCATCACACAGGAGCGGGCCACGGCCGGTGAAGCGGTGGACAGAGTGTACCGCGCCTATGCCAAAGCCGTGGCCCGTGCCGGAGAGCCTGTGATTCGCGAGCGTGCACGCGATTTGGATGATGTGCGCGGGCGAATACTGCGCAACCTGCAGGGTGTGCCGGAGAAAAACCTGGCCGGGCTGACACAGCCGTGCATTGTGGCCGCCGAAGAACTGCTGCCTTCGCAGATTGCCCAGATGAACCCGGCGGTTGTGCAGGGGCTGGCTGCCCAGAAGGGCAGCGCCACATGCCATGCTGCCATTGTAGCCCAAAGCCTGGGCCTGCCTGCGGTGTTCGGCATAGAAGGGCTGATGGAACAGGCGCAGGACGGTGTGCGGGCCGTACTGGATGGTGAAGAGGGCAAGCTTGTGCTGGCCCCGGACGATGAAACCTGGGCCCATTATGAACGGCAGGCCCTGCGTGCGCGCAGATTGGCAAAGCAGGCGGCAGCCTATATGGAACGGCCTGCGGTGACACTGGATGGATGCCGCGTGGATATCTGCCTGAACCTTGGCGACGGCGTGCTGCCGCCGGAGCTGGCCCAGAGCGACGGGGTAGGGCTGCTGCGCACGGAATTTTTATTTATGCAGAAGGAGCATCTGCCTACGGAAGAGGAACAGTTCACAGCCTACCGGCAGGTGCTGGAAGGCGCCAGGAGCAAGCCGGTGACGCTGCGCACACTGGATATCGGCGGCGACAAGCAGCTGCCCTATCTGCCCCTGCCGCGCGAGGAAAACCCTTTTCTGGGGGTGCGCGCGGTGAGGCTGTGCTTTGCCCGGCCCCAGATATTCCGCACCCAGCTGCGGGCGGCGCTGCGGGCATCCGTGTATGGCCAGCTCTGGCTGATGTTCCCCATGGTGGGCAGCCTGGACGACTGGCGCCGGGCGCGTGAAGCGTTTCTGGACGTGAAAGAAGAGTTGACGGCCAGCGGCGTGCCGGTGGCCGGCAGCATACGCCTGGGTGTGATGATTGAGGTGCCGTCGGCAGCACTGCTGGCGCGGCAGCTGGCTGCAGAGGTGGATTTTGCCAGCGTAGGCACCAATGACCTGTGCCAGTACCTGTTTGCCGCAGACCGCACCAATAAGGACGTGGCCCCCTATGCGCAGAAGTACGCCCCGGTGCTGCTGGAGCTGCTGGGAAATGTGGCCACAGCTTTTAATGCAGCGGGCAAGCCCTTGTCCATTTGTGGGGAGCTGGGCGGCGACGCCCTTGCCGCCGCTGCGCTGGTGGGGCTGGGATATAGAAAACTGAGCATGCCGCCCGTGCATATGGGCTATGTCAAGCAGGTCATCTGCACCGGCCGCTGTGCGGATATGCAGAAGCTGGCGCGCAGCCTGCTGGAGAGGCAGACACAAAGCGAAGCGGAGGCGCTGCTGAACAGATACTACGAATCGGCTGTGCGATGACGTGCAGCCAAAAAACCGGAAGGGAGAAGGCGTATGTATACGAAATTGACGACTGTTTGCAACCCGACGGGGCTGCACGCGCGCCCGGCCACAGAGTTTGTGACTGAGGCGAAAAAATATAAAAGCAAAATCACCATCCAAAATGCGCAGGAGGCGGCGGAAGATGCGGTGAACGCCAAATCTGTGGTTCTGCTGCTGAGCCTGGGCCTGGGCAAGGGCACCCCGGTAAAGCTGGCCGCTGAGGGCGAGGATGAGAAGGAAGCGGTGGAAGCACTGGCTGCGTTGATTGATTCCGGCTTTGGCGAATAGAAGAACAAGGGCCTGGGAAAAGGAGGATGGACATGGATTTTGTGGGTGAATACGCCGCCAATGTGGACGCGGTATTGAAGGCTATCTGGCAGGAGGAACGCCCGGCCATTGATGAAGCCGGGCGCATGCTGGCCCGCAGCCTTGAGGCCGGCGGCATGCTGTATGTGTTTGGCTGCGGCCATTCTCACATGATTGAGGAAGAGCTGTTTTACCGCGCCGGAGGGCTGGGGGCTGTATGCCCCCTGTTCGAGAGCAGCACCATGCTGCACGAGGGGGCTGCCAAAAGCAGCAGGATAGAGCGCATGAGCGGCTATGCTGAATTGGTGATAGACCGGTATGATATTGGGCCGAAGGATACTTTTTTGGCGGTGTCAAGCAGCGGCATCAACCCGTTTATCATTGAAATGGCCCAGCTGGCGGGGGCCAAAGGCGCCAGGGTTGTGGGCATCTCGGCCTTTGGGTACCGGCAAAAGCCCTCGCGGCACAAGGATGGGCTGCACCTGCCGGATGTGTGCGATCTGTGCATCGACAACCATGTGCCGGTGGGCGATGCCAGTGTGACCGTCTGTGAAGACGGAACCAAGGCGGGGCCGGTATCCAGTATTGCTTCGCTGGCCATTGCGGATGCCATGGTGCTGGCGGCCTGTCAGGAGCTGCGGCGCCGGGGAATAGACCCTGAGGTGTTCCGCAGCGGGAACTGCGATGGAGGCGATGCGTACAACGGGCGGCTGCTTCGGCGCTTTGGCGCACGGGTGCGCAGCCTGTAAGGAGGGCGCTGTGAACGGAAAGACGGTTTTGATTTTGGAGCACCTGCTGGATGGACGGCCGCATAAGCTGAGAGACCTGGCACAGCGCCTGGAAATATCGGTTCGGCTGGTGCGTTACGAGATGCAGGAGGTCGATGCCTTTTTGCAGCGCGAGGGCTTTCCCGCTTTGCAGTATGAGCGCCCTGCGGGGCTGCGCCTTATGTTGACACAGGCACAGCATAAGGCGCTTTCGAAAAAGCTGGCCAGCCTGGATACCTATGATTATGCCATGACCTCGGCCGAACGCCGCTGCGTGATGACATTAATGCTGATAGCCAGCGGCAGCGAGGCGCTGACCGGCCAGTATTTTGCCGGCCAGCTGGGCGTGAGCAAAAGCAGCATTGACAAGGATATGGCGCTGTTGAAAACAGACCTGCTGGGCAGCGGCGTGCGCCTGGAAAGCAGAGTGGGCAAGGGCAGCACGCTGGAGGGGGAGGAACAGGCTCTGCGCCACTGCGGCGTGCGGCTGCTGGAACAACATGTGGATTTTGCCAGCCTTTACAGCGGAGACGCGGAAGGCAGCGATATGGTGGGAAGCTGGGCATGCCGGCTGTTCTGCGGCGAAGAGTTGTCCGCTTTATTTGAATTGCTGAGAAGCATGGAACAGGCCGAGCTGGGCAAGTGGCTGGGATATGATTCCTTTCGCATGCTTACCTTCACCCTGGCGGTGGCATTGGTGCGTGTGAGAGCAGGCAAGGCCGTACAAGCTGTGCCCGCCAGCATGGCGCTGGTAAAGACGTCAGGGGAATATGTGCATGCAGTGCATCTGGCAGGCGAGCTGGAAAAACGCTTTGAGGTGAGGCTGCCCGCGGGCGAGGTATATGCGCTGGCTATTTTGCTGGCCGGTGCAAAATACGTGACGCCAGAGCCGTACCTGAAAGAGGACTGGGCCGGAGTGCAGGTGCTGCTGGACCGTCTGGTGCGCGGCATGAGCGAGGAGATGGACATCGCCTTTACCGAGGATGAGGAGATTTATAATGCGCTGCAGGCGCATCTGGGGCCCACTGTATTCCGGCTGCGGCATGACATCCCTATCACAAACCCCAACCTGCAGGAGATACGGAAAAATTATGCCGCGTGTTTTGAAGCGCTGGAACGTGTGCTGAAAAAGCTTGACAGCGAGCTGCTGGCCGGTATTACGGAGGATGACATTGCCTATCTTGTGCTGCACTTCTGCGCGGCCATGGAACGGAGCAAGCGCATGATGCCCGTGAGCCGTGTAGCCATTGTATGCGTGCACGGCGCGGGCACGGCGAACCTGCTGCGGGAGCTGGTGTGCTCTAAATTCAAAAATATCCGCGTGGTGGCCACGGCCACTTACACAGACCTGCATGCGCTGGAGAAAATGGATGTAGACTTTGTTATCGCCAGCATTCCTCTGCCTGACTGCAAGGTGCCGTGGGTGAAGGTGGAGACGATTCCCACGGCAGAAAATTGGGAGACCATCAGCCGTATGGCCTTAAAATACGGTGCAAAAGGCAGGGCACACAGCGATGCGGCAGAGCTTTTCAAGGATGTGATGAAGACCATTCAAGCCCACTGTGAGGTGCGGGATGTGGACGGCCTGATGGCCAGCCTGGCCGCCAGCTTTGAGGCCGCCGGCATACCGGTGCGCGCAGACCGTGTGCAGCCCGCTCTGGCCCAGCTGTTAAGCCCGCAGAAGGTGCTGTGCCACCGGCGCGCAGCCGGCTGGGAGGACGCAGTGCGTCAGGCGTGCGCTGTGCTGGTATTGGCGGGCGACGTGACGGAGGAATTCACCATTTCGGCCATTCAAAGCGTGCGCAGCGCCGGGCCGTATATCGTCATTATGCCCGGTGTGGCGCTGGTACACAGCGAAATGGGCAAAGGCGTAAAACGGCTGGCTATGAGCCTTGTTACCTTTGAAAACGATGTGTGTTTTCATCATCCTTCCAACGACCCTGTGAGGCTGGTGCTTTGCCTAGCCCCTACGGATAATTGGGCCCACCTGAGGGCGCTGCGCGGCTTGCTGAGCCTGCTGAACAAGGTGCCAGTGCGGACGCTGTGCGCGGCAAATACCCCGCAGGAGCTGTGCGAATATATTAAAGAAAGCTGTGAATGATTATGCCTTTGTGTGATTATGTAAGCCCTGCCACCACCGCTCTGGGCCGTCAGGCTGACTGCTGGGAGGACGCAGTGCGCCAGGCCGGCGCGCTGCTGGAAAAGGCGGGCACCATTGCTCCTGCGTACACGCAGGCCATGGTAGACATGGTGAGGGAAATGGGCCCTTATATCGTCATTATGCCGGGTGTGGCGCTGGCCCATGCGCGGCCCGAGGGAAATGTGGCGCGCAACAGCATCGCTGTCGTCACCTGCCCTGCCGGGGTGAATTTCGGCAATCGTTCCAACGACCCGGTGTATGCGGTGTTCGCGATTGCAGCCCGCACCGATGAAGAGCATCTGGTGCTGTTTCGGGCGCTGGCAAAATTTATTTCTGAGGAGGCAAATGTAGAGCGCCTGAAGGGGGCTGCAACGTTTGAGGAGATTGGATTTTAGAAACTGAAAGGAGCAAAACGATGGATAACATGCTGGAAAGGCTGAAAGGCGGGCTGATCGTCTCCTGCTATGCAGGGGCGGATTTCAATGCGGAGATGGGCGTGCCGGAAACGATGGTGTGCGTGGCGAAAAGCTGTATTGCCGGCGGCGCCAAAGCAATTCGCACCAACTGCGAGAACGTGGCTGCCATTAAGGCGGCAGTGGATGTGCCGGTGATTGGCCTGAAAAAGATATACCGCAGCGGGGACATGATCAGCGGTGATTTCCGCATCACACCCACACTGAAGGAAGTGGAGGAGCTGATAAAGGCAGGCGCAGACGGCGTGGCCGTGGACGGAACGGTGCGCGAGAGATATGACGGCAAAACGCTGGAGCAGTTTATCGGCGCGGTGAAAAAGGAATTCGGCGCATTCGTCATTGCGGATATTTCCACCGTGGAAGAGGGCGTGGCAGCCTGGCGCTACGGCGCTGATATGGTGGGCACTACCCTTTCGGGATATACGCCCTATTCCAAAAACCCGCTGCCCTTCGGCACCCTGCCCAGCCCGGAGCCGGATTACGAGATTATCCGCGAGCTGCGCGCCGCGGGCGTGCCCTATATTGTGGCCGAAGGCCGCATTACAAATGGAGAAAAGATGCGCAAGGCACTGGAAGCCGGCGCGCACAGCGTGGTGATAGGCACTTCCATTACAGAGCCGCGCAAGATTGTGAAAACCATTCTGTTGGACGCCGGCCTGTGAGCAGGCCTTATATACAGGAAAGAAGGATGAGACAATGAAAGCATGGCAGCGCTATTTTCAAACAATGAATGAGGTGGTGGAGAAGGCCTACAACACCCAGGGCGGGAACATTATGAAAGCGGCCGCCCTGTTGACGGAGTGCACGAAAAACGACGGCATCATCCATATGTTCGGCTGCGGCCACTCCGGCCTGGTGACAGAGGATGTATTCTGGCGCAGCGCCACGCTGGCCAACGTGCATGCCATTTTCGAATCTGCCGTGTCGGGCATCAACGAAATCACCAAGACCAGCCATCTGGAGAAGGTGGAGGGGCTGGGGCGGGTGATCGCCGAATATAACCGTTTGGCGCCGCCGGACGTGCTGGTGTGCTTTTCCAACTCCGGCAACAATGCCGCTACGGTGGATATGGCACTGGCCGCGCACGAGATGGGCCTGCCGGTGATAGCTTTTACCAATGTGGAATACGCCGGCCAGCTGACAACTCAGCATTCCAGCGGAAAAAAACTGAAGGATATTGCTGATGTGGTAATTGACAACTGCTCTGTCATCGGCGATGCGGCCATTCAGCTGGACGGCCTGGATGTGAAGGTGGGCGCCACCTCCACCATTCCGGTGGTGTACCTGCTGGCGGGCCTGCTGGCGCAGACCTGTGAGAACCTGCTGGAGCAGGGCATCACGCCGGATGTCTATTACAACGGCCACCTGGCCTATGAGCGGGACGATGTGAAAGAGCACAACGACGCCCTGGTGGACAAATATTACCGGCGCATGAGAAACCTGTGACAAAAGGAAAAGAGGGTGCAGAGCGGCGCCCCGGGAAAGGAGATGCCAGAGCGATGAAAGACCTGAAGGTATTGACCGTGTGCGGCGCGGGCGTAGGGACCAGCACGCTGCTGCGCATGAATATCAACGATGCATTTAAAGCCTTTAACCTGCCCTTCGGTGTGAAGGTGGAGAATACCAGCTTGTCCAGAGCAAAGGGCGTGACATGTGATTTGATGGTAACATTCGAGAGCTTTGCCGAAGAAGCGCGCAAGTGCTGCCCGGATGTGATTGTCATTCAAAACCTGATGGACAAAAAGGAACTGAAAGAAAAAATTGGGGAATACCTGACCGGTAAAAATCTCATTTAAGGGGGTAAAAAATCATGGAAGTTTTATCTGGAATTGTCAATTTTATTACTACCTACATATTCAACCAGCCGTTCATCCTGCTGAGCCTGGTGGCCATGCTGGGCCTGATTTTACAGAAAAAGCCCCTGCAGGATATCATTGTGGGCTCGCTTAAGACGGGCATCGGCTACCTGATTTTGTCGCAGGGTACCTCTCTGCTGGCCGGTATTGTGACGCCCATCGCAACCATCCTCAACAAGATATTCCACGTGGAGGCCAGCACCACCGGCATGGGCCAGGTGGCGTTTGAGGCGGACTGGGCGTCTTCCATCGCGCTTATCATGGTGGTGGGCTTTATTGTCAACCTGCTGCTGGCGCGCTTTACCAAATTTAAATATGTGTACCTGACCGCGCACCAGACATACTTTATCGCACTTGTCTATCTGGCGCTGGCAGTGGAAGTGATTGCAAACCCGAGTAAAACGATGGTTGTCATCGTGGGCGGCATCTTGCTGGGCGTGTACTGTACGCTGAGTCCGGCCCTTGTACAGCCCTTCATGCGCAAGGTGACGGGCAGCAACGACCTGGCCTATGGCCACACCACCTCCTTTGGCGTTATCATGGGCGCATTGGTGGGCAAGCTGTTCAAAAAGCACGAGAATGAATCTTCCGAGAGCCTGAAAATTCCTGCAAAGCTTTCCTTCCTGAAGGATATTACGGTTTCTACCGCCATTATCATGACGCTGCTGTACCTGGTGGGCGTGACCGCCGCGGGCCCGGCCTGGGTGCAGGAGAACGTCAGCGGCGGCACGGCGGCATATATGTACGCCATTTCTCAGGGCGTGATGTTCGGCGTGGGCATCACCATCGTCCTGACGGGCGTCAGCATGATGATTGCGGAAATCACCGAGGCCTTCAAGGGTATTTCGGAGAAGGTGGTGCCTGATGCGGTGCCTGCGCTGGATTGCCCCGTAGTGTTCAACTTTGCCCCCACGGCCGTGATGCTGGGCTTTTTAAGCTGCCTTGGCACGGTGATTGTGTGTGTGGTGCTGTTCGGCGCGGTGGGCTTCTATGCGTTGACGCCGCCCGTGATCACCTGCTTTTTCGGCGGCGGCCCTGCGGGCGTGTTCGGCAACTCTACCGGCGGCTGGCGCGGCGCCGTGCTGGCCGGTGTGGTGGCTGGCCTGATGCTGAGCTTCGGCCAGGCGCTTACCGTCGGCTGCCTGCCTACCACCATTGCCGACTTCGCGCGCTGGTCCAACGACTTCGATTACTCTGTGTTCACATGGCCGTTCCAGCAGCTTCTGAAGCTGATTTTCTAAATTGCTTTTTCGGTATGGGTGCGATTGACGCACCCGAAACCGGCCGTTTCCATCGTCATACAGGGCCTGCCCATTCTTTTGGGCAGGCCCTGTGTGATTTAGCAGCACGCCCCCGGATCGGATGAGATGGGATAAATGGCGGTTTTGCTTTTGCGAAAATATGGGCAAGGAAAACGGGCATGCGGGAGAGGGGCACATGGAATAGCGGGGCGCAGCCACGGCGGCTGCGCTGCTTTTTTTGCGGCGGGGCCTGGCCGCGGCCCGGCGCGCCGCCGGGCCGGGCAATTGCACAGGGCGGATTGGACAAGATTCACAAGGCGGCGCCGGCGGGTTTGCGGCGCAAGGTATGCTATTGCCCTGTGCATGCGCAGGTTTCGTAATATTTCACAAAAATGCTTGTGAATCCTTCACAAAGTAAAATAAATTTTATTGACTAAAATAAATTTTAGAATTAACATATCTGTAACACCCCCCGCTGCGGCGTTTTGCCTTTTCTTTCAAAAAGGGAAAAGCTTCGCTGCGGCGGATGACAGAAAAGGGGGGCGCAGAAAAGAAAGGAGGAGCTGTGCCGCCAGTAAAAATCATCAACCTAAAAAACAGGAGGTAAATGTGGATGAAAGTGATTCAAACGCAGTCTGCTCCGGCAGCAATCGGTCCCTATTCCCAGGCGGTGAAAACAGCAGGGCTTGTATATGCTTCCGGCCAAATCCCAATTGACCCGGCGACAGGGGAGGTTTTCGGAGATTCCATTGCCGAACAGGCACACCGGGTTTTTCAAAATATAGGCGCCGTGCTGAAGGCAGCCGGCACGTCTTTTGAAAAAGTGGTGAAAACAACCTGCTTTCTAAAGAGCCTGGAAGACTTCAACACGTTCAACGAGATATACAGCCAATATTTCTGTGGGGAAATTAAACCGGCTCGTTCATGCGTGGAAGTGAGCAAGCTTCCCAAAGGGGTTTTGGTTGAAGTGGAGGCCATTGCCGAATTATAAAGGCAAAGAAGAGAGATACGCCGGAAAAACTGCTTTGACCGTCTGTACAATTTTTATCATGCAGAAAGGATGGAATCTATTGTGAGTGGAATAATTTCCTTATTGCCGCCGGTTTTGGCCCTGGTGCTTGCGCTTACCACGAAGAATATTATTCTGGCGCTGTTCTGTGGCATTTTGTCATCCTCTATCATCATAAACGGATGGGGCTTTATTACGCCGATTATGGACGATTATATGCTGAACGGCATCATTGGAAATGCAAGCATCTTTCTTTACATGTTCCTGTTCGGCGCATTTCTTGCGGCTATCAAACGCGCCGGCGGTTTTTCCGCTTTCTCGAATTTTGCAACGGCAAAGTTTGACACTGCAAAAAAATCGAAATTTTTGACATGGCTTCTCTCTGGCATTGTCTGCAACCAAACCTTCGGCACGGTGGGCGTGGGCGCCATCATGCGGCCCATCACAGATAAGCACAAGGTATCCAGAGAAAAGCTGGGCTTTCTTCTCTCTTCCACCGCAGAGCCTGTCTGCGCGCTGGTGCCCATCACTATTTATATTCTGTTTTTCGGAGGAATGGCGGCCTCTGTTCTTCCGGGCATAGACGGCAACCAGCTTTACATCCAGTCCATTCCCTATAACCTGTTCTGTATTTTGTGTGTTGTCGCGGCCCTTCTTTCCGCGCTTGAAATTCTGCCCGACATCGGGTACATGAGAAAATGCGAAAAGAGGGCAAAGGAGACAGGCGCAGTTATCCGCGAAGGCTCCAACCCCATGACAACGGCAGAACTGGATGAGATGCAGGTGCCAGAAGGTGTGCGCCCCGACATTCTGTGCTTTTTGCTTCCCTTCCTTGCCTTTATCGGAACCATTCTCGTCATCTTCTTCCAGACCGGTGCGCTGAACCTTGGCCCCTCTGTTCTGATTGGGTTTGCGGTTTCCGTTGCATACCCTGTTGCAAAAGGCTATTTCAAGTTTGAAGAGGTTCCCGGGCTGATTTACCAAGGCGCCAAAAGCATGGTTCCCGTATGTGTCATTCTTTCTTTGGCCTTTGGCTTCGGCAAGGCTGTGGAGGCCGTGGGCTTTGCAAACTTTATTGTATCTGCCACAGAGGGGCTGCTTACCGCAAAGCTTCTGCCCGCCGTGGTGTTTCTGATTTGCTGCGTGGGCTCTTACGCAACTGGCAGCCTTGTCAGCGCCTGTGTCATCCTGACGCCAATTGCCATTCCGCTGGCCGTAAGCCTTGGCGCAAACCTGCCGCTGGTGATGGGCGCGCTGGTTGGCGGCTCCACCTTCGGCGATTGCTCATCCCCGCTTTCTGATATTGTAATCGAATCCTCCATGGGTGCGGGTGTCGATGTGGTGGATTTGGGAAAGGCGCAGATGCTCTCCCGGGTTATACTGGCCGCACTTGTGACGGTAATTTATCTTGTGATAGCCTGACGGCAAGGAGGATTATTCTATGTTTAACCTGCAAGACCTGATGGACCCCGTATATTATCCCATGACAAAGGCGGCCGATTCGTTTTCCTTTCAGATGAGCCTGAAAAACAAGCCGGATGAGATGAACTGGGCAGACCCCTTCCGCCCGGATGATGTGGTGCCGCCCCATGTAAAACAGGCTGTGATGGAGAGCCTGAACTCCACAGCGGCCCATTACACCTTCCCCATCGGCGACGCCGAACTTCGCCGCGAGGTGGCAAAGCGCGTCAAAAGGGTGAACGGCCTGGATGTGGACCCCGACAAAAACATTACCATCAGCTGCGGGTCCGACAATTTGTTTGCCTTTGTAATGCGGCCCTTTCTCACTCCGGGTGAGAACAACGAGGTGATGATGCCCATTCCCTCCTATGCGCACAACTTTGCGGTGCCGCCCCTGATTGGCGGCGTCTGCATAGAAGTGCCCACTTACGAGGAAGACGGATATGACCTGCGGATTGAAGAGTTTGAAAAGCGCGTTACGCCCCGGACCAGAATTGTGATTATTACAAACCCCAACAACCCGACGGCAACCGTATATAAGCGCGAAACGCTTGAACGGCTTGCCGGTTTTGTAAAGCGCCACAACCTGATTATGGTGGTAGATCAGGCGTTTGAGGACACCGCCTTTGACGGGCACGAAATGGTGAATATCGCAGCCCTGCCCGGCATGCAAGAGCGCACCATTCTTCTGGGCTCGCTCTCCAAGGGTATGGCGCTGTGCGGGTTCCGCGTTGCTTATGTGGTGGCCCCGGACGCGATAAGCCGAATGCTGCAAAGCTGCGCCGTGCTGTTCTTGGGCGCGCCGAACACCATGGCGCAGGCAGGCGCCGTGGCTGCGCTGAAGGACAGCGCCTTTGTGGAGGGATACCGGCAGGAGTATATGGCCCGCGCCGAAATTCTGGGCGAAATTCTTTCCACCGTACCGCATATCACCTTCCGAAAGCCGGAGGGCGGCTTCTTTTTCTGGATCAATACCTCGTGGTACGGCACAGACGAGGAGGTTGTGGCTTACCTTGCAAAGGAAGCGAACGTGCTTGTAAGCGCCGGTTCCATGTGCAACGACCCCAACTGCATCCGCCTGATTTACGGCGCGCTGAAAGACCGCGCGGCCTGCATTGATGCAGTAAAGCGAATTAAGGCAGCGCTGGAAAAGCACCCCCGCAACATGGCGTGAACGTGCCGGCCAAGGGAAAAGGCGGCGCTGGAACGCACCATGCGCACACATGCCCTGTTTGCGGCCGTCCCTTGCGGGGAAATGCAAAATAAGCTATAATCAACGGAGAATACTGCGCGCGGGAATGCGCCGGTATTCTCCGTTGATTTTATCTGTACGAGGTGCTTCATGAGTAACACGCCCGTTGTTTTGACGGCCATTGACCACGTCATTCTGGAATCGTATAAAAACATGCTGGACGGCTTTTCCGCTTACCTCGGCGGCGGATACGAAATTGTGCTTCACAACCTGGAAGACTATGCCCACTCGGCCATTAAGGTGGTGAACGGCTTTCACACAGGGCGCACCGAGGGCGCACCCATTACAGACCTCGCCCTGCAAATGCTGGAGAAGATGCGCAAGCAGAAGGGAGGCCCCCAGGCCATCATCTATTTCACCCAAAACCCAAAGGGCGAGCCGCTGAAAAGCACCACCATCCCCATTCTTGGCGAGAAAAACCGCATTATCGGTTTGCTGTGCATCAATTTTTACCTTAACACAACCATCCATCAAATAGTGCGCGAGCTGAGCGCCGCGCCAGCCTCCCTTGATGCGGTGCAGCATCAGGAATATCCGGAAAACTTTACGGCAAATGTGAGCGCGCTGATTGAAAATTCGGTAAGCGCCGTTCAGCAGGAGGTAAACCAGGACCACAGCATTCCCTCTGCCGCCAAGAACAAGGAGATTGTGCGAAGGCTGGACGCCAAAGGCATTTTTGCCTTGAAGGACGGCGTGGTAAAATCGGCGGAGTTGCTTCAAATCAGTAAAAACACCGTGTACCTTCATTTGCGCAACCTCGCAAATGAAAGCTCTTCCTGAAACAAGAACTGTGAAAAAGCTGCCCACAGGCCTGTGGGCAGCTTGCTGTTTTTTATTCCGGCTGCCCCGGCGCGCCGCCGGGCCGGTTTTTATTGACATGCCAAGGCCCGTTGGGTATACTTTCCCCAGAATGGTAAAGCTGGCTTTAGCTTAAGCTTTTCCGCCGCGCTGCCGGCCGGCAGCGCGGGGCGTGGGCGCGCGACAAGGGGGGAAGGTTTTGCCGCGCGGCGGCCTTTTGAAACACACAAAAAAAGACACACGGAGGGTAGAAAAATGAAGGTTTTGATGCTGAACGGCAGCCCCAGGGCAAAGGGCAACACCGCCCTTGCATTGGAAGAGATGGAAAAGATTTTCAAAGAGGAGCAAATTGAAACAGAAATTCTGCATATTGGGCACAAGGACATTCGCGGCTGCATCGCGTGCCGCCAGTGCGCGCAGAACGGAAAATGCGTCTTTGACGATGTGGTAAACGAAACGGCGCCCAAGTTTGAGCAGGCCGATGGGCTGGTGGTGGGCGCCCCCGTCTACTATGCCTCTGCCAACGCCACCCTGATTGCGTATTTGACCCGGTTGTTTTGCAGCACCCATTTTGACAAGAGCATGAAGGTGGGCGCGGCTGTGGCCGTGGCAAGGCGGGGCGGTATCACCGCCGCTTATGATGAGCTGAATAAGTTTTTCGGCATCTCCGGCATGCCCATTGCCTCGGGGCAATACTGGAACGGCGTGCACGGGGCGGCGCCGGGCGAGGCGGCCGGGGACACAGAAGGCCTGCAGCAGATGCGAACCCTGGCCAGAAACATGGCGTTCCTGATGCGGGGCATCCAATTGGCAAAAGAACGCTACGGCCTTCCCCAAAAAGAGCCCCTCACTTATATGAACTTCATACGCGAAGGGCAGTGAGCAAAGGCTGGCGCGGGCTTTCGTGCGGCATGTGCACCGAAGGGCCGGAACCGGGCTTCAGAAAAAGCGGCGGATGCAACACGTTTTACGAAAAGGATGGTGCGGATATGTACACAATCGGCCAGATGGCGCAGATGTTTGGGCTGCCCGTATCCACCCTGCGCTATTACGACAAGGGGCAAATATATAGTAACAGGAGGGGCTGTTCCCTGAAATGCGGCGGGTGTCGGGCATCCGCCAGTTCAGTGAAAAGGAGATAGAGGCGCTGCGCGTGATAGAATGCCTGAAAAAATCGGGCCTGGAAATAAGGGATATCAAGCAGTTCATGCAGTGGTACACGCAGGGCAGCAAGACCTATGCGCAGCGCAGGGAGCTGTTTGAAAAACAGCGCGGGCAGGTGGAAAGCGAGATACAGCGGCCGGGCCGTGTGCTTGACATGCTGAAGTTCAAATGCTGGTATTACGAGCAGGCCGTGCGGGACGGGGATGAAACCCGGCTTTCCCGCCTGCGGCCGGAGGAAATGCCGGACGAGATTAGGCAGGCGTACCTGCGCTCGCACTAAGGCGCCCCGCTTTGCAGCACGGCGCGCAGGCTGTGCGGCATGGAGAAAAAACAGGAGGAAGAGACACAGCAATGGAATACCGGAAACTGCCGAAAGGCACAGAGAACATCAGCATCATCGGCCTTGGCAACAGCAGCCTGGGCGAGGCGGGCGAAAAAGAGGCGCAGGCCGCGGTGGAGCTGGCGCTGGAAAACGGCGTGAACTTTTTTGACATGGCCGCGGGCGACGCAAGGCCCTTTGCGGCATATGGCCGCGCGGCTGCGGGCTGCCGCGGCAAGGTGTATTACCAGGTGCACTTTGGGGCGGATTACCGCACCGGAAAATACGGCTGGACGCTGGAGCTGGAGGGCATCAAACGCTCGGTGGCCTGGCAGCTGGACGCGCTGAAAACGGACTACATCGATTTTGGCTTTCTGCACTGCATTGACGAGACGGCAGACCTGGAAAAGGCCGAAGCGCACGGCACGCTGGAGTATTTGAAAGAGCTGAAGCGCCAGGGCGCCGTGCGGCACATTGGGCTTTCCTCCCACACGCCGCAGGTGGTGCACAAGGTGCTGGACATGGGGCTGATAGACCTGCTGATGTTCAGCATCAACCCCGCGTACGATTACCGCCACGGCGAATTCGCCATCGGCGGGGTGGATGAGAGGCAGGCGCTGTACCGCAGGTGCGAGGCCGAGGGCGTGGGCATTTCGGTGATGAAGGCGTTTTCCGGCGGGCAGCTTCTCAGCGCGGCTGCCTCGCCCTTTGGGCGGGCGCTGAGCGAATACCAGTGCATGCAGTATGCGTTGGATAAGCCCGGCGTGCTGACAGTGCTGCCGGGCGTGCGCGGCCGGGAGGATGTACGGCGCGTGCTGGGCTTTCTGGCGGCTGCCCCGGAAGAGAAGGATTATTCGGTGCTGGGCACGTTCGCGCCGCAGGCTGCCGGGGGGGTGTGCGTGTACTGCAACCACTGCCAGCCCTGCCCGGCCGGGCTGGACGTGGGGCTTATCAATAAATATTACGATTTGGCCCGCGCCGGGGATGCCCTGGCGAGAGACCACTATGCAAACCTGGGCACGACGGCCGCGGCGTGTATCGGCTGCGGCCACTGTGCCACAGTATGCCACAACGAGGCCATTTCCGATCCCGATGCCGTTATTCCCCCTGTACATCACGAGCCCACGGCGCTCTCCTGCGATGTGCTGGTCATTGGAGCCGGCGCTTCCGGTCTCTCCGCCGCAGCGCAGGCTGCCGAAGCCGGGAAGCATGTCATCGTGCTGGAGAAAAACAAGGAGATCGGCGGCAGCGCATGGTACGCCCATGTGTTCCGCAGCCTCTGGAGCAAATGGCATCAGGAGGCCGGGCTCCAGGATCCCA
>ENA-ORTH01001681-ORTH01001681.1-human-gut-metagenome-genome-assembly--contig:-NODE-1681-length-21071-cov-2.841073_pt1 | contig 21071 bp, 19 predicted proteins | sample MGYA00241914_ERZ509192 | MGnify/ENA primary metagenome ERZ509192 (study PRJEB26280, sample SAMEA2338826) | human gut metagenome | biome: human gut; feature: human-associated habitat; material: faeces... | reverse complement strand
GCGGTTCTCTTATCTCAAAAACATGAGGTAGTTGCTTATGATATCCTTCCGGAAAAGGTGGATATGATCCTTGCCGACCAGGGTCCTGGGATCCCCAACATTGATCTTGCCATGCAGGAAGGCTGGTCCACGGCTTCGGAAGAAATCCGTGCCAAGGGATTTGGGGCCGGCATGGGTCTTCCCAATATGAAGAAAGTATCCGATGCGTTTGAAATCCAGACAAAGGTAGGGAAAGGAACTACGGTCATCATGACCTTCCTTTGTCAGTAACGAGAAAGAAGGTGACCCTCTGTGGATCGTTCCTATTTGAATTCCGTTCGTGTCGAAGAGGACCGTTGCACCGGGTGTCTCCTCTGTGTCAAGAAATGCCTTGTCCAGGCCATCCGGGTCCGGGATGGCAAAGCGGTCATTATTTCCGACCGCTGCATTGACTGTGGGGAATGTATCCGCTGCTGTCCGACCCGAGCCATTGCCGCTTTGGTGGAACCTTTGGAGGAATTGAAAAGCTACAAGGTCAACATTGCTTTGGCAACACCGTCTTTCTATGCCCAGTTTGATGGAAACATTTCTGCATCCATCCTTTGGCAGGGACTCAAGGAAATTGGGTTTGACAGTGTTTTTGATGTGCCCCTTGCCGGGGACTATATCAGTGAGGAAATCGAAGCCTATCTTGATTCCTATGAAGGGTCCTATCCTGTGATTTCCTCTGCCTGTCCTGCTGTGCTCCGCCTGATTCAAACAAAATATCCGGAACTCATCTGTCACGTTGTTCCAGCCCTTGCACCGGCTGAAGCGGCCGCTATCTATGTACGGCGTGAAACCATGAAGCGCTTGAATCTGGTGCCGGAGGATGTAGGCATATGGTTCCTTTCTCCCTGTCCCGCCAAGGGCACGAATATCCATCAGTCGGTGGATGTAGCCCATACGGCCGTAACCGGCTCTTTTACACTGGCATCCCTTTATGGACCTCTTTCCGTTGTCATCAGTGAGATCCGGAAAGAAAAAAATGAACTGCCCCAAGCTCTCGTGGGAACCAGCTATGAACTGCTTTGGGGAACCGAGCGAGGAGAACTGATTTCTACGGGATGCCGTCATGGACTCAGCGTGAGCGGACCGGAAGACGTGGATGAGGTCCTAAAGCAGATTACGTTGGGGAGTCTCACCGACGTTGAATACGTCAGCTGCTATATCTGTGACGGTGGCTGTGTCGGTGGGCCCAGTGTGGCCGTCAATAAATTTGTCGGGATAAAGAACCTTGAAAGACGGGCCATGCTGCGGCATGAACGGGAGCGGGAGGACCGCAGGGAAGCGATGCAGGCCGCCCGCATCTGTGAAAATTTCCCAAGGTCCAAGGACTTTATCAAGTCCCTCCAGGCTAAACCGGCTCCGCCCCTTGACCCTGATTTTGGGACGGCCATGGAAAAGATGGAGCGGCTGACGGCCCTTGCGGAACGGCTCCCCGGCCTTGACTGCGGGGCCTGCGGGGCGCCAACCTGCCGCATCTTTGCAGAGGATGTCATTCGGGGCTTTGCCAAGGAGGAAGACTGCATCATCCGGTCGCGCCAATCTCGAAAGAAATGACGGCTGGGGTGTCAACTCATATTGAAGGCAAAACTGAGAAAACTTATGGGCTGAAGGGAAAGAGGATGAGAACCCATGCGGGCTTGAAAAACGTGTGGGAAAAATGCGCTTCCCCTTTGCTTGCAAGTTGTCAGAAATCTTGCTATCATCTACAATGCAGTGCCTTGAACGAAAACCGTTACATTGCCTTTCTTGGATATATAAGAAAAATCCCATGGGGGGGCAAGCTTTTTCCTATAGGCTATTTGGTGAAAACAACTAGTCAGTTTTTGCAATTTATGTTACAATGACTCTGTTTTAAATATTTAGTAAATTAATGAATTTTTAGATTTTCGATACAGATCCATAAGGGGGTATCGCATTTGACTACTAGAGAAAAAATCGATGATATGCTGCAGCGCTACGAAACAATAGAAGCTGGCGGCGGTGCCAAAAGAGTTGCCAAACAGCACGATTCCGGAAAGATGACGGCTCGTGAACGCATCAATTCTTTTTTGGACCAAGGCAGTTTTGTAGAGCTTGATAAATTTGTGGAACATCGTTGCTCCAATTTCGGCCAGGAAAAGAAATACTTGCCTGGTGATGGGGTTGTAACTGGCTATGGTACGGTCAATGGTCGTACAGTCTTTGTCTTTGCACAGGACTTTACCGTCGAAGGCGGCAGCCTGGGTGAGATGCATGCCAATAAGATTGCCAAGGTTCAGGCCATGGCCTTAAAAACGGGTGCACCCATCATTGGCATGGCGGATTCCGGTGGGGCCCGGATTCAAGAAGCTACGGATGCCCTTGCTGGCTTTGGGAAGATGTTCAAGCAGAACACCCTTTCTTCCGGTGTGATTCCGCAGATTTCGGCCATCATGGGCCCTTGTGCCGGCGGTGCTGTTTACAGCCCGGCCCTGACAGACTTCATTTACATGGTGAAAAAGAGCTCCAAGATGTTCATTACCGGTCCGGAAGTCGTCAAATCCGTAACCGGCGAGGATGTTGGTCAGGAGGACCTGGGTGGAACCTTCACGCACAGCACCCGCTCCGGCGTGGCTGATTTTGCGGCGGAAAACGATGCGGACTGCTTGGAACAGATCCGGTATCTTTTAAGCTTCCTGCCTTCGAACAACCGGGAAAAGCCGCCGGTCTATGATACAGGTGACAGCGCGTTCCGCATGGATGAATCACTCAATACCATCATTCCTGATGGGTCCCATATGCCGTACGACATGTATAAGATCATTCGCAGTATCGTCGATAACGGTGAATATGTGGAACCGCATCGTATGTATGCCCGCAATATCATTACTTGTTTGGCCCGCTTGGACGGAAGTACGGTCGGCATCATTGCCAATCAGCCGCGTATCATGGCTGGCTGTCTTGATATCAATGCTTCCGATAAGGCAGCCCGCTTCATTCGCTTCTGCGATTCCTTCGGGATTCCCCTCATCAACATTGTTGATGTACCGGGCTTCCTGCCGGGAACAGATCAAGAATACGGCGGCATCATCCGTCACGGGGCCAAGATGCTGTATGCTTACTGTGAAGCCACGGTTCCCAAGATTACTCTTGTGACCCGCAAAGCTTATGGTGGGGCCTACCTTGCCATGTGCGCCCAAGATCTTGGCGCCGACCACGTCATTGCTTGGCCGACAGCCGAGATTGCCGTTATGGGTCCTCAGGGAGCTGCTAAGATTATTTTCCGTCATGAGGAAGATGTCGAAGCAAAGACGGAGGAATACATCGAGAACTTTGCAACACCTTACTATGCGGCTAAACACGGGATGGTCGAAATGGTCATTGAACCGAAGACGACCCGTCCGACCTTGATCAAAGCGCTGCGTATGTTAAAATCCAAGCAGGAAGACCGGCCAAAGAAAAAACACGGTAATATTCCTCTGTGATTTTGATATAAACCATTACCTACGAAAAGGAAAGAGAGGTGACATTCATGACAGAGAATCCTTGGCTCATTGCGGTCATCAACATGACCATCGTATTTGGTGTGTTGATCATCCTTGGAATCCTGATGAAAGTGATTTACTGGATCGATCCGACAAAAAAAAAGAAAGCGCAGCCTAAGAAAGCTGCCGTCCCAGTAAAACCGGCTTCCAATGCCGCTCAAAAGCGCCAAGAGGAAGAAAAGGTAGCTGCCATCGCAGCTGTCCTGGCTATGATCCAGGATGAGGATGACGCAGTTGCTGCAGCACTCATGGCCGCCATTGCCGAACACAAACGGAAGATGGAACCGATGGCGCTGCCTCATCACTACTTTTGATGAATAGAAGAGGGACTATTCACCAATCATTCGCCATTAGGCAAACAGTTCAGTTATATTTTTAAGGAGGGTTTTCTCATGAAAAAATTCAATGTCAACGTTAACGGTACGGTTTATTCTGTAGAAGTTGAAGAAGTCGGCGGCACCGTCGCTGCTGCTCCTGTTGCTCCTGCTGCTCCTGCTGCTGCTCCGGCCGCTGCTCCTGTTGCTGCCGCTGCTCCTGCTGCTGCTCCGGCTCCTGCTGCCGCTCCGGCCGCTGCTCCTGCTCCGGCTCCTAAGAAAGAAGCTGCCGCTGCTCCTGCCGGTTCCATTACGGTTGAAGCTCCGATGCCTGGCAAGGTTCTGTCCGTCAACGTCAAAGCTGGCGACAAAGTTGAAGCTGGCGATGTCCTCTTGATCCTTGAAGCCATGAAGATGCAGAACGAAATCATGGCTCCGGAAGATGGTACTGTATCTGATGTCCGCGTCAGCGCTGGCGATACGGTTGCCACTGGCGACGTGATGGTTGTTCTCTAATCTCACGCCACCTATATCAAAGGAGGACGTTTAGATTATGGATGCTTTTCTGGTAGCTCTGAAATCTGTCCTGACGGACAGTGGTTTCATGGCTTTTACAGCGGGCAATGCCATTATGATTCTGGTTGGGTGCATCCTGCTTTACCTGGCCATCGTCAAGGGCTTTGAACCGTTGCTGCTTACCCCGATTGCTTTCGGGTGCCTTTTGGCGAATATCCCCAGAACCGGGTTTGAAACCGATCCTGGTGTTATGAAGCTGATCCTGGCTGGTATCAAGTATGAAGTCTTTCCACCGCTCATTTTTATGGGTGTTGGGGCAATGACGGACTTTGGTCCGCTGATTGCTAACCCGAAGACCTTGCTTCTTGGTGCTGCTGCTCAGGCTGGCGTATTCGTGGCTCTTCTTGGCGCCATGCTTCTTGGCTTTAACGTAAGGGAAGCCGCTGCAATCGGCATCATTGGCGGTGCTGATGGTCCGACTTCCATTTATCTTGCTTCCAAGATGGCTCCGCATCTGCTAGGTGCCATTGCTGTAGCTGCGTATTCTTATATGTCCCTTGTACCGCTCATTCAACCGCCAATCATGAAGCTGTTTACGAGCAAGGAAGACCGCAAGATCAAAATGGCTCAGCTCCGTACGGTTTCCCACTTCGAAAAAGTGGTATTCCCCATTGTCTGCACCATTTTCATCTCCTTACTGCTTCCTTCCGTATGCTCCCTGATTGGGATGCTCATGCTGGGTAACCTCTTTACCGAGGCAGGCTGTCTGGGCCGTCTGTCCGACACGGCTCAAAATGCCCTCATGAACATCGTGACCATCATGCTGGCAACGGGGACCGGCCTTACGATGAAGGCCGAAAGCTTCCTGACGACGCAAACAATCCTGATCATTTTCCTGGGGCTCGTCGCTTTTGCCGGTGGTACCGCTGCTGGCGTCATCTTCGGCAAACTCATGTGCATCCTGGATCATGGCAAGACCAATCCGCTAATCGGCAGTGCCGGTGTTTCCGCCGTTCCGATGGCAGCTCGTGTCTCCCAGGTTGTCGGCCAGAAAGCCAATCCGTCCAACTTCCTGCTCATGCATGCCATGGGCCCGAACGTAGCCGGTGTTATTGGTACGGCTGTTGCGGCTGGTACCATGCTGGCCATGATTGGCGCGGCCAAATAACTTTGTGCATGACGCACAATTCTCTGTCATCAATAAAAGGACTGCTGCAGGTTTCTGCAGCGGTCCTTTTTCCTATGCCCAAGAAGGCACTCTTTCCTATGGGAAAAGGTATGAAAACGAGGGATTTTTTGATATAATATAGAATGTTTATCGTGGAAGGGAACCCATTGTTCCCTATAAGCAATTTTTATAAAGGAGAACTCCCATTGATCGAGGAAATGAAAGAATTCTCCGGTATCGGTGAAACCCGCCGGACCCTGCAGTATGTCACCCTTTTTGTCATTGCCCTTTTCTGGGTCTATGAAGGGTACCGCACCTTTGCCTTATACCGCTTCAGCCTCATGGGATGGGGCTTTAATGTTTTGTTCCTTTTGCTTTATCTGTGGCGGACCGCTTTTTCCTATACCTATGCCTTGACGCCCAGTCATTTCATTATTATCATGTATGGCTTAGGGATTGAACGGCGTCTTTCCATCTCCCTTAACGACATGGAAAGCTTCAGCAACCACTATAAGAAGAGGTTTTTTAGGAAAACGAAGATTGGCAGCTATACCCATCGTTACTCTTCACTTGATCCCAATCCCCAGCGCATCCTGGTCTATCGGAAGGGAAAGAAACTTTGCGGCCTGCTCTTTAAGTGTTCAGACCGCATGATTGCCGAACTGGCTCGCCGTTACCCCAGCCAGTTTCTCGATTTCGGAGCATAAGGAGGCCTTTATGGAGCGTTATATTGGAATTGTGACAGCAGTCAGTGGACAACGAGCCAAGGTCCGTATTGAACGGGGCCTCAAAAAGGGTGAAAAACCGCGCATCCTTGACTGCTGGAATACCTGTGAAGCGAAAAAAGGAACCTATGTGGAAGTGGAAGAACAGACCCTTGGTGAGCGGCAGGGTAAATGGATCGTTCGTGGGATTCCCTTACTGACCCTTCTTGCGGGAGCTATTTTTGGCCGTGCTGTATCCCGCTATCTGCCCTTTGACCTCGGCGTGACTATGTTCATAGGCGCTATTGTCTGGGGGCTTTTGGGATTTCAGTATGCCCGAACCTTTAAACGGGATGTCACAAGCCGCCGCGGTAAGCAATGGGCCGTTACAGGATACTATACGGAAGGCATGCTTCCGGAAGAAAGGGTGGAAAGCTGATATGACTTTTGGTTCCAAGGATCGCTTCTGGTTCTTCCTGTTTCTTGCGGCCGGTGCCATCATCGGCGGTCTTTTGGGAAACTTCCTTGAAGCGTCTCAATTTTTTGGGGCTGGTACGGCCTTTTTGATCCATAAGTATCAGGTCCTTAACATTCCCCCTGTCGATGTGGACCTTTATATCGCCAAGATTACCTTTGGCTTTACGTTTTCTCCCAATTTGGTGGCCATCATCGGCATGATTTTGGCCCTTGTGATCTTTCAGCATCTATAAGGAGGCTGTCATGCAGGTCATTTTGGCATCAAAGTCCCCTCGGCGCAAGGATCTTCTTGTGCAGGTCGGCATGGATCCACTTGTGATGGACAGCTATGTGGAGGAAGTGACGGAAGCCCTTTCTCCAGAGGCCTTGGTTCGTGAAAATGCCGCTCGCAAAGGGCGGAAAGTTGCGGCTGCGGTGGCACCAGATGCCCTGGTTATTGCCGCTGATACGGTTGTCGCTGATGAGCGTGGCATCCTTGGCAAACCGAAGGATCGGGAGGAGGCCGTACGCATGTTGCGGCGCCTTTCCGGTAGGACCCATAAGGTCCATACAGGTCTTTATGTGAGCCTAGGCGGCAAAGAACATCTTTCCGTGACGACAACGCAGGTTACGTTTTGCCCCCTTACGGACAGGCTTATTCATCGCTATATTGGAACAGGAGAACCAATGGATAAGGCTGGGGCCTATGGGATCCAAGGGGCGGCCGCCCTTTTCATTCCTCATATAGAAGGCTCCTACAGCAATGTTGTTGGTCTGCCTCTTGCCACTCTTTTTACAGCACTCGACGAACTGGATGTGAAACTAGATGACACAACACTGCTCCATGCACGAAATTGTTCGCGAGGAACGGCCTCGGGAACGGCTTAAGCAAAAAGGGGCCAAGGCCCTAAGCGTAACGGAACTATTGACTATTCTCATTGGTTCGGGAACGCGCAGTGCATCGGCCCTTGAAATCGCTTCACTTTTGACCAGCAGGGAGATGGATCTCGACCAATTGGCCCGTGTGACAAGGATTGAGGAACTCACCCATGTGAAGGGACTTGGCCCAGCTCGGGCTTCGGTCATTGTCGCTGCCCTTGAATTGGGCCGTCGCCTTGCGGAAAAAACAAGCCGCCAAGGAGACCGGATCAGATGTCCCGGCGATGCCGCCCGTATGGTTATGGAACGGCTTCGCTATGAAGTGAAGGAACATGTCCTGACTCTTCTGCTTTCTGCCAAGGGAAAAGTACTGGGAATCGAAGAGGTCTTTGTTGGCAGTGCCAGTCAGGCAACGGTGCATCCCCGGGAAATCTTCGAGACCGCCCTTCATCATCATGCGTCTGCCTTGATCCTTGTCCATAACCATCCGTCCGGGGACCCAATGCCCAGTCGTCCCGATATCCGTCTGACAGAGCGCCTGGCTCAAGTGGGGGGCTTGATGGACATTCCGCTGGCGGACCATATCATTATTGGTGATGGAATCTACTACAGTTTTAAAGATGCGGATCAGTTATAAAGAAAGAGGGATCATGCGTGTTTGATTTGTTCGGCTCCCTGTCTTCCACCATGGGCGTGGACCTGGGAACAGCCAATACTTTGATTTATACAAAAGAAAATGGCATCATTGTCCGGGAACCCTCCTTGGTAGCGCGCCATAAAAAAACGGGCAGGATACTGGCTGTTGGCAGCGAAGCCAAACAGATGGAAGGCCGGACACCGGATTTTCTTGAAACCCTTCGTCCCTTGCGTGATGGGGTCATTGCTGATTTCGATGTAACTGCCGCGATGCTGCGCATCTTTCTCAAAAAAGCACTTCGTGGGCGTAAATTTGTTCAGCCCACGCTTGTTGTCAGCGTTCCCTGCGGTGTCACAGCCGTGGAACGCAGGGCTGTCATCGACGCGGCAACTCAAGCCGGCGCGCGGGACGCTTATCTTATTGAGGAACCCCTTGCTGCTGCATTGGGGGCTGATATGCCCGTCCGGGAAGCGGCGGGAAACATGGTGGTGGACCTGGGCGGCGGTACAACGGAAGTGGCGGTCATCTCCATGGGAAAGATTGTCCTTTCCCGGACGCTCCGATTGGGCGGCGATGCCCTTGATGAATCTCTGGTTCAGTATATCAGGAGACAGTACAATCTCATGATCAGTCCCGCAATGGCTGAGCGGATGAAGATGGAAATTGGTTCCCTTGCTGAAAGTACACAGCCCCAGGCCATGGAAATCCGGGGCAGGGATCTGCTTACAGGCCTTCCCAAACCGCTTGCAATAAACCAGAATCAACTTCTGCCGGCACTTTACGAGCCCCTTCGTGAAATCATCGATGTGGTGAAGACCACCCTTGAAATGACCCCGCCGGAACTTGCCAGCGATATCATGGACCGGGGCATTGTCCTGACGGGCGGCGGAGCTCTTTTGCGCAATCTCGACCGGGTCATGGCCCGTGATACGGGCATGCCCGTACGGATTGCGCCCGATGCACCTCTTTGTGTTGTCCTCGGTACGGGTAGGGCCGCACGCAACTTTAATTCATTCCGGCGGAAGAACCATCCTGCCAAGAGTCATAAATAAGGAAGAGTAGAAGCATGATGCAGGAAAGAAAAATTAGGCTGGCCATTTTTGTGGTCATTGGCCTTCTCGTGGGCGGAATCATCCTTGATGCCCTCTCACGTTTTACTGTGGTCAATTCGGCCATTGCCACCCTTGTAAGACCCATCAATTTCATAGTCGGTGGGGCCGCTTCTGGCGCCCGCAGTGTATCGGATTTTTTTACGTCGAAAGGGACGCTGCAGAAAGAAAATGCGGCACTCAAGACGGAGAACGACGACCTGCGTCAGAACAATGTGGAACTCATTGCCATGAAGGCAGAGAACGAACGGCTCAGCAAACTTCTGAAGTTCAAGGAGCTCCATCCCAAATACGAACTCATGCCGGCCAAGGTCATCAGCCGGGACATGGGGGATTTTAAGGATGTTATCCTCATTGATAAAGGCAGTGATGAGGGGCTGCGACTTAATATGCCTGTCGTCAATGCTTCCGGGATCATTGGCATCATCGATGCGGTCTATCCCCATATGTCCAAGGTTCTTTTGATTACGAGTTCGCGGAGCAGCTTGGGAGGGCTTAACTTGCGCGGTGATTCCAGGGCCGCCGGGATTGTAAATGGTGTTGCCGGCCCCGATCTTTCCCTTGAAATGCGCAACCTTGCCCGGAACGCGGATGTGCTCCCTGGTGATACAATTGTTTCAAGCGGATATACTGGCTATCATCCAGAGGGGCTTGTCATTGGCACCGTGGAAGATGTTCAGATGGATCCGGGAGGTCTGACCAAAACGGCTTCAATCATTCCCTCTGTGGACTATACCCATCTGGAAGAAGCCCTTGTCATTACGAACTATGCCGGTTTTGCTGACTTTCTCCGCGAAGAGGGAAAAGATCCTAATAAGAACATTAAAGGGGGAGCTGGCCGATGAACACCTTCTTGTGGCTCTTCCTTAATCTCTTCCTCTTTTCCTTGAAAACCCATTGGTTCCTCCTTTTTACCACGTATGATTCTCCTGATTTTCTTCTTCTTTTGCTTATCCTCTATGCCCTTGATCAAGGAGGCCGCAAAGGGGCCCTGTATGGAATTGGTATGGGGCTTTTCCTCGATGTGGTCTCTTTTGGCTATTTTGGCTATCATTTGGTGACACGCGCTTTGGTGGGTGCTTTTATTGGCAGCAACCGTATGAACGTCTTTGCTGATCGGATGCCTACTTATATGATTCTAACCGCACTCGTGACGCTCCTTCTGGGTGTGGTGCGGGGCCTGTTTCTCTGCGTCATGCTCCATCGCTGGATGCCTTTTGTCCCCTTTGCGCTTTGGACACTGCGTTCCATTGGCTGGAACCTCATTATGGCCCCTCTTGTTTGGGTCATCTACCAAAAGGTCAAGGAGCGCTTCTTGCGCCGCCATTCCTATTATTATCATCTGTAACGAGTGAGGAAGGATACCATCGTGCTGAATAAAAAATATGCGTATCGCTTGGAATTCATGCTCGTCGCTTCTGCCCTCATCGTCTTTTTCTTGATTGGCCGCATGTTCTATCTGCAAATCATCAAGGGCAGTTACTACAGCCGTCAAGCCGAGGGTAATCGGACGCGCTACACGCGGATCCTTGCGCCGCGGGGCATCATCTATGACTGTAACGGGGAGGAACTGGCCAATAATCAGCCCGGTTTCATGGTTTCCTTGGCACACCGCAACACGGGCTACAGGGATGAAACAATCGAGCGCCTATCGGAACTGGTCCATATTCCTGTGGACAAGATCAAGGAAACCATCAATCTCCATGGCGGTTCGGCAGAACCTATCCGTATTGTGCGCAACGCACCGCCCGACGTGGTCGCCAAAGTAGAAGAAAACCTGCGCTACCTGCCTGATGTCATGATTGAGGTCCAGCCTGTCCGAACTTATCCCAATAAGGAACTGGCTGTCCACGCCTTGGGGTATGTGGGCGAAGTCAGTGAATATGAAATCGAACAGGGTGTTTATGAAAACCTCAAAGCAGGTGACATCATCGGTAAATTTGGCCTGGAAAGCTATTATGATAAGTACCTGCGCGGTACGGACGGCAGTTACCGAGAGGAAGTCGACGTCAATGGCCGCGTTATCCAGGTCATGGACAAGGTGGAACCAAAGCCTGGTCAAGGGCTGGTGCTTACTATTGACGCTAAGCTCCAGCGTATCACTGAAGCCGCCGTCGACCGGCAGCTCAAAGCTATTGGAGCCCGCGGTGCCGCCGTCGTGGTCCTTGATCCCAATAACGGGGAAATCAAGGCCCTTGTTTCCCGACCTGGTTTTGATCCCAACTGGTTCGTAAACGGTATCAGTGAAAAGAACTGGAACTACATCAATACGGATCCATTTCATCCTATGACGGATAAAGCCATTGCCGGCGAATATCCGCCGGGATCGACTTTTAAGATTGTTACGGGTTCGGCAGCCCTTGAAGAAAAGAAAGTTACTCCCGATGAACTCATCTTTGACTCTGGCCGACACTGGCTCGTCGATATGCGCAATGCTGGCGGTGAAGCCTTAGGATGGATCAATTTCAAACGGGCCCTATCCGCTTCGGATAACGTCTATTTCTATGAAATGGGCAATCGCCTCGGCATCGATTTGCTTGACCAATATGCCGAAAAGTTCGGTTTTGGGAAGAAAACTGGGATTGACCTTCATGGGGAGGCCTCAGGCCTTATTGCAACCCCGGCTTACAAGAAAAAGGTCTTTGAAGACGAATGGTACTTGGGCGATACGTTCAATACAGCCATTGGTCAGGGCTTTACCTTGGCAACACCCATGCAGGTTGCGGAAATGCTTGCGGCTGTGGCGACAGATGGAAAGCGCTACAAGCCCCATCTTGTGAGCAAGATCATCAACGACGACGGCAGTGTAGCCGAACGCTTTGAACCGCAGGAAGAAGGTAGTCTGCCGGTTTCCCAGGAAACCTTGGACCTTATCCAGGACGGTCTCCGAGCGGTGACGGAAGAAGGTGGGACAGCATCGGCCCTAAAATCCCTGCCTGTTGATGTGGCCGGTAAGACCGGTACGGCAGAAAACCCCCATGGCAGGGACCATGGCTGGTTCATTGCTTATGCTCCGGCCAAGAATCCCAGCCTTGTTGTGGTCTGCGTCGTGGAGCAGGGCAGTTATGGGTCGGTTTCAGCCGCGCCTATTGTTCAGTCTATCTTGGAATATGCCTTTACGACACCGGGTGTCAAAAAGCCCGGCAGCGGGTCTTCGAAAGATAAAACGACCCTGAAGAAGAAAGGGTAAGTGAGGAGAAAGCATGCGTCATTCCTTTAAAAAGTATTTTCGGAACGTGGATAAGGTCCTTTTTGTGAGCGTCATGCTGCTCATTGCTATCGGCCTTGTTTTGATTGCCAGTGCTACCCATGCCAATATTCCCGGTCCCCATCGCTACCGCTTTGTTTTTCGGCAGGCTCTTTTTGTTATCGTGAACCTCATTTTGGGCGGTTACCTGATGCGTTTTGATTACCGCATCTTAAAACATGTTGCCAAACCTCTGTATATTTTCAATCTGGTTATGCTGGTTGCCGTCATGGTTGTCGGGAAAAGTGCTTTAGGTGCGCAGCGCTGGCTCCAATTGGGCCCCATCAGCATTCAGCCCAGTGAGTTTTCCAAAGCTATCATGATTGTCTGTCTGTCCTCTTTTGTGGAATCGCGGCTGCCGACGTTAACGGACTTTCGCAGTTGGATCCCTGTTTTTCTCTATGTCTTTGTTCCTTTTCTCCTGGTCATGCGTCAGCCTGACCTAGGAACAAGCCTCGTCTTTATGGCGATTCTCTTAGGTACGATGATCATCTGCGGCTTCAGGATCCGTTATTTTCTCATCATGGGCGGTTTGGGTCTTGCTTCAGCACCTCTTATCTGGCACATGCTTCATGAGTACCAGAAAAACCGGATCCGCGTCTTCCTCAATCCCGGACTTGAACCGTACGGGAGTGGTTACCATGTCATTCAGTCCATGATTGCTATTGGTTCCGGTCTTTTTTTTGGCCGTGGTCTTTTTAATGGAACCCAGAGCCAGCTTAACTTTCTTCCTGAAAATCACACGGACTTTATTTTCGCCGTGGCCGGCGAAGAGTTCGGGTTTGTTGGGGTGACACTGATCCTGATTCTCTACTTGATTGTCATCGTCAGGGGCATCACGATTGCCCTTCATGCAAGCGATGATTTTGGAACCCTGCTTGCTGTTGGGATTGTTTCTATGTTTACCTTTCATATCCTGGTCAATGTGGGCATGACGAGCAATGTTATGCCCGTAACAGGGGTTCCGCTGCCCTTTATGAGCTATGGTGTCAGTTCCCTTACGACCAATATGCTCATGGTGGCTCTTTTAATGAATATCCATGCTCATCCCAAGACCTTGAGATTTTAGTAAGGAGGCCCTATGCACAAGGATTTACCGATTGATATCCTCAGTGCTGTCGAAAAACCAGCCCGTTATACGGGAATGGAATTTGGCAGCATCGTCAAACCGGAAAGCGAGGTCGAGGTTTCCTTTGCCCTCGCTTTTCCTGATACCTATGAAATTGGCATGAGTTACCTGGGGTTTAAGATCCTTTATGCCATTCTCAATAAACAGCCCTATATCCAAGCTGAACGGGTCTTTGCGCCCTGGGTGGATATGGAAGACAAGATGCGAGAGCGCGGGATTGCTTTGGAAAGCCTTGAAACGAGCCGCCGTCTTGGTAATTTTGATCTTGTAGGATTTACCCTCCTTTATGAAATGAGCTATTCCAATATCCTGAATATGATGGATCTAGGCGGGGTTCCCATTTGGGCCAAGGACCGCGGCCTTGATGATCCCTTTGTCTGTGCTGGCGGTCCCTGTGTCTTTAACAGTGAACCTTTGGCTGATTTCCTGGATTTTTGTATGCTTGGCGATGGGGAACGCATCATTGTGGAAGTCTCCGATGCCTACCGGGCCTGGAAATCAGAAGGAAAACCCGGTGGACGGAAGGAATTCCTGCGCCGTGTGGCTAGGATCCAGGGCGTATATGTACCGAGTTTCTACACCGTGACCTATCATGCTGACGGGACCATCAAGTCTGTGACACCCAATGAACCGGGCGTTCCGGAAACGGTCTATAAGCGGGTGGAACCGGATATCAACGATCTTGATTTTCCGACCCATCCAATTGTTCCTTATGGAGACACGGTTCATGACCGGATCATGCTGGAACTCTTCCGCGGCTGTTCCCGCGGCTGTCGGTTCTGCAATGCAGGCATCATTTACCGTCCGGTTCGGGAACGAACACCGGAGAACGTCAAGAAACTGGCCCGCGAACTGGTACCGGCAACAGGATACAACGAAATGAGCATGTTCTCCCTAAGTACGGCGGACTACTCTCAGTTGGATCCCCTGGTACGGGATCTTTTGGAAGAATTCAAGGATGACAAGGTGAGCGTTTCCCTGCCGAGTCTGCGCATTGACAGTTTTTCTGTAAAACTGGCACAGGAAGTTCAGGCCGTTCGTAAGAGTGGGCTGACCTTTGCTCCTGAAGCCGGCAGCCAGCGCATGCGTGATGTGATCAATAAAGGAGTTACAGAAGAAAATCTCATGGATGCGGTGGGCGCGGCTTTTGAAAATGGCTGGTCCCAGGTAAAACTTTATTTCATGATCGGCCTGCCGACAGAAACCGATGAGGATATCCTTGCGATTGCTCATCTTGCCCGGGCCGTGAAATGGCAGTACAAAAAGATTACGGGCCGCTTTGGGGCCCGCGTTACGGTAAGCGTGTCCAACTTTGTCCCCAAACCCTATACGCCTTTTGCTTGGGTGGGACAGAATACAAAAACAGAATTTGACCGGAAGCATATGCTCCTTAAGGAAGTCTTCGACACGATGAAAAATGTCAATTTCCAGTATCATGATTCCCTCACAAGTCTCATGGAAGGCGTCCTTGCCAGGGGCGACCGCCGTCTTTCCAAAGCCATCTACTTGGCTTTTCGGGACGGGGCCCGTTTTGACAGCTGGTCCGAACATTTTTCCTTTGACCGCTGGAAAAAAGCCATTGAAGGAGCTGGACTTGATATGGCCTTCTACAACAACCGCCCGCGCGGAAAAAATGAGAAGTTTCCTTGGGAGCACACGAGCTGCGGCGTTTCCCGTGGCTTCCTGTGGAAAGAATACGAACGGGCCCAGGAAGCTGCTTTGACCCCGGATTGTCGGCGTGGCGCCTGTACGGGCTGTCAGGTCTGTCAGCAGCTGGGGGTCAAGATCATTGATTGGAAGGGGAAGGAAGCATGAAACTACGGCTGCAGATCACAAAAGAATCCGGAATCCGGTTCATTTCCCATCTGGAATATCTGAAAACCTTGGAAAAAGCCATTCGTCGGGCTCGGATTCCTGTTGCCTATTCCCAAGGCTTTAATCCCCATATGAAGTTTTCCTTGGCTTCTGCCCTGAGTGTAGGGGTGACGAGCAGGGCCGAATTTCTGGAACTATATCTGCGGGAGCCCGCCCCCCTAAAGGACCTCGTTGATGCCCTTTCCTGTAATCTTCCCATGGGCATCCATATCGTACGTGCCGACCTAGCAGATGATAAGGCCCCGAAACTCATGGCTTCGGTTGCAGGAACGACTTATTTGGTGAAGGTCCCCTGTGCGGCAGATCCTTCAGACGGGCTTCAGCGCTATGAAAGGGCGGAAAAGGCTCTTTATACGAAAACACATGGCAAGGGCAAGGGCAGCCCGCGCATCGTGGATGCCAAAGCTTTCGTCCCCTATGTGCAGGCTTCATATGAAGGGAGCATGCTGACGCTCCAATTTGACTGTCTGGTTTCCCAGGAAGGCAGCATGAAGGCCGCCGAGCTCTTGAAGGTCCTTCACGATGACTTCGGTCTCTCCCTTGACCTTGAAAAAGCGGATATTGCCCGTCTTGACCTATACGCAGCAGGCCCTAATGGAGAAAAAAGGCCGCTCCTTCAGGCAGATGGTATGACGCTGGAAAGCGGCGCCCTATGACCGCCATCTTTGTCAGTGTCAAACCGGAAGAAACCCGCATGGGACTGGTATTTGACAGCAAGCTCCGCGACTTTGCCGTTGAGCGCCGTGGGGAGGGAAACCTTGTTGGCAATATTTACCGAGGCCGTGTATCGAATGTTGTGCCTGGCATCCAGGCTGCCTTTATCGATCTTAATGTGGGGAAAAATGGGTTCCTGACACTGCATAAACAGGATCGCCTGACGGAAGGCCAGATGCTTCTTGTCCAGGTTGTCAAGGACTGTAGGGGAACCAAAGGGCCGGGTGTCACGCGAAACGTGACCTTGCCGGGCCGTTACATCGTCCTTGAACCTTTTGGCAATCGTATTTCCCTGTCGCGGAAGATTACCTGCAAATCCCTCCGCACTCGTCTGCGGACGCTCGTCCAAAAGAGTCTTCCTGAGGGGATGGGGGTTGTCATCCGAACCGCAGCGGCTAAGGCCGCCGACGAGGAAATCGAAAATGATTTGCGTCAGCTCCTTGCCAGTTGGCAGGTCCTTCTGCGCCGAAGCAAAGTGGGGAGGGGCCCGCAGCTGCTTTATCGGGAACTGGATCTGTCCATCCGTATGATCCGGGACTATGTGACAAAAGATGTGCAAAAAATCATTGTCGATGATGAAGCGACCTATCATACGGTGGAAGAACTTCTTCAAGATATGGGCCTTACGGAAATCCGGACCGAATGGTATCAGGAAAAGGAAGATCTCTTTACCCATTATGGACTCAATGAAGAAATTGCCAGCATTTCTGACCGGGTGGTTCCCCTGCCTGGCGGTGGTTCTCTTGTCTTTGACTATACGGAGGCCATGACGGTCATTGATGTCAACAGCGGGCACTATTCAACTGGCAGTGACAGGGAGGAGACGAGCCTTGCCACGAATCGGGAAGCGGCCTTGGAAATTGCCCGTCAGTTACGGCTGCGGGATATCGGCGGCATCATCGTTGCTGATTTCATTGATATGGAGCGCAAGGAGGAACAGGAGGAAATCCTGGACCTCTTGCGCCGGGAATTTGCGATGGACCGCATGAAGCCCCGTGTTATGGGCATGACAGCCTTGAATCTTGTGGAGATGACGCGGATGAAGGCGCGGCGCAATCTCTTTGGTACCGTCTATACGACTTGTCCCATGTGTCAGGGAAGCGGCCGTGTGGAATCGCCAGAAACGGTCTATGTGGAAATCCGGCGCCGGCTGCGCAGCCTTTATCTCGATCATGCCATGGCCCGCAGTTTGGTCCTTTCTGTTCACCCTCTGGTAGAGGAATGGATTCGCATCCATGGGATGAAAGACATGGAACAGGAATTTGGTGCCAAGATTCGCTTGGTTTCCAATCCATCATTGGCCGTGGGTGTCTTTACGCTCCTCAATGCCCCTGATGGGGATTAAGTCATGAAAGGAGGCCCCTTGATGGCGGCCCTATTTCCTTCATATGTCATAACGGTTCTGGAACTGTTCCGAAAACATGGATTTGAAGCCTATGTCGTTGGCGGAGCCGTGCGCGATCTGCTTTGCGGAAAGCATCCCCATGACTACGATATTGTCACGAGCGCCCGACCGGAAGAAACCCGCCGTCTTTGCAAAGGGGCGGGTCTTTCTGTTGTGGAAAACCTGGGCGAAAATTTCGGTGTCCTGGTCCTTCTTGTAGAAGGACGAGCCGTTGAAGTTGCTGCCTACCGCAAGGAAGTTTATGGAACGGATGCGCACCGCCCTAGCGGTGTTGCGTACTGCCAGACCCTGGAAGAAGACCTGGCACGAAGGGACTTTACGGTCAATGCCATGGCGATGGATCTTGCGGGGAACTTGACCGATCCCTATAGCGGACAGCGTGACCTTGAGCATCATGTCCTGCGTGTGGTAGGATCTCCTTCGGACCGTTTTTCTGAAGATGCCCTGCGCATGTTCAGGGCCTGCCGTTTTGTCGCACAGCTCGGCTTTCTTCCCGAGGCTGGTATCCTCCCGGCAATCAAGGCGGAGGCACCGCGTGCAAAGGGCCTCTCTCTTTCCCGTGTCAAGGCGGAGCTGCATAAACTTCTTAGGGCACCCTACGCTGGTCAGGGCATGAATCTCATGGTCCAAAGCGGTCTTGCAGGGATGTCGTGCCGAATCAAAAAAGAGGGAACCTATGAAAGCGTCCCCATTTTGCCGGAGCTTCTCGATCTTGTGGGTGTCCCTCAAAATCCTCGCTTCCATCCCTTTGATGTATGGGGCCATATCTGGCATGCCTTGGACCACAGTGACGGTTCCCTGACTTTGGGATGGGCCATCCTGCTTCACGATGTGGGGAAGGGAAGGAAAGGTGTCAGGGGCATTCGCCCCGATGGCATGCCCAGTGACCATGGACACGACAAGGTGGGAAAAGCCATGGCGGAAAGCATTCTCCACCGTCTGGGGGAAAACGGAGCCCTAGTGAACCGTGTGGCTTTTCTTGTAGGAAACCATATGCATTTTGGACCTGCTCGATTCCTGCCGGATGCGGCACTTTGGCGATGGCTTCGGAAGGAAGCCCGCAGCGGGGCGTTCCGCTGTACCAAGGACTTGCAGGAAGCATTCCGGGAATTGGGGACCCTTTGCCTTGCCGATATGGCAGCCACAACGGCTTCGGCAGAAAGTCAGGCGCTGGCGCGCCATTTTGCAGATCAGCTTTTTCTGATGGCCGGCACTATGCCCGTCCATACAGCAGACCTTGCCATAAGCGGGCGGGACCTTATTGCTGCGGGAATTCCGCAAAGGGGCCTTAAAAGGCTGCTGCCCTTGCTTCTTTCCCGTGTTCAGGACCGAAGTCTTTCCAATACTCCTGAAGCGCTCCAGAGAGCAGCGGACATCTGGTGGGAAAAGGAAAAAGAAAAAGGACCCACGTCTTAACGTTTCCATTTAAAAATATAACTACATTTTGATTGCATACGGGATACCCCTTGAAAACGGGGTCCCGGTTTTTTTTCATATGTAACATTTTTTAGCTATTTTCGTGGAAAAAAGGAAAAAGCACGATTATTGTTATGGGGCCTATTTAGAAAAAACCTAGGAAAAATGGGCTTTTTTAGTTTTTTAATAAAAAAATTGTCCGAATTCATATAAAATTGTTAAAAAACACATAAATCCTTGAAATTGAATTTAAAAAAATAGTTATTTGTGTTATAATCGCTTTGTACTATGAAGAGTGATACCAATCGGAACCTGAATCGAGAATGTTCAAAGGGGGATGGATGATTTAGCGGACGATGGTTCCGGATCTTCAGCATGCTTAGCCAAAGTATGGAAATTAAAAGGAGGTTTTTGCTTTGAGTAAAGTAATGACGTTAAAAGACGCTATTGCAAAGTATGTCCACAGTGGTGACCATCTTGCACTGGGTGGTTTTACGACTGACCGTAAACCGTATGCAGCCGTCTATGAAATCCTGAGACAGGGAATCACGGACCTGACCGGACTTTCCGGTGCTGCCGGCGGTGATTGGGATATGCTCATTGGCTGTGGCCGTGTCAAGGCATATATCAACTGCTACACGGCTAACTCTGGTGTAACGAATGTTTCCAGACGCTTCCGTAAATGGTTCGAAGCGGGCAAACTCACCATGGAAGATTATTCCCAGGATGTCATCTATATGATGTGGCATGCCGCTGCCCTTGGCCTTCCGTTCCTTCCGGTTTCCCTGATGCAGGGCTCCAGTCTTGAAACCGAATGGGGCATCAGCAAGGAAGTCCGCAAGACCCTCGATAAGGTTCCTGATGACAAATTTGTCGAAATCAAGAACCCGTTCAACGACAAACAGCGCGTCCTCGCCATTCCTGTTCCTCAGATTGATGTAGCCATCATCCATGCCCAGCAGGCTTCTCCGGATGGTACGGTCCGCATCTGGGGCGGCAAGTTCCAGGATGTCGATATTGCTATGGCTGCTAAGCACACCATTGTTACGTGCGAAGAAATCATCAGCAACGAAGAAATCCGCCGCGATCCGACCCAAAACGACATCCCCTGTATGTGCGTAGATGCGGTTGTCTTGGCTCCTTATGGCGCTCATCCGTCTCAGTGCTTCGGCCTGTATGACTATGATAATCCGTTCCTGAAGGTCTACGATGTTGTTTCCAAGACCCAGGAAGATTTCGATGCATTCTGCAAGGAATGGGTCTTCGACCTGAAAGATCACGATGAATACCTGAACAAACTGGGCGCAACCCGCCTCATCAACCTGAAGGTTGTTCCTGGTCTTGGGTATCATGTTGATATGACGAAGGAGGGCTAATTAGGATGGCTGATTACACGAATTACACCAATAAAGAAATGCAGGCAGTTACCATTGCCAAGCAGATTAAAAATGGTCAAGTCGTAACCGTTGGGACCGGGCTCCCCTTGATCGGTGCCAGCGTTGCTAAGAGAGTCTATGCTCCGGACTGCCACATCATCGTAGAAAGTGGCCTCATGGACTGCTCCCCTGTTGAAGTACCTCGTTCCGTTGGTGACTTGAGATTCATGGCTCACTGCGGTACCATTTGGCCTAACGTTCGTTTCGTCGGTTTTGAAATCAACGAATACCTCCATAAGGAAAACCGTCTCATCGCTTTCATCGGCGGTGCGCAGATCGACCCCTATGGTAACGTAAACTCCACCTCTATTGGTGACTATCATCATCCGAAGACCCGTTTCACTGGTTCTGGCGGTGCAAACGGCATTGCAACCTATTCCAATACGATCATCATGATGCAGCATGAAAAACGCAGATTCATGGACAAGATCGACTACGTGACCAGCCCGGGTTGGATTGACGGCCCTGGCGGACGTGAAAGACTGGGCCTTCCCGGCGAAGTAGGGCCTCAAATGGTTGTTACGGACCGCGGGATC
>ENA-ORTH01001671-ORTH01001671.1-human-gut-metagenome-genome-assembly--contig:-NODE-1671-length-21190-cov-31.205820_pt1 | contig 21190 bp, 16 predicted proteins | sample MGYA00241914_ERZ509192 | MGnify/ENA primary metagenome ERZ509192 (study PRJEB26280, sample SAMEA2338826) | human gut metagenome | biome: human gut; feature: human-associated habitat; material: faeces... | reverse complement strand
ATGAAATTTGAATTAACGTTCAAGGTTGTTTTGTTATTCAGTTATCAAGGTTTTGTGTCGTTCTTTTTTGTGACACAACTTCTTTATTTTATCACATTCAGAAGTCTTTGTCAAGAACTTTTTTAATTTATTTTTTAATGTTTTGTTGCTTTTCTTGAGCAACTCGTACATTTTATCACATTCCCATTCATCTGTCAAGCACTTTTTTATTTTTCTTCTTTATTTTCCAAATAAGAGTGAAAAATATTACGGAGAAGGAGGGATTTGAACCCTCGCACCGCGCGAACGATCTACACCCTTAGCAGGGGCGCCTCTTCAGCCACTTGAGTACTTCTCCATAATGCCTAAATAAATGAAAATATTCAATTCCGTTGCACACTGATGCACAACGCTTTATTATATTAGCAAAAAGGCTGACAAAAGTCAAGCCTTTTTTTAATTATTTTTTCCATTTTTCTTTTGCAGTCTCATAAAGGTTGTTTCCATCTTTATCAATAACTACAATAACAGGTAGATTTTCAATCTCTAACTTACGGATTGCCTCTGTGCCAAGATCATCGTAAGCAATTACTTCTGCCTTCTTAATACATTTAGATAATAATGCACCCGCTCCACCTACTGCGGCAAAGTATACTGCACCATTTCTCTTCATTGCTTCTATAACTTCAGGAGAACGCTTTCCTTTACCTACCATGCCTTTTAATCCTTTATCAAGCATCTCAGGGGTATACTTATCCATACGACTGCTTGTAGTAGGCCCTGCAGAACCAATAACCTGTCCCTCTCTTGCCGGACTTGGCCCAAGGTAATATAAAACATTGCCATTTAGTTCTATAGGTAAAGATTCCCCTTTATGCATACTTTCATACATTCTTTTATGTGCTGCATCTCTGGCAGTATAAATAATTCCAGACAGGTATACATAGTCCCCTGCCTTTAAAGTATTAATATCTTCTTCAGAAAGTGGAACCTGAATTGTTTTATTCATAACTGTATCCTCCCCTTATAAAGTCCTTACTGCATGACGATTTACATGACAGCACATATTTACGGCAACCGGAAGTCCTGCAATATGCGTAGGATATGTATTAATGTTGACAGCAAGTGCTGTAACAGTTCCACCAAGTCCTGCTGCTCCAATTCCAAGATTATTTACCTTTTCAAGAACCTCTTCTTCCATTGCTTTAATAGAAGGAAACTCGGAATGAGTACCCACAGGTCTTGTAAGTGCCTGCTTTGCCATAAGAGCAGCCTTTTCAAATGTACCGCCAATACCAACACCGACAACAACTGGAGGACAGGCATTTGGTCCTGCTTCCCGTACAGCGGATACAATCGCATTCACTGCACCTTCCATACCATCTGCCGGTTTAAGCATAAATACACGGCTCATATTTTCACTTCCGAAGCCCTTTGGTGCTACAGTAAGCTTAATATTCTCTCCTGGAACAATGCTGTAATGAATAACAGCAGGAGTATTATCTTTTGTATTTTCTCTGATAAATGGGTCATTTACTACAGATTTGCGAAGATATCCTTCTACATATCCATCATGTACCCCTTTATTGATGGCATCCGTAAGAGAACCGCCCTCAATATGTACATCCTGGCCTACCTCTGCAAATATAACTGCCATCCCTGTATCTTGACAGATTGGAATCTGCTCTACTCCTGCAATATCAAGATTCTCTTTTAGCTGATTAAGAATCTGGCAGCCAAGAGGGTTCTCTTCCTGTTCTGCCGCTTTGTATAAAGCATTCTTCATGTCATCTGAAAGATAGTAATTGGCCTCGATACACATTTCTTTAATATTCTTAGAAATTTCCTCTACGTTAATTACTCGCATCTTTATACCTCTTTATCCGTTTAATCCACAGATGATAAATTATTGAAATAAAATCAAAATAATCAAATACATCTGTGGATTAGTCTGGGGCAATCCTTAGTCAATAAGAGCTGGTAATCTTTCTCCCTGCTTACTGACTTTTATTACCCTGTATGAAAAATTTAAACTTCTTCTGGTGCTGTTTCATTTTCTATGGCTTCATTCTCATCTGATACAGTCTCTTCAGATACTTCAGATATATCTTCTTCCATATCTTCAGACTCATCCTCTTCCTGGAATCTTACCTTTGCAACACTGGCAACTTTAATATCGCTGTCTGCATCAATATTAATCAGCTTAACACCAGAAGTATTTCGACCAATAACAGAAATAGAATCACTCTTCATTCGAATCACAATTCCCTCTGTCGTAATAAGCATAATCTCTTCTTCTGGCTTAATCGTCTTCACTCCGATAACATAGCCGGTCTTCTCCGTAATCTTATAACATCTAAGACCCTTTCCGCCACGATGCTGTACGGTAAATTCATCAAGTGGAGTACGTTTACCCATACCTTTTTCAGATACGATGAGTAAATCATCTCCTTCAGAATGAATCTGCATACCGACTACTTCATCTGTATCTCCAAGATTCATTCCGATAACACCCATAGAAACTCGTCCGGTTTCTCGTACATCCTGAAGCTTAAAGCGGATACACTGACCTTCTCTTGATACGAGGAAAATGTCTTCGTTCTCATCGGTCTGTTTTACTTCAATAAGCTCATCGCCTTCTCGTAAGGAAATCGCAGCCAGACCATTTTTACGGACGTTCTTATACTCATCAAATCCTGTCTTCTTTACAATACCATTTCTCGTAGCCATAACAAGATAATGCTGCTTTCCATCTTCTGATAATGGAATAATCGCTGTGATCTTCTCTTCTGGCTGGAGCTGAAGAAGATTGATGATATTCACTCCTCTTGCTGTTCTGCTGGATTCCGGAATCTCATATCCCTTTAAGCGATATACACGTCCCTTATTTGTAAAGAACATGATGTAGTTATGAGTGCTTGTCATGAATAAATCTTCGATATGGTCTTCATCGATCACATTCATACCTTTGATTCCCTTACCACCACGATTCTGACTGTGGAAGTTATCCGGTGTCATGCGCTTGATATATCCAAGTTTGGAGAAAGTGATAATCGCATCTTTTCTAGGGATTAACGCTTCATCACTTAAATCTTCCATATCCATTTCGATAGAAGTTCTTCTGTCATCACCATATTTGTCGCGAATGAGAAGGATTTCCTCGCGGATTACACCTAAGAGAACCTTTTCATCTGCTAAAATGGCTTCTAACTCTGCAATCTTTTTCTCAAGTTCATCATACTCGTTCTGAAGCTTCTCTCTCTCTAAACCGGTAAGCGCACGCAGACGCATATCTACAATCGCCTGTGCCTGTGCCTGAGAGAATTCAAAACGCTTGATTAAGTTATCTCTTGCCTCTGCTACGTTCTTAGAAGCACGGATAATCTCGATAACTTCATCAATGTAATCTAAAGCCTTTAAAAGACCTTCTAAAATGTGCGCTCTCTCTTTTGCCTTGTTCAGCTCGTATTTTGTTCGTCTTGTTACAACATCTTTCTGGTGATTCAGATAATGAACAAGCATTTCTTTTAAGTTAAGAACCTTTGGCTGGTTATCTACAAGCGCAAGCATGATAACACCAAAAGTATCCTGAAGCTGTGTATGTTTAAATAACTGCTTTAATAAAACATTGGCATTCACATCTTTACGTGTCTCGATACAGATCCGCATACCGCTTCTGTCTGATTCATCACGTAATTCTGTGATTCCGTCAATTCTCTTTTCCTTTACTAAATCAGCAATTTTCTCAATTAAACGTGCCTTATTTACCATGTATGGAAGTTCTGTTACGATAATTCTCTGCTTTCCATTCTTCATTGGCTCAATATTTGTTACGGCACGTACTTTAATCTTACCTCTTCCGGTACGATATGCCTGGTCGATTCCCTTACGTCCAAGAATAGCCGCTCCTGTTGGGAAGTCCGGACCTTTTACAATCTCTAAAAGCTCATCAATCTCGGTATCTCTGTCTTCCTCCACCTGATTATCAATGATCTTTACCACACCATCAATTGTTTCTCTTAAGTTATGTGGAGGGATATTGGTTGCCATACCAACCGCGATACCCTGTGCCCCGTTTACAAGGAGATTTGGAAATCTCGATGGGAGAATGCTTGGCTCTTTCTCTGTCTCATCAAAGTTCGGTACAAAATCAACCGTATCCTTGTAAATGTCTGCTGTCATCTCCATGGAGATCTTAGATAATCTTGCCTCTGTATAACGCATGGCAGCTGCGCCGTCACCGTCCACAGAACCAAAGTTACCATGACCGTCTACTAACGGATAACGGGTAGACCAGTCCTGCGCCAGATTAACTAACGCTCCATAAATAGAGCTGTCACCATGAGGATGATATTTACCCATTGTATCACCGACGATACGGGCACACTTTCTATGTGGCTTATCCGGACCGTTGTTCAGCTCGATCATAGAATAAAGAATTCTTCTCTGAACCGGCTTCAGACCATCTCTTACATCTGGAAGCGCTCTGGATACAATTACACTCATAGCATAATCTATATAAGATTTCTCCATGGTATTTTTCAAATCCACCTCATGGATTTTATCAAAAATATTACTATCGTCCATACTGTCCTCCTGAACTATGATACATACTCCCGAAATCTCAAATATTTAAGAGATTCCGGGAGTATGGAAATGTCAAAAAACTTCTTTTATCAGATATCCAGATTCTGTACATATTTTGCATTCGCTTCGATAAACTCTCTACGCGGTTCTACACGGTCACCCATAAGAGTATCAAATGTCATATCAAGCTCTGAAGCTGCATCATCATCCATATTTACACGCAGCAAAATTCTCTTTTCCGGATCCATAGTTGTCTCCCACAGCTGGGAAGCATCCATCTCACCAAGACCTTTATATCGCTGAATCTTATTGTTACCGTCACGTCCGATATCTGTAAGTATCTTATTTAATTCTTCATCACTGTAGGCATACCACACCTTCTTGTTCTTCTCAACTTTATACAGTGGCGGCTGTGCCAGATATACATGACCTTCTTTGATAAGATCAGGCATAAAACGATATAAGAATGTTAATAATAATGTGGCAATATGTGCACCATCTACATCGGCATCAGTCATAATAATAATCTTATTATATCTGAGTTTTGTAATATCAAAATCCTCATGAATTCCCGTACCAAATGCAGTAATCATCGCACGAATCTCATTATTTACAAGAATCTTATCCAGTCTCGACTTCTCTACGTTAAGAATCTTTCCACGAAGTGGAAGAATCGCCTGTGTTGCACGACTTCTTGCTGTCTTTGCAGATCCACCCGCGGAATCTCCCTCTACGATGTAGATTTCACAATTCTGTGGGTCTTTATCAGAACAATCTGCCAGCTTACCTGGAAGACTCATTCCGTCAAGTGCAGACTTTCTTCTTGTTAAATCCCTTGCCTTTCTTGCGGCCTCTCTGGCTCTTTGTGCAAGCACCGCCTTCTCACAGATTATCTTTGCAACATTTGGATTCTGCTCAAGGAAATAAGTGAGCTGTTCGCTAACTACGCTGTCAACAGCACCTCGCGCTTCACTGTTTCCAAGCTTCTGCTTTGTCTGTCCTTCAAACTGTGGTTCTGGAATCTTAATGCTGACAATGGCAACTAAACCTTCTCTGATATCATCTCCAGTAAGATTCTGCTCACTGTCTTTTAATAACTTATTCTTTCTTGCATAATCATTAAATGTCTTTGTAAGTGCACTTCTAAAACCAGCTAAATGTGTTCCTCCTTCCGGTGTCGTAATATTATTTACAAAGCTATAAACACCTTCGTTATAAGAATCATTATGCTGTAACGCAACTTCTACAACTACATCGCCTTTTTTACCTTCACAGTAAATAACCTGTGGGTAAAGTACTTCCTTACTCTTATTCAGATATTCTACATATTCACGAATTCCACCTTCATAGTGGAATGTGAGAGCAACATTCTCTTCTGGTCTCTTATCTTTAAGGACAATCTTTAATCCCTTTGTTAAAAATGCCATCTCACGAAGACGCTGTTTTAACACTGAAAAATCAAAAACAGTCTCTTCGAAAATGGTAGGATCAGGAAGAAATCTTACTTCTGTACCTCTCTTATCTGTATCCCCTACAATCTTTAACGGATACATAACCTTTCCACGTTCATATCTCTGACGGTAAATCTTTCCCTCATGGAAAATATCTACTTCAAGCCATGTGGACAGTGCATTAACAACCGATGCACCTACTCCGTGTAATCCACCGGATACCTTGTATCCTCCACCACCGAACTTTCCTCCTGCATGAAGGATGGTAAACACGACTTCGACTGCTGGAATTCCCTTTTTCTTGTTAATTCCTACAGGTATACCACGGCCATTATCTCTGACCGTGATAGAATTATCTTCATTGATGTACACTTTTACTGTATCACAAAATCCAGCTAATGCCTCATCAACTGCATTATCTACAATCTCATATACCAGATGATGGAGGCCCTTGGATGAAGTACTGCCAATGTACATACCAGGCCTTTTCCGTACAGCTTCAAGACCTTCTAAAATCTGTATCTGATCCGCACCATATTCCTGCGCTGCAGAAATCTGTTCTTCACTCATAATTCAACCTCCTGTCAAAACTTAATCAAATAATTATACCATAAATATCGCCATTTATTCAACTTCTTAAACCAGACCATCTGTTTTTTCTTCCTGTACAATCCCCTCTTTTACACGAAATACCTTGTCTAAGGAGATACGGCTGTTTACAAAATCATCAAGTCCTGTGCAGGAAATTAATGTCTGAATATCCTGAATACTTTCAAGCAGCCACGACTGTCTGCCTGCATCTAACTCTGATAAAACATCATCAAGAAGAAGTATTGGTTTTTCTCCCGTCACCTGCTCAATAAGGCGGATTTCTGACAGCTTTAATGACAGCGCAGCCGTCCTTTGCTGTCCTTGTGAGCCAAATTTACGAATATCAATTCCCCCGACTTTAAATCGAAGATCATCTCTGTGTGGCCCGACACTTGTTGTCCCTGAAGAAATATCTTTATTTCTTTTAGAATAAAGCTGCTCTCTAAATTTTTCTGCCTCCACATTTTTTTCGTATTCTACTTTAATCTGCTCCTTACCACCAGTAAGCTGTCCATGAATCTTTGCCATCATCTCATCAAGAAAATATACAAACTCTTCTCTTTTTTTAATGAGAAACTGTCCGGCAGCAAGAAGCTGTTCATCCCATCCATCCAAAGTATCGATGAGCGCCGGATATAAATTAATTTGTTTTAAAAGATTATTTCGTTCATTCAAAATCTTACTGTAAGCAACAAGCTGCTGCATATAGCCTTTGTCAATCTGGCTCAGCTCCATATCAAGAAATCTTCTTCTTCCCGCCGGGCCTTCTTTAATAATCGACAAATCTTCCGGAGAAAAAAAGACGATGTGCATCATTCCAAGAAGCTCTCCTGAGCGTCTTACCGGCACACCATCTACCGCAACTCCTTTGCTTTTATTTTTCTTTAAATGAACATCCAGACGATGGGATAATGAATCTTTTCTGAAAAAAAGCCGGATATGTGCCTCATCTTCACCAAAACGAATCAGGTCCTTATCCCTGCTTCCTCTATGAGATCTTAAAGTTCCGCTTACATAAATAGACTCTAAAAGATTCGTCTTCCCCTGTGCATTATCTCCAAAAAAAATATTTACTCCAGGAGAAAACTCCACTTTTAGCGAATCAAAATTTCTGTAATTATTTAATTCGATTGATTCAACAAACATGGAGTCCTCCCTTATGGTTATTTTACAACTTTAAATTCTTCGCCTTCGAATTCAAAAACATCACCATCGTAAAGCTTCTTACCTCTTCTGGTTTCCACTTCACCATTCACTGTTACCTGTCCGTCCTGAATAAGCATTTTTGCATCAATACCAGAAGATACGATGCCTGCTGCCTTCATAGCCTGTCCAAGCTTAATAAATTCATCTCTTAATTTTAATTCTTCCATAGTTTACTTTAATTCCTTTCTGGCTTTTCAATAATCCGGATTATCAGGATAATCTGTAACTCTTGATAACTATTTGCATATTATCTCTATTTATCACCAGCTACACATTACTAGTAATCCGAATTATTAAATAAAAAAGTTTTCATGTCCGTCAACAGCGGACAACTTCGTTAAAATTTATACATTGCTGTTACTTACATTGATTGGTAAGATCAAATATAAGTAAGAGGATTTCTCATCACGAATAATACAAGGTGCGATAGAGTTGATAAGATAAATGGTAACTTCTTCTTCATCGATAACACGAAGCGCATCTACTAAAAACTTAGGGTTAAAGCCGATAACTAAGTCTTTTCCCTCTTTGCTGATCGCAATCTGGTCTTTCATGGAACCAATCTGAGAAGAAATCATCAGATTCATCTGTTCATTTTCAATCTTAAGGATAATTGGCTTCTTGTCAGACTCTTTTACAAATAAAGTGGAGCGGTCAAGACAGCGTAATAATTCCATTTTGTTGATAGTCAGCTTGGTTTCATAATCGTTAGAAAGCATCTGTCCGATATTATAAAACTTACCTTCTAATAATCTGGAAACTACTTTTGTCTCCCCAAACTCAAATAAAATATGCTTATCTGTTAAATATAAATTAATCGTATCTTTTGCTTCACCTGGAAGAATCTTACTAACTTCGGATAAAGTTTTACCTGGAACGATGACTTCCATTTTAGGATAAGATTCCTGTAATTCAATATTACGAACGGAAATTCTATGACCATCAAGAGAAGTTACTGTCATTTTATTATTTTCAATACTCAAAAGTTCTCCGGTCATTAATTTATTATTTTCATTATCGGATACAGAAAAAATCGTCTGTCTGATTACTTCTTTTAAGTCAAACTGAGAGAGAGTAATTTTGTTTTCTTTTTCAATTTCAGGTAAATGTGAAAAATCGTCTCCCTTTCTTCCCATAATGCTGCACTGAATCTGTTCACATTCAATATTTGTCTTTCCGGACTCGTCTGTTTCGATACAAACATCATTATCTGGAATTTTTTTGATGATTTCAGAAAAGATTTTAGCTTCAAGTGCAATCTTACCAGGTTCGATGATTGTTCCCTCAATAACTGTTTCTATACCAAGTTCCGTATCATTTGCAGTTAATTTAATGCAATCATCATAAGCTTCAATCAGTATACATTGAAGAATATCCATTGTTGTCTTATTGGATACAGCTTTAGAGACTGTATTTACTCCATATAAAAATTGATTCTTAGAGCATGTTATCTTCATAAATGTGTATAACTCCTTTCGGTGTAAAATATATATAAATATAATAAGTTATTCGCAGTAGTAGTAGTAGGGGGTGTGTAGGATGTGAATAACTAAGATAAGGCCGATAATACAAGGATTTTCGAAAAGGATAACTATGCGGATAAGTATGTGAATAAAAAAATAGTTATCCACATAGGAAAAATTGGACAAAAGTTATCCACAGCTATCCACAGGCAATTCACATCGAATCTGAATAGAATGTGGAAAAAAATAAAGGGTTGTCCCCAGTGTGTGAAGACACCTTTATTTTTTTGTTTCTTCTATATAAATGTACTACGTTGGTGGGTTCAATTTCTTGATGATGATATCAAGGTTGCTTTTAAGGTTTTCGTCTGTTTCGAGCATTTTTCCAATTTTGTCATGACCGTGTATAACAGTAGTATGGTCGCGATTACCCATAATTTTTCCGATATTTTGGAGAGAATAGTCGGTATATTTACGGGAAAGATACATACAAATCTGTCGTGGATTAGCGATTTCTTTATTTTTCTTCTTAGAAATGATGTCAGAAACAGAAATATTATAGTGTTCGGCAACGACATCCATAATCAACTGTGGAGTTACCTCTTTTTGACATTCAATCGTATCTTTTAAAGCATTTTCCGCTAATTCTAAGGTAACAGGCTTCTTTTCGAGGTTGGCGAAAACATAAATTTTGTTTAAAGCTCCCTCTAATTCACGAATATTGGAATTAATATTTGTAGCAACGTACTGCATAACCTCCTGATTAATATCAAGATGTTCTAATTCAGCACGTTTTTTCAAAATTGCCATCTTAGTTTCGTAGTCTGGCGGCTGAATATCCGCAGTAATTCCCCATTCAAAGCGGGATCTAAGACGTTCTTCTAATGTTGCAATTTCTCGTGGATGTTTATCGGAAGAAATTACAATCTGTTTTTTTGCTTCGTGAAGTTCATTAAAAGTATGGAAAAATTCTTCCTGAGTACTTTCTTTTCCTATTATAAACTGGATATCATCAATTAAGAGGACATCAATATTACGGTATTTGTCACGAAATTCCTTATTCTTGTCATGTTTTAAGGAATCGATCAGTTCATTTGTAAATTTTTCAGAAGTTACATATAAAACACGTAAATCTGGGCGATTATTAATGATATGGTGTGCAATGGAATGCATCAAATGTGTCTTTCCAAGTCCGGCTCCTCCATATAAAAAGAGGGGATTGTATGCACCACCAGGTGATTCGGCGACTGCAACGGAAACAGCATGAGCCATTTTGTTTGTCGGGCCGACTACAAATGTATCAAATGTATATCTCGGATTTAAATTACCAATATATTCTGCAGGAACGCTGACTTTTTTCGGTTCTGATTTCGGGGCTGCAGAATTGGAGTCGGTAAAAAGAATTTTAAATTGTTTTCCAGTAACCTGCTCAATTGCCATAGAGAGGTAAATGTCGTAATATTTGTGTTTTATAAATTCAATTCCTCGTGGTCCACGTACCATAAAAAAAGTAATACTGTCATCTGTAATTGTCTGAATAATTAGTGGTTGTATCCAAGTATTAACGGCAACTTCGGATATTTCATGTTCTTTTACGAGAATATTCAGAATTTCTTGCCATTTTGACTCAATTAATTCTTTCATTGTTAGCTCCATTCTGGTTTAATATGTTGAACTGTTTTAGTAAAAATATCGAGATTAAAAAACAGCTCGGCTTTTAGTATAAGTGTATAACAGAACCGAAGTTTTTTCAATATACGAATGGTGAGAAAATGTGGATAACTTATTGTGGATAACTGAGAAAAATGCTGTTTTTTCAGAGAAAAAAATGAAAAATAACACATTGTGGATAACTTAAACGAAATTATACACATCAAAAATTGCAGATTAACAGTAGCTCTCGACGAATTTTTGCGGCAGAGTTGTGAATATTTCAATAGTTATGCACAAGTTATGCACATTTTGTGGATAACTCGTGCATAACTTCTGATTTGGATGTGCAAAAAATTAAAATTAAAGATTTAATAAGAAAAAACGCAGGAATTGCTTGACTTAGAGCACTTTTTTCAATATAATAGGAGTGATGTTTTTCAACAAGACAGGTATAATATTCGTTTAAGGAGGTGGCTTTCGCATGAAGATGACATTTCAGCCAAAGAAAAGACAGAGATCTAAAGTTCATGGTTTTAGAAAAAGAATGAGTACTGCTAACGGCAGAAAAGTATTAGCTAGAAGAAGAGCAAAAGGAAGAAATAAATTATCAGCTTAGGTCGCAGTGATGTGACCTTTTCTTTTCTCATTGATTTTTTGGAAAGTTGAGAAAGTTAAGTGAGTGAATTTAAGTCTTTAAGAAAGAATTGGGAGTTCCAGGCGGTATATCGTAATGGTAAGTCTAAGGCGAACCGCTGTTTTGTAATGATAATAAAGAAGAATGACATTTCTTCTAACCGCGTGGGAATTTCCGTAAGTAAAAAAGTAGGAAATAGTATTGTCCGCCACAGAGTAACCAGAGTAATCAGAGAGGTTATGCGTCTCCACTGGGGAGAAATCAAGAGTGGCTATGACATTGTAATTGTGGCACGCCCGTCAGCGAAAGATTCTGACTATGGGAAATTTGAAAGTGCCATTTTTCATTTGTTGAATTTACATCATTTATTGAAAGACGACGATTTGGAATGAAAATTATTTTGATTAAAATAATAAGATTTTATCAGAAATATCTGTCAGCTCTCAAAGGAAGAGCGACCTGTATATATACACCGACCTGCTCGCAGTATGCGATAGAGGCAATTGAGAAGCATGGTGTATTAAAGGGGGGATTGTTAGCAGCGTGGCGGATTCTGCGTTGTAATCCTTTTTCGAAAGGCGGATATGATCCGGTTCCATAGTTAAGGAGGAAAAGTATGTTATTGACGCAGTCTACCACTCCGATTATCGGATGGATTGCTACCTTACTTGGGTATGTCATGGAATTCATTTTCTATTGTCTGAATTTCATCGGCATTCAGAACATTGGATTATGTATCATCATATTTACCATTATTGTTCGATTATTAATGCTGCCTCTGACTATTAAGCAACAGAAGTTTGCTAAGATCAGTCAGGTAATGCAGCCTGAAATCAATAAGATTCAGAGAAAGTACCGTAATAAGACAGATCAGGCTTCTATGATGAAGCAGAATGAAGAGATTCAGAAAGTTTACGAAAAATATGGCACAAACCCAACGGGTGGATGTCTTCAGTTAGTAATTCAGATGCCTATTTTCCTTGCGTTATATCAGGTTATCCGTAAGATTCCTGCATATATCCCACAGGTTAAGGCTGTCTACATGCAGGTTGTAACTGCAATCGCAGGACAGGCAGGCGCAATTGATGCGATTAATAAGATTGGTAAGGGATTAAAGTCTTCTTACGTTACAAGTCTTGCATCAGATGCAACAAAGAATCAGATTATTGATACACTGAATTATTTTAATGCAGATGCATGGCATAAACTTGCCAAAGCGATTCCATCAGCAGCAGATGTAATTAACACTTCATCTACTCATATTATTGGAATGAACGATTTCTTTGCAGGAATCAATGTATCTCAGACACCAGGATTTCATCCTTCTATTTATTGGCTGATTCCTATTCTAGCTGCATTATTCCAGTATTTATCTGCAAAGACAATGAAACAGCCTGAGCTGGATGGTAATAATCCAGCAGCAGGAATGACAAAGAGCATGACAGTCATGATGCCTCTTATGTCTTTATATTTCTGTTTAGTTACTCCGGCAGGTCTTGGTATTTACTGGGTAACAAGTGCATTATTCCAGTGTTTACAGCAGGTTATCATTAATAAATATATGGATAACGCAGATATCGATGCTCTTGTTGCAAAGAACAAAGAAAAAGCTGCAAAGAAGAAAGCAAAAGGACAGAAAACATTTATGGAAAGACTCATGGATACCTCTGCTAAGGCAGATGCCGCAAAAGAGGAGATTGAGAATCCTTCCGCAAGAAAGACAATTAAGCAAATTGCTTCCATTAATACAAAGAAAATCGCTGGACCAGAAGGAACAGGTGCAGAAGATTATGCCAATCTTGATTCTGTTGATATCAGCAAGCTTGGAGAAATTGGTAAAAAGGCTTATCTGGTATCTCAGTATGAGAAGGAACATGGACATACCAGGGGAGGTAAGAAGTAGTGGAAGTTAAAGAATTTAAAGCAAAAACTGTAGATGAGGCAATTACCGCAGCTACTCTTGAGCTTGGAATCAGCAGTGATAAGTTACAGTATGAAGTAGTTGATGAGGGAAGCAAAGGTTTCCTCGGAATCTTTAATAGCAAACCTGCAGTAATTAAGGTAATATTAAAGAAGTCTTTATTAGAAAGAACACAGGAATTCTGTGACGAATTATTTGCTGCCATGAAAGTGGAAACTACAGTAAATATTGATTTTAGAGAAGAAGATAATGTAATGAATATTGATTTATCTGGTTCCGATATGGGTATCCTTATAGGAAAGAGAGGACAGACTCTTGACGCATTACAGTATCTTATCAGCCTTTATGTGAATCGTGAGAGCGATGCATATATCCGCGTAAAACTTGACACAGAGAATTACCGCGAGAGAAGAAAGGCAACACTTGAAAAATTAGCTAAAAAAATAGCATATACGGTAAAGAGAACGAAAAAACCTGTTGCTTTAGAGCCAATGAATCCGTATGAAAGACGTGTGATTCATTCTGCACTTCAGAATGACAGATATGTCTGTACGAAGAGTGAAGGTGAGGAACCGTATAGAAAAGTTGTTATTATGTTAAAGAGAGACAGATAACATAAGTATGAGATTAGGGATGTTTAAAGATTCTTGCGGGAATTTTTAAACATTCCTATTTTTATAGCATTTAAACTTGATTTTAGAGTTAAAATTTGAATAAATGGAGAGTGTGATAGGAATGATAAATGAATTTGATACAATTGCCGCGATTGCTACCGCAGTATCCAACGCAGGAATTGGAATTATAAGAATCAGCGGCAGCGAAGCAATGGAGATTTTGGCGAAAATTTTTGAGCCATATAATAAAAAAGCGGATGTTTATCAGCTGGAAAATCACCGTATTTATTATGGTAATATTAAAGACGGCGAGGAAGTTGTGGATGAATGTATTGTCCTTATTATGAAAGGCCCACACAGTTATACAAAAGAAGATGTTGTGGAAATCGACTGCCACGGCGGAGTAACAGTTGTGTATAAAGTGCTGAATCTGGTACTGAAAAATGGTGCGAGAGCGGCAGAGCCGGGAGAATTTACAAAAAGAGCTTTTCTGAATGGGCGAATTGACCTGTCTCAGGCAGAGGCTGTTATGGATTTAATTGATTCTAAAAATGAGATGGCAAGAAAAAATTCTATGACGCAGTTAAAGGGAGGATTATCCGACAAAATAAAACAGTTAAGAGAAGAGATTATTTACCAGATTGCATTTATAGAATCGGCCTTAGATGATCCGGAACATTACAGCTTAGACGGATTTCCAGAGAAGCTTTTAGAAGAAGATAAGAAGTGGATTACTATAGCAAAAGAGATGCTGGATTCTTACGATAATGGAAGAATTATCGCAGAGGGAATCCGCACTTGTATCGTCGGTAAGCCAAATGCAGGAAAGTCCTCTTTTTTAAATGCTCTTTTAGGAGAAGAAAGAGCGATTGTTACAGACATTGCCGGGACAACTAGAGATACGTTAGAGGAATCTGTGACAATTGATGGAATCACGCTTAATATTGTAGATACTGCCGGAATCCGAGATACAGAAGATAAAGTAGAAAGTATCGGTGTAGAAAGAGCGAAGAAAGAGATTGAAAGCGCAGATTTGATTTTATTTTTAATAGATACTTCAGTGCAAATCAGTGAGGAAGATATCGAGATTCTTCAGAGAATCCGTGATAAAAAGAAAATTATTTTATTGAATAAGTCTGATAAAGCAACAGAAGAGAGTGGTTTTGAACAGTCTGCTCTAAAGGAATATATTTCAGAGGAAACACCTGTAATTTCTATTTCTGCAAAATATGGAGATGGAATAGATAATTTCATAATGGAATTAAAAAATATGATGTTTCATGGTAGAATAGACGTGAATCAAGAAGTCTACATTACTAATGCAAGACATAAAGATGCACTTGCCAAGACTTATGAGAGTCTTGAATGTGTAGAGAGAAGTATAGAGGCAGGAATGCCGGAGGACTTCTTTACGATCGATCTGATGAATGCTTATGAGAAGTTAGGATTGATTATTGGAGAGTCCGTAGAAGAAGATTTAGTGAATGAGATATTTTCCAAGTTCTGTACAGGAAAATAAAGAAACAAGGAGAATAGCATGAAAACAGTAGAAGAATACTATGACGTGGTTGTGGTAGGAGCGGGTCATGCTGGCTGTGAAGCGGCGTTAGCGGCAGCGAGACTTGGCTGTGAGACAATCATTTTTACCGTTAGTATGAACAGCGTGGCATTGATGCCATGTAATCCGAATATCGGAGGAAGTTCTAAGGGACATCTTGTAAAAGAAATTGATGCTCTCGGCGGAGAGATGGGAAAAAACATTGATAAGACTTATATTCAGTCTAAGATGCTGAATAAATCAAAGGGGCCGGCAGTACATTCTTTAAGAGCACAGGCTGATAAAGATGCGTATTCCATGACAATGCGTTATACACTTCAGAATACCGACCATCTGACTTTGCGTCAGGCAGAGGTTACAGAACTTATTGTGGAAGATGGAGTTATTAAAGGTGTAAAAACATTTTCTGGAGCAATTTATCATGCCAAGACGGTTGTGCTGGCAACAGGAACGTATTTGAAGGCAAGATGCCTGTATGGAGAGGTTGTGAATTATACAGGCCCGAATGGTTTACAGGCAGCAAATTATTTAAGCCAGTCTTTAAAGGATAATGGCGTAGAGCTGTATCGTTTTAAGACTGGAACTCCAGCCAGAATTGATAAGCGTTCCGTTAATTTTGATGTGATGGAAGAGCAGTTTGGTGATGAGAAAATCGTGCCATTCAGCTTTACGAATAAAGAAGAAGATATTAAGAGAGAGCAGATTTCCTGCTGGCTTACTTATACGAATGAGGAGACACATAAGATTATCCGTGATAATTTAGATCGCTCTCCGATTTATGCGGGTGTCATTGAAGGAACAGGCCCAAGATATTGTCCGTCTATTGAGGACAAGGTCGTTCGTTTTGCTGATAGAAAAAGACATCAGCTTTTCATCGAGCCAGAGGGAGAATTTACAAACGAAATGTATGTTGGAGGTATGAGCAGTTCACTTCCAGAGGACGTACAGTATGCAATGTACCGTACTGTAAAAGGTCTTGAAAATGTAAAGATTATCCGTAATGCCTATGCGATTGAGTACGATTGTATCAATCCAAATCAGTTGAAATTGTCACTGGAATTTAGAAATATTCAGGGACTTTTCAGCGGTGGACAGTTTAACGGAAGTTCAGGTTATGAGGAAGCAGCATGCCAGGGACTTATTGCCGGAATCAATGCCGCAAGAAAGTGTCTTGGAAAAGATCCAGTAATTTTAGACCGTTCACAGGCATATATCGGCGTATTAATTGATGACCTCGTAACAAAAGAGAACCACGAGCCATACCGTATGATGACTTCAAGAGCAGAGTATCGTCTGTTATTAAGACAGGATAATGCCGATATGCGTCTTACACCAATCGGTCATGAGATTGGCCTGATTGATGATGAGCGTTATGATAAGTTCCTTTTAAAGAAAGAACAGATTGAGAAAGAAATCGAGCGTTTAAAACATGTAAATATCGGTGCTAATAAAACAGTTCAGGAGTTGCTGGAGAGCCTCGGAAGTACGAAGCTAAATAGTGGTTCTACATTAGAGGAGTTAATAAAGCGTCCGGAACTTAATTATGAATGTTTAGCTCCAATTGATCCAGACAGAGAGCCGTTAGACGATGATGTAGCTGAGCAGATTAACATTAACATTAAATATGAAGGCTATATTAAGAGACAGCTTCAGCAGGTAGAACAGTTTAAAAAGATGGAAAATAAATTAATTCCTGACACGATCAACTATGATGAAGTGCATAACCTGCGTACAGAAGCAGTACAGAAGTTAAAGGCAGTACATCCACATTCCGTAGGACAAGCATCAAGAATTTCTGGAGTTTCTCCATCAGATATTTCGGTGCTGATGATTTATATGGAGCAGATGAGACATAGGAAGTAAGGAGATTATATGGATTTTAAAGAAAAATTAAAAGCGAGAGCGGAAAAAGAGGGAATCAGCCTTACTCCAAAACAGTTAGGTCAGTTCGAACTTTTTTACAAAATGCTCATCGAAACAAATAAGTCCATGAATCTGACGGCAATTACAGACGAGGATGAAGTTATTGAGAAGCATTTTATTGATAGTCTGAGTTGTCGCAGAGTTGTGGATATGAGTCAGATAAGAACATGTATCGATGTAGGAACGGGAGCAGGTTTTCCGGGAATCCCACTGAAAATTGTCTATCCGGAAATTGACTTTGTACTCGTTGATTCACTGAATAAAAGAGTTAAGTTTTTAAAAGATGTAAAAAAAGCACTTGGATTAGAAGGCTTAGAAGCACTTCATGGAAGAGCAGAAGATTTAGCAAGAGATAAATCTTTAAGAGCAGCTTTTGATTTATGTGTTTCGAGAGCGGTTGCAAACTTAAGCGTGTTAAGTGAGTACTGCGTTCCTTTTGTCAGAACAAATGGATATTTTGTATCCTATAAAGGAAAAAAGGGTTTAGAGGAAATTTCTAATGCACAAAATTGTATGAATGTGTTAGGATGTAAGATAGAAAAAGTGGATGATTTCCGCTTAGAAGAGGATGAGGCAGAACGTCTTTTGATCAGAATTAAGAAATGTAAGGGAACACCAAAGCTTTATCCGAGAAAAGCAGGAACACCATCAAAAAATCCTTTATAGAAAATTTATAGAAGGAAACTTAAAGCAAGTTTAAAGAAGCATTTCTATGTGCTGTTTTATTGAATTTCAGTTGAGTAGTTGAGTAACCTGAAGTTGAACTCAATTAATGCAGAATGTCTTTTTAAACGTGCTTCAGCTGAGATAGGATTAAATATATCATATCAGAAAGATAGGGCAGATTAGTATGGATATAAAAGAAAAGAATGATATTTTTATAGATAATGCAAATTTACAGGGGAGAATGTCAGTTTTTCATGATAAACTAAGAAAGCATCTTTCTAATGAATATTTGTTTTTATCAGAGAAAAAGGATAATCTTGAAAATGAGATTCTCCAGTTAAAATTAGAAAAAGAGCAGAAAGATAAGACGTTATTTCCCCACATCGAAAAAAGGGATGTCAGAAAATATTTTTCACCATTAAATATAAATGAAATAGACGAAGAACAAAAAGATGAGAAGGAAAAACAGCTTACTGCGAATATAAGCCGCATCAGTGAGGAAGCAGAATTATTAGACAGCAGGATGCTTGAGATTAAAGATTTCCTGCAGGATATAGAATCTATGCTTCAGGAAGATTCCGAAGACAGTATGTCTACTCTTCTGATCAAGGGAGAAAAAAACAGGATTTCTGTAGAAGATTTTTATAAGAATCATGAAGTATATCCAGAACTTTTACTCAATTTAAAAGAGCTGACTACTTTTTTTCAGAATCAATATGAAGGACTTGAAATTCTCTTAGAGTTTGAGGATGGGGGAATTCAGCTTGATACAAAAGTAGTGGCAAATATATTAAGACAGTTGACGATTAATATTATGTCTGCTGTGGAAGATTATAATATTTCTATGATTTTAATAGAGGGTAAAGTAACTGATGATAAAATTTTGCTCACTCTGAATTGTATGTGTGATGATGGTCCAGTGGATACGTTTAAAATATCTTATGATATAGATAGAATATAGATGGATAAAAAAGTTTGAAAATGAGATTTCTATAAATCATATAAAAACTTGTGAGTCAGATTTCTTATAAATTATATAAGAAGCTTGCAAATGAGATTTTTATAAATCATATATAAAAACTTGTGAATCAGATTTTCACAAATCGTATAAAAAGATTCTAAAGATGAATGAAAAAGAGAAAGGAAGTAAAGAATGAAAAATAAGATTATTGATATTTTATCCGAAAATATTGAGCAGTTGGATAAAGAAGAGATTGCAGCAGCTTTAGAAATTCCTAAAAAAACAGATATGGGAGACTTCGCTTTTCCATGTTTTAAACTGGCAAAGGTATTCCGCAAAGCCCCAAATATGATTGCTGAAGAACTGACAGCACAGATTAATGAAAAGGGATACGATATTTTTGATAAAGTTGTCAATGTAGGAGCATACATTAACTTTTTCTTAGCAAAGGAAGCATTTGCAAAAGAAATTATGAATACTGTTGATACTCCAGACTTTGGCCAGGGAACAGAGGGAGAAGGAAAGACAGTTTGTATTGATTATTCTTCTCCAAACGTAGCAAAGAACTTCCATGTAGGACATTTAAGAACAACTATTATCGGAAACTCTCTTTATAAAATCTATTCCAAATTAGGATATCATGTAGAAAGAATTAATCATTTAGGAGACTGGGGAACACAGTTCGGTAAGCTTATTGTTGCCTATAAAAAGTGGGGAAGCAAAGAAGCAGTAGAAGAGAATGGAATCGACGAATTGATGAAAATTTATGTAAAGTTCCATCAGGAAGCAGAAAAAGATGATTCCTTAAATGATCAGGCAAGAGAATGGTTCGTTAAAATGGAGCAGGGAGACGAGGAAGCTCTTTCTATCTGGCAGTGGTTCAAAGATATCAGTTTAGTAGAATATAAACGAATTTATAAATTACTTGGAATGGATTTCGATCATTTCACAGGTGAAAGCTTCTACCGTGATAAGACTCATGAAGTAGTAGAAAAATTACAGGAAAAAGACTTACTTGTAGAGAGCGAGGGTGCACATATAGTACCTTTAGATGATTATGATATGGCTCCATGTCTTATTATGAAGAAAGATGGAAGTAGTATTTATGCTACCCGTGACTTAGCTGCATTATTATATCGTAAGAGAACATATAACTTTGATAAATGTATCTATGTAACAGGATTAGAGCAGAAACTTCATTTTGCTCAGGTATTCAAAGTAATCGAATTATTAGGATATGACTGGTATCAGAATCTTGTACATGTTCCATACGGATTAGTTAGTATGGAAGGTGGAAAACTCTCCACAAGAAACGGAAATGTTATTTATGCAGAGCAGATTTTACATGAAGCCATCGAAAAGATTCATGAAATTATTAATGAAAAGAATCCTGACTTACCAAACAAAGAAGAAGTATCCAGACAGGTTGGTATCGGAGCCATTCTTTTCAATGACTTATATAATCAGAGAATTAAAGATGTTATCTTTAACTGGGATAAGATTCTTAACTTTGATGGAGAGACAGGTCCATATGTACAGTACACTTACGCAAGATGTGCCAGTGTATTCCGTAAGGTAGGAGCGGTAGAGTTACCAGCAGAAATCGACTATTCCGTATTAACAGATGACGCAACAATGAATCTGTTAAAAGACCTTACAAGATTCCCAGAAGTTATTAAAGAAGCAGCAGACAAATACGAACCATTTATAATTGCAAGATTTGCAGTATCTGTAGCTCAGCACTTTAATAAGTTCTATCATGACTGCCAGATTAACGTAGAAGAGGAAAATGTAAAACTGGCAAGATTAAAAGTTGTAGATGTAACAATGAAGGTAATTAAATCCGCGTTAGACTTATTAGGAATTGAATGCCCAGAACAAATGTAAGGTGGATTACTATTTAATTCGTTAGACAAACAGACGCCTGAGAAGAGAACCGATACCCTATATTTGTGACTTTAGTCGCGGCGGTTTAAATGCTCG
>ENA-ORTH01001662-ORTH01001662.1-human-gut-metagenome-genome-assembly--contig:-NODE-1662-length-21341-cov-12.859109_pt1 | contig 21341 bp, 14 predicted proteins | sample MGYA00241914_ERZ509192 | MGnify/ENA primary metagenome ERZ509192 (study PRJEB26280, sample SAMEA2338826) | human gut metagenome | biome: human gut; feature: human-associated habitat; material: faeces... | reverse complement strand
ATCTCTCTGTGTTCATAACTCAGGCCATAAACCCAGGCATCCAATGCTTCTATGTATATGACATCCACCTTCTCCTGACGGAAAAAGTGAACATTATCCGCCCACAAAAAATCCCTGTAATTAGAACCTTCTCCGATGTAGTCATGATTTCCGGCCATCGCCACCACCTGGACTGGCGCTATGGATTCCAGACGGTAATTCAGCTCCTTCAACTCCCGTTTCGTCGGCGGCCGGTGGAAAATATCCCCCGCGATCAGTATCAGATCAATCCCCTGCCGTCCGGCTTCTTTCAAAAGTCCGTAAAAGGTTGCTTCAATCTCTTCCGAACGTTTCTGGGACCAGGATTTTCCTCTGTCGGGAACCGCTCCCATATGAATATCCGCCACATGGATAAATCGCATCTTACTCACCTCGTTTCTGACGGCATACCTTATCGGGCATACCATTCGTCATTTCTGTGTTTCGAATCAAACAAAAGATTATAATTTAAGATGGCATAATCTTTTAGTTTTTCCGGCAGCGACTGGGTCATATTTACTCCAAAATAAACGCCTTCACTGTCAAGAAACATATTCGCCGTCAATACCGGATAATCTTTCATGATATCTTTCATATATTTCTGGAAATTTTCGTAGTTATGACCTTGACGATAAGAACGATCTTTTGCACTGGTCTGTGTAGGTTTCTTGCGTTTCTTATAACGTACAGAACGTCTTAAGTCACCATTGCGGACATCGAATACACAATCATTGATGTAGGAGTAAAGTGTTCTTCTGGAGCAACCCAATTCTTCTGCATGAGTAGCATAAGTATGACCGATGGACTGATGCTTCTCCTTGATCAATGGAACCAATAAATCATTCATGGATTGAATGCTTTCCGGAGTCTGGTTAATGCCGACTCTGCAATCGACTAGCACGCTACGGTACTCATCATGGGCATATTTGGATGAATAAAACTTTCTGGGCATAAGACAATGGGTCTTTTTACCACAGCCATTACATACGTAGGGAGGTTTATTCAGTTTCTCACATTCAGCTGTCTCATATGCGGGACATATATCAGTGCAGCGAAAGGATGGTTTTCTGCAAAGCTTACAATGAATGCCACACATCTTATCACACAAGCATGTCACCTTACAGTTCTTGCGATGAATACATGGCGGGTGAGTGTAACCTGAATCCGGACGTTCTTTTGTATGTGCGTGGAGACGTACTTCCTTTGATATGGTAGATGGATTTTTACCAATAATCCGTCCAATTTCAGTGAAGCTTTTATTCTCAGTAAGACCTTTCTCGATATCAACACGCTGTTCAAATGTTAAATGTTTCTGATTGCCTTTATTTTTCATAATTATCTCCAATCTGCACAGGCAGGCAATCAGCTGCAAGTACATTATACGGAGTAATGATTATCAAAGACAATATGGCAAATATGTGTGCAAAAGTAACTTCGACCTATATGGAATTTACTCTTGCATTTGGTCCAAAACCGGAATTTAGTTTTTCATTTAAGTTTCATTTAAGTCCATGGCTATATTTTTGTACATATAGCGCCAGAAGTAAACATGTGTTCTTTTTTTGAGTAAAAAATTTGCTCGTCTAACTCATCGGTTAAATGTATTTTTTAATTCTACCTTGCAAGAGTAAATTCTATACCTGTAGAAATTACTTCTGCATGGATTTTTCCTTCTTCTTTTTATAAAATACTACTGCAGATGATCCCCTGCCTGTGCAGAAGGAGGATAAAATGAATACAGGAAGACCAAAAGGCAACCAAAAACATCTTGACTTATCTGCACGTATTATAATCGAACAGCATTTAAATAACGGTGATTCATTTAGAAGTATTGCAATAGAATTAAGCAAGGATCCAAGTACCATATCCAAAGAAATCAGACGTCATTCCATTATCAGGGAAAGAAGCGCAGATGCATTTGCCCCTATTCCCTGTGCAAACAATTATGATAGTTCAAAGCCGCGGACAAATATATGCAATGTCATGCATATGTGCGGTGATAATGAATGTCGGCGCAAATGTGTCCTCTGCAGAAAATTCAGATGCAGCGATGTCTGTAAATTTTATAAACCAAGAGAATGTGAAAAATTAAATAAACCTCCTTATGTGTGCAATGGATGCAGCAAGAGAACGAATTGCCTGATGGACAAAAAGATCTATTCTTCAAAATACGCCCAGGACTCCTATGAAGCCCTTAGGACTACCAGCAGAGAAGGGATCAACCAGACACCGGAAAGTATACAGAAACTGGACAACCTGTTGTCACCGCTTCTCAAAAAAGGACAGTCCATTGCCCACATCTACGCATCTCATGCTGATGAGATCGCCTGTTCCAGAAGAACCATATACTCTTATATAGACCGTGGCATTTTTCAAGCCAGAAACATAGATCTGCGCCGTAAAGTGGTATACAAGCAGAGAAAAAGAAAAACCACTACCAGCCTTAAAGACAGAAGTTTTCGAAAAGACCGGGGCTATAAAGAATTCCTGGAATATATCGCAGCGAACAAATCTGTTTATGTAGTCGAAATGGATACTGTTGAAGGAGCAAAAGGTACCAGTCCCTGCTTTCTGACTATGTTCTTTCGAAACTGTAGCCTTATGCTTATGTTTCTTTTAGAAGAACAGACCCAGAAAGAAGTAACTAGGATTTTTGATCATTTAACAGAGTTACTTGGAATTGAACTGTTTCAGAAACTTTTCGAAGTAATACTTACAGACAACGGGCATGAATTTCAGGACCGGCAGAGTCTGGAATATAGCAAAAATGATGAAGTACGCACACGCATTTATTATTGTGATCCCAACCGTTCTGATCAAAAAGGTGCTCTTGAAAAGAATCATGAATATATAAGGTATGTCCTGCCAAAAGGAACAAGCTTTGAAAAAATGACAGACAAAACAACGCTGCTGTTATTAAATCATATCAATAGCGAAAAACGGGACAGCCTCAATGGACACAGTCCATATGAAGTATCCCGTCTCCTGCTGGATAACAGACTTCATAAAGCATTAGGATTAGCAGAGATACCAGCCGATGAAGTCACATTGATACCAGCATTAATAAAATAATAATAACAATACAGGCACAGGCAAGTTTCATTGCATAGAATTTAGTCTTTCCAACAGACATGTGGAATTTAGTCCTGCACACTATTTCCAGATGTCCTTTTATCATGCAAAAAACTATGCTGTTTATGCCGTATAAAAGCATTATATACTAAAAAAATCAAGTTGTATATCTCCGAAAATAGAATTAAATCCCGCATAAAATCAAGGTATATTAGAATGTAGAATTTACTTTTTCATTCAAGCCGTCTAACTCATCTAACTCATCACTACTAAAGTAACGAGAATGCGACGCGCAATTATTCAATATGTGGCAAAAAATGTGGCAGGATTTCTGGCCATAATTTACCAGATTTCAGACTCTACTGCTGCTCTTTCAATAGAAAGACCTTTCATATAGCTGTCCATAAATGCATTGAATCCAGCCACACCTTCCGGTTTTGGATCCAGTGTGCTGCTTTCCTGATCTGCAAATACTTTGTTATCAAGGAAGCTTTCCAGAGTCTCACCTTCTTCTTTATTTACCAGATAAGAAGCAAGAAGTGCGATTCCCCAGGCTCCGCCCTCACCTGCAGTAGCCATTACAGATACCGGTGCATTGACAGCATCTGCCAGAATCTGCTGTCCTACGCCTTTTGTCTTGAATAATCCTCCATGACCAAGAAGACGGTCTACTTTTACATTTTCTTTCTCAAACAGAAGGTTCAGACCTACTCTCATGGCTCCAAGGCATGTATACAGATTGGTTCTCATAAAGTTTGCAAGATTGAATTTGCTCTCAGGAGAACGTACAAATAACGGGCGTCCTTCTTCAAAGCCTGTCATATGCTCACCTGAGAAATAACAGTAGGACAAAAGTCCGCCACAGTCCGGATCTCCTTCAAGTGCTTTATTATAAAGGGTTCCGAACAGTTTGTTCATATCCACTTCCATACCCATAGCTTCTGCAAACTCTTTAAATATATTTACCCATGCATTCAGGTCAGAGGTACAGTTGTTGGAATGAGCCATAGCTACCAGATGTCCGGACGGAGTGGTAACCATATCAATTTCTTTATAAGGTCTGGAAAGCTCTTTTTCCAGAACGATCATGGCAAATACAGAAGTTCCTGCGGAAACATTACCTGTACGTACTGCTACACTGTTTGTGGCAACCATGCCTGTTCCTGCATCACCTTCCGGAGGGCACATCGGGATTCCGGCTTTCAGTTTTCCTGTTACGTCGAGAAGTTTCGCACCTTCTTCTGTAAGAACACCGGCATCTTCACCTGCAACAAGGGCTTTCGGCATAATATCGCGAAGTTTCCATGAGAATCCATAAGGAGCAACCAGTTCATCGAATTTATCAACCATCTCCTGGTTGTAATCTGCCTTTGTGGTATCAATCGGGAACATACCTGCTGCGTCACCGATACCGAGAACTCTCTTTCCTGTCAGTTTCCAGTGTACATAAGCCTCCAGAGTTGTGATATAGTCAATATCTTTTACATGTTCTTCACCGTTAAGGATCGCCTGATACAGATGAGCAATACTCCATCTCTGCGGAATGTTGTAGTTGAACAGTTCCATCAGTTTCTCGCTGGCTTCTCCTGTAATGTTGTTTCTCCATGTACGGAATGGTACAAGAAGTTCTCCTTCTTTGTTAAATGGCATATATCCATGCATCATGGCGCTGACGCCAAATGCACCTACGGATTCCAGTTCTATGTCATATTTTGCTTTTACATCCTTTGCCATATCCTGATAGCAGTCCTGGATACCTGTCCAGATATCATCCAGACTGTATGTCCAGACACCGTTTTCATAACGGTTTTCCCATTCATGTGCACCGGATGCGATTGGCTGATTTTTGTCATCTACAAGTACTGCTTTAATTCTGGTAGAACCAAACTCAATACCAAGTGCTGTTTTATTTGCAATTATCGCTGCTTTTGCTTCTGCTGTTCCCATTTTTATGTACCTCCCTGTTTCTCTGTTATTTATGATTACAGATCATTCGACAATCTATAATCATATATTGTTTGTACACCAATATTATTGCATTTCTTTTATTGTTTTACCATGGAAATTTTACGGTTTTAACATACTTTTTATTACTTTAAACTTCTCAGGGCTGCCATCCCAGGCAGTTAATTTCAGCCTGATATGGCAGCCTCTGTATTAATTACAAAAATTATTATTTTCTGAATGCAAGTTCATTCCATCTCAGTTCATTCTTAAAATCACGAATATTTGTATCTTTATCAATGTAAACAGCTTCAATACCCATAGCTGCTGCCCAGTCACCCATCTGCTCTGCTGTCAGGTCATAGGAGAATGCTGTATGGTGGGCTCCACCTGCAAGGATCCATGCTTCTGCACCTGTCTTAAGATTTGGCTGTGGTGTCCAGAATGCACTTCCTACAGGAAGCTTCGGCATCGGTTTCTCAACCTTCTTGCATTCCACATCGTTGATGATCAGACGGAAACGATCTCCAAGATCGATCAGAGATGTTGCAATAGCCGGACCTGTCTTGCTTGTGAATACAAGTCTTGCAGGATCTTCTCTGTCACCCATGGAAAGCGGGCATACTTTAATGCCGATCTTACCATCTGCGACAGACGGGCATACCTCAAGCATATGAGACTGAAGGATTCCTTCTTTTCCAGGTACAAAGTTATATGTATAATCTTCCATCATGGAAGTTCCTTTTGCATCTTTTACACCAGCTGTCATGATCTTCATCAGACGAACCATTGCAGCTGTCTTCCAGTCGCCTTCTGCACCGAATCCATAGCCTTTTTCCATAAGTCTCTGGATTGCAAGTCCGGGAAGCTGTTTAAGAGCACCCAGATCTCCAAAGTGTGTAACGATTGCCTGATAATTTTTCTCTTCCAGGAATTTCTCAAATCCGATCTCAATCTGAGCCTGAACTGCTACATGACGTTTAAATTCTTCCGGATCTCTTCCCTCAAGAAGAATATCATATTTGCTGTAGTATTCATCTACCAGCGCATCTACATCACCTTTAGCTACATCTTTTACATAATCAGCAATCTCATTTACAGGATAAGCATCAACTTCCCATCCGAATTTGATCTGTGCTTCTACTTTATCACCTTCTGTAACAGCTACGTTTCTCATGTTATCTGCTACACGACATACGCGGATATGGCTGCTCTCCATGATACCAACTGCTGTACGCATCCAGGAAGCAAGTCTTTCCTGAACATCTTTATCTGCCCAGTGTCCGACAATAACTTTTCTTTCGATTCCCATTCTTGTAACAATATGACCATATTCACGACCGCCATGAGCAGACTGGTTTTCATTCATAAAATCCATATCAATGGTATCATAAGGAATCTCCTCATTAAACTGTGTATGAAGATGGCAAAGCGGTTTTCTGTATTCTTTCAGACCAAGAATCCATGATTTTGCCGGTGAGAAAGTATGCATCCATGTGATAACACCTGCACAGTCCTCATCTGCATTTGCCTCATTAAATGTTTTACGGATCAGTTCGTTTGTGATCAGTGTTGGTTTCCATACTAATTCAAATGGAAGAACACCGCTCTTGTTTAATTCCTCAACAATGATTCTGGAATGCTCAGCAACTTTTCTTAAGCACTCATCTCCGTAAAGATCCTGTGAACCTGTACAAAACCAGAACTTATAGTTTCTTCCTGTTTTCATGATAAAATTCCTCCTAGATTTATTTTTATTTTTTATTTATTTCATTTGTTTACAATATTTTTCTGCATGATCCCCGTATGATCAGTTCCGGATAAATCAGTCTTTCAACCTTACTTTCTTCTTCAGGAACTCCGTTGATCTTCTCAAGTATAAGCTCTGCTGCCATTTCTCCCAGCTTTTCCTGCGGATGAGCTATCGTTGTGATTCCGCTTCCTCGCTGAGCATACAGTGAATTGTCATAACCGGTAATGGAAATATCATCCGGTATCCTGACTCCCATTTTCTCCAGTTCTTCCATAACCTGAACAGCAATCTGATCATTGTAACAGACGATTCCATCCGGAAGCTGTCCGCTCTGTACCATTTCTTTTGCCATCAGTGCAGGTTTTACTTTCCTGTCCTCTGTATGAAACCAGACAACATCATCAGGATCATAGGCAATCCCTGACTCCTGTAAGGCCTTCACATATCCCTTGTGGCGCTCCAGTCCCTGCATATCGTCTGCCTTAAAGAAACCCTTGATCTTTTTATGTCCCAGTTCCAGCAGATATTTTGTTACAAGATAGCCTCCCTGTGCATCATCCATAAGAATATGAGGTTTATCCCTCATTTCTGAATAGATTCCCTGAATAAACACATACGGAATTTCAAATTTATCCAGATTCTGATAAAGATTTCTGTGTTTACAGATCATCTCACTTTTGCTTGGTTCAATGATCAGTCCATCAATATCTTTCTTCAGAAGTTCCTCCAGACATCTGGCCTCTTTCTGTCTGCTGTTTGCTGTGTTTTTCAGGATAATACTGTAACCGCTTTCTGAAAGGACATTATCCATTCCCTGTATCAGTCTCGGAAAAATATAATCAGAAATATATGTGGTCACTACCGCAATATTCTTTGAATTCTTTATGTGGCGCATATTCTCAGAGCAATAAGTACCTCTTCCGTGAAATGCCTCTACATATCCGTCCTGCTCCAGGATTCCCAGTGCTTTACGAACTGTATGTCTACTCAGGGAATATTTCTGCGAAAGCTCGTTTTCTGAAGGAAGCTTCTCTCCCGGTCGGATAGCTCCTGACATAATATCACTTCTGAGCTGTTCCATCAGTGAGAAATATTTCGGCTTTCCATTATCTGTCATGTCTTCTTCCCTCCTGTATTTAGGATACAACTTGTACGCACGTACGAACAAGTTGTTTTTTATGCATAAATTATACAAAATATCGAGAGATTTTTCATTAGTTTTTTCCAAAACACCTCGAGGGATAGTGATATGTGAACAGTAACAGTTCATCCTTTACGAAAGTTACCAATATCCGATTGATTTCAACATCACTTCGGCCCAGCTTTTTCTATACCATAACATTCATGGCAAATCCCATGTACCGCCATACGTATTTCTTTATCCAGACGTGAATTACAGGTGATCAGAGTCACCATTCTCTCCCTTTCATCAGGCTCTACTCCTGTGTCATACATGGAATTATTTTTCAATATAGATAATTGTCTCCTGTATGCAGGACTGGATAACTTGTATCCATATTCAAATGCCGGGCTTTGGGAAGATGCCTGTTCCACAGAAAAAATTTTGTACAGAAACTTTCTTTTTGGTGTTGTGATCTCAATTTCAGGACATTTTTTCAGAAATTCAGGCTGTTCATAACGGTTCAGATTTGCAAACATCATATTACCTTCTATATTATGCCCGTAAAGAATACTGTGGGAATCTGTAAAATTCTTTTTTATGTCATGTTCCAGAAAAATACATCCAAACAGATCTTCCTCTCCTCTGAAATTATGTTTCAGGTAATATTCATCATCTGCCGCCTGAACTACAGGATAAGAAATATCGGCTCCCGGGACAGTAATCCAGGCAACTGTCTGAGAGTTGATCTTTCTTAAATTTTCCCAGGAAATCCCGAAGGATTCCCTGATTTCATCTGTACAGTTTTTGTTTTTTGATTCAGAAGATCTTCTCTGTTTTTTCCTGCGTTTTTTTTCACTGTTTTTTGTACTGCTGTCTTCATCAGTTTTTTTGCCATCTGCCAATAATCCGGCACCTTCTCTGTTCTTCACCCCTGCCATTTGGGAAAGCTCTGCATATTCCTGCCTTGCTGCAAGATTCTGTTCATAACTTTTTATATAGAAGCCGGCACAATATATAAGAAGCCCGATTGCTGCTATGATCATACTTACTGCAAATGTTCTGAGTTTTTTCATTTCCGCGGCATACCCTTTATATTTCTTTTCCCGGAAACAGTTCTTCTGTAGATCACCACACCTCCTGTCAGCAGTCCCATTCCGATAAGTCCAAGAACAGCCATCATTTTAAACGGTCTGACATCTCCTGTTTTAGAACTTCCTGCCATGGAACCACCCTGATAGCTTCCGTATCCACCGGAATATCCACCCGAATTTGCGTAACTGCTGCCTCCGCTTCCGGAAGTCGTTCCTCCATTATTTCCACCATTGTAAGATGCCAACGGTGCTTTCGTCGGTACAGGAGTCATTTTCGGGCAGGTTCCCGGTACAGATGGTGTTGGTGTGGCTTTTGGCTGCTCTGTCGGTTTCGGTACTTCTGTAGGTTTTGGTGTCTCTGTCGGCTTTGGTGTTTCTGTTGGTTTCGGTGTTGCAGACGGTGTTGGTGTGGCAGTCGGTTCTGCTTTTGCTTTCACATATGCCTCCTGCTGTGCAGTAATTTCCGGTGAAATATCACCTCTTGCTTTCGCTGTGTTTACAATTTTTTCAGGCTCTGTGCTTTCTGTTTTAAATACCATTTCATAGCAGACTTCAATTTTATCCATATCTGACAACGATGCTCCTGTCTGAATTACAAATCCTGTATCATCTGCCTCTATTTTGGCATCTTTCAGTTCTATACCGTTTTTCTTCACAAAAATGCTGTCTTTTACAATGGAAGCCCCTTGGGTTTCCAGTTTATCTTCGATAACAATATTCTGATCTGTGACATCCTCACGCAGTTGTCTTACTGTCAGTTTATAATATCCTTTTTCACCGGACGCATACTCTTTCTTATCTGATTCCTTCACAATTTCCAGAATCGGACTGTGTACCTCTGTCTCTGCTTCCCCGGTTGCAGGTATCTTTTCACTGCTGTCTGCAACTGCAGTATTGTGCACTTTCTGTCCTGCCAGGGCTGCATCAATCACTGCTGCCTGATATTCCACGATCATACTTTTCTGTTCCTGACAGTCCAGAGGATTATACATTACCTGCTCAAAAAGACCGCCTTTATCATTATCGCAGATACTATATCTACTATCCCTGACCAGTGTCCTGCCTGTTGACATCAGGAAAGTATTATCATCATTGATCTGTACATCAGCATCTGCCACATTTCCTTTCTCATCCATCAGAATCACCGAATCCTTCAGAAGACGTACTCCCTGAGTATCGATCACATCCTGCAAAGTAACATTACGCGCCACACATCCGGTCTGCTCCTGTGTCAGGACAATGCGGTATGTAATAATATCACCATATTTGTAAAATGGTTTGTCCGTCGTCTTCTCTACTTTAAGAACAGGCGAGTTCACCCAGATTTTTGAGGAGTCCTTTACTTTCTGTGCATTATCTGCATACGCCTGTGCTGTATTTACAATCTCCATCCCATTTACGCTTTCCTGCGCAGTACAGCGGAAATTAACAGTCACAGGTGTCTGATACGGAAGATCTGAAATCGTCACGATCCATCCGGTTCCCTGACGTGTAACCTGACAGCTGACCGGTTTTTCCACTGTTTCTTTATAATTTTCCGGATTCAGCTGATTTCCTGCATCATCAGTTCCTGCCACCGGATTCTGAATAACAGCCGGAACACCGCTTACAGTAACAGCATCTTCAGCTCCGTCCAGAGCCAGCCCTTCAGGAAGGGAAAGATCACTGATCACAAGATTTCTTGCGATAGATCCCTTCTGAAGATTATTAACCGTAACCTGATAATTCACCTGTTCTCCTACCCGAAATTCATTTTCCGCACGTCCGTCCCCGGCTGCCAGATATGGATTCTGAAAACTTTTCTCAATAGAAAGAACTGCTGTATTTACATACACTTCTGCGTCATCCTGTGAAACAGGGGCATTCTGCGCCTGCACATTGGCAACATTAATGCTTTCCATTCCATTTGCCGCTTCCGTAACTGTGCAAAGGAAAGAAATCATAACCGGAGTATTTGCCGGAAGATCTGAAATGTTCAGTCTCCATCCGCTTCCCTCCTGAAGAAATTCATAATTCACCGGTTTCTCTGATGTCTCATTATAAAATTCCGGATTGAGCTGGTTCAAAACATCTTTGGTCCCTGCTGTCAGCTGCGTAATATTCTGTGGGATTCCGCTTACCGATACATCCTCTGCCGATGAAAGCGCAAGTCCTGCCGGCATACCGGTATCCCAGACAGTTACGTTCCGGGCCACTGTACCTGCTTTTTTATTCTCCACCACCACATTGTACTGTACCTGTTCTCCGACCTGCCATTCATAATGATCTGCAGATTTCTCAATCCAGAATTCTCCTGAATTTACATATACTTCTGCATCATCAGATCTCTCATCTGTATTAGCAGCTTTTACAGTTGCTGCATTTACGCTTTCGTGTCCATTTGCCTCTTCCTGTGCGATACAATGGAAAATAATCGTTACAGGCTGACTGTATGGTACATAAGAACAATAAAAAGAAAATCCGTTCTCATCTGCATTCAACTGAGAATCCACAGGTCTCGCTTCATATGCCTGTCCTGTTTTCTTATCCGGTACGGGATAGTTTACCTGTTGCTGAACTCCCAGTACTTCCATGCTCTGTGTACCACCTGCCAGAACCAGTCCCTGCGGCAGACCAATATCAGTAATAGTTACATCTTTTGCGATTGTTCCTGCCGTTACATTATTCACTACGATCCGGTAAGCTACCTGCTCTCCTGCCTGCCATTCATATTTGTCTGCTGTTTTATCAATTTCAAGCTGTGGACTGTTCGGCCATACTTCTGCCATATCCTTTCTGGATTCCTGTTCTCCTGTGTCAGGATTGATCAGATTATCCGCTGTTGCAGTCACAATATTTTCCCATTCCTGTCCATTGGAATCCGCAGATGCCTGACATTTAAAACGGATTGTGATCGTCTCCCCATACTTCAGGGACGGACACTCTGCTTTCCATCCATTTTCTCCCTGTCCGGTAAGCGTACAGTTCTCGCCTCCCTGACTTGTCTCTACAGCATACTGCCCTTCCAGAAGCTGCAGACATGATGGAAGCTCGTCTGTAATAACAACATTTACTGCTTTTACATCCTGTTTTGTCTGAGAAACCAGAACCTCATAATCTATGATATCTCCTGTTTTCCATTCATACTGAGAAGTATTTTTCTTTACTTCCAGTTCCGGTGGAATCACACCCTTTACCCACACTGTTTCCGTATCCATTGTATCTCCGCTTCCGTTTGTACGTTCATAACTCATGGATGCATGGTTTGGTACAAGAATACTGTATCCATCCTCTGCAAGGTATTTTGAAATATTAATTTCTGATTCCGGTCTCTGGCGTACTTTTAAAGTAAATGTGTAAGTCTGATTATCTGTAAATGCTTCATCCTGAAGGCTCTCTGCTTTGGCCCTGCAGGTCACTTTCTGTCCTTCAACAGCAACATCAAACCAGTCTGTCACTGTCTGCCCTGCATCATTCACAATACTGACTTTTGATGCATCCTCTATAGTAAGACAATCCTCAAGTATATCCTGTACCACAAAGGATTTCAGTCTATTGGGTGTCACCTCTGCCCGGATCATATACTGAAATTCCTGTCCCTGACGAATGCCAAAAGGTTTTTCTTTTGATGCAGCAGCTGCCTGTTCCCATGTACAGTTTGCCTCTCCCACACGTTTCTCAGGTGCTTTTTTCATCTCAACATCGCCGAAACAATAGGATGTAAAATCAAAATATGCATATGCTTTACAGTATTTCTGTCCTTTAAAGTTCGGACAATAACTGTTGCCTGATGGATCCAGATATTTATTTCTTGTAATCTCTGCCCATCTTTCCTGAGAACCGGCTTTTGCAATGGCATCTTCACGACTTTTATCCCATTTATCCAGTCTGAACTGATGACAGAATTCTACCGTAAAATTATCTGTATTATAAAAAAGATTCAGCCATCCTCTCGGATCATCCGGCTCAACGGAACCAAGGGGTGAGCTTACAGAATTTCCATCTACCGTCAGATAATCATTGTTTTTCAGAACATATGCATTATCCAGACTGCTGTCTGACGGAATACGGACTCCCTGTCCCGCATCAATATCACGTATGGTTCCATGGCCACTGATCGGCAGTGTTTCTTCTGTTCCATGCTTCAGAAACTGAAACTTAACCTTTGCGTATCCTACAGAATAAATAAATACACCGATACTGTTTTTGGAAAAGCCAACCATTGGATAAGCTTCATTATCTTTCCATGCAAACGTAGCTCCGCCTTTATTCTGAACAATCGATTCTGCAGTGCGCAGATCATAACGGGGTTCTGCATTCTCTACTCCCACAAGAATGAGTCTGACATCAACAATATTTCCATTTCCATCTTTTCCTACATTGTTATAACGCATCCCTGCGCTTCCGGCTTTATAGTCCGCTCCTACACGAACGCACTCTGTGTCACGTTCGCTTTTTCCATTGTCTGAAAAAGCTTCCCTGTCCAGATTATCACACCCAAAAGATTCATATGTGGTAATTCCGGGCTGAAACTTCATGTTAAAGCGATAACCATACTCTACCACCTTGTCACTGTCCCATGTTTCTACAGTTAACGGTGCCGCCTGAGTTACGCAGACAGGCACAAGCCCCAGAATTGCCTGCAGAATAAAAAGCATTGCAAGCAGCAAAGCTCCAAGGCGTTCTTTCAGTTTGAAATTGTGTTTCATTTTCCGTCTCCTTTCCGAACAAAAAATATAAAAATAAATGTGGGATTTTTCCCTGCACCAGGCAGGATTAAAGAATAGAAATAAGTTGAAATGTATGATTATAAATATTCAAGGGGAATTAATATCGTGAAACAAGAACGTTTACACTTAAGATTTTAAGATTCTGCGCAGGGTTTCTTTTCTGAAACCCTGCATAGATTTTCATTGATCATTTCTTTTCTTCAGCCATGAAAGAAAATAAAGAATAATTGCAAGAATAATAAAAAACGGAATCGCAACTCCGATTATCAGTATCAGTAAAACAATTATAACAGCCGCCGCTGCAATAACAACAGCCCTGCCATGCCAGGTAGAAAGATCGATTACTTTTTTCCATCTTTTCTCCTGCTGATGAGGAAGCTCTGTCTCATTGCCATAACTGCTTCCGTAAGAAGAATACTCTCCGTAATCTTCCTGTGTACTTCCATCATCTGTATCGATCAGAGTTTTTGCTATCAGATGCGGGTCTCCCAGTTCCTGCAGTACTTCCTGCTCTGAACGTCCGCCACGTACCTGAGACTGTATATAATCTTCATAATACCTGATATGTGCTGCTGCTTTGCCCTCCTGCATCTGCCCGGCAAGCTGGCTTCTCAGGATTTCCAAAAATTCTTTTCTGTTCATCTTCTACACTCCATTTTGCCAGAAATACATATCAAAACTCTACTGCTCTCTCCGTTATCAGTAACGTTCGTACTCTTATTTTACCATATATACCGCAGGTAGCAACTAATATAATCATAAACTTTTTATGAAATTCTTATAAACTCAGTTACTGTTCACTCCGTTCTCAGTGACTGAGCCAAAATTCATTCCAGATTGCCTGCGGCAATGGAATTTGGGCTTGTATGTCATTTCCCGACAATTTTTGCATACATTTCAGGTCTGCGGTCTCTGAAAAGTCCCCAGTTCAGTCTGTCTGCCTTTAATGCATCCAGGTCAAAAGTGCTTACAAGCACCCCCTCTTCCCCTCCGGGCAGTTCTGCACAGAGAGCACCTGTGTTGTCTGTGATAAAAGAAGAGCCGTAAAAATTAAGAGCAGATTTCTGCATTCCGTTTTCCGGACATGGCTCTACTGTTTCCTCACCGATTCTGTTGGCAGCGATCACAGGGATCAGGTTGGAGGCAGCGTGTCCCTGCATACATCTTCTCCAGTGTTCCATGCTGTCGCATTCCAGGATGGGTTCACTTCCGATGGCAGTGGGATAAAAGAGAAGCTCTGCGCCCTGCAGTGCCATACATCTTGCCGTTTCCGGGAACCACTGATCCCAGCAGATTCCAACTCCGATGGTTCCAAATCTGGTACCAAAAACCTTAAAGCCGGTATCTCCCGGTGTGAAATAGAATTTTTCCTGATAATAATGGTCATCCGGAATATGTGTTTTCCGATAAATGCCGAGATTCTTTCCATCTGCATCCAGAACCGCAACGCTGTTATAAGTATTATTGACCTCTTTTTCATAAAAGCTGACCGGGATCACAATCCCCAGCTCTGCCGCTACCCTGCTGAAATGACGCACTGCAGGGTTTTCCTCTGCAGTCTGCGCATATTCATAATACTCATATCTGCGCTCCTGGCAGAAATAGGGCCGTTCAAAAAGCTCCGGAAGAAGAACAATCTCAGCTCCCTTTGCTGCTGCCTGACGCACCAGTTCCTCTGCATGGGCAATATTTTTCTCCACACTTTTACTGCATTTCATCTGAACTGCTGCCACTGTTACATTTCTCATCCTGTCTGTTCCTCCTGCTCCTGTTTACATAAGTAAGTTTTTTCATAACTTTCAGGTAATAACCCTCAAACACATGACTCTCAAAGTTTTCTGCATCAAGGTCAAATATTTTTTCCGGGAATCTGCTGGGTGATACAGTGAATATTTCCACCGCCGACAATGATGGCTCTGGCATCAATGGGATAAATCCTTCTTTCAGGAAAACACTTCTGCAGAATCTCCACTGCCCTTTTGTCATTTTCATCCCCAAATTGTGGAAGGATGATCCCTCCATTGGAAATATAGAAATTCACGTAACTGGCAGCCATCCGTTCTCCTGCTTCCCGTTCGTCTTCTCCCTCTTCAAACACAAAGCCATCCACATCTTCCTGGGTAAGGCAGACCGGTTTCTGAGGAATCGGAAGCTTATGAATCTTAAATTTTCTGCCTTTTGCATCTGTTTCCTGTTCCAGCACCTTCAGATCAGCCAGAGACATGGCATACTGCGGATCTGTCTCATCCTCTGTCCATGCAAGCACTACCTCTCCGGGCCTTACAAAAGCGCACACGTTATCCACATGCTCATTGGTTTCATCCTGATAGATTCCACATGGAAGCCAGATAATCTTGTGGACACCGAGCCAGTACTTCAACTGTTCCTCTATCTGTTCCCTGCTCATCTGAGGATTGCGTCCCTGACTCAGAAGACAGGCCTCTGTAACGATCAGAGTCCCCTCTCCGTCAGAATGGATGGAACCGCCCTCAAGCACAAAAGGTCTGGCATCCAGACATGGACAACCAAGAGTCCTGCAGATAAAGGCAGCCACCCTGTCGTCCTTCTCCCAGTTCCGGTAAAGCCCGTCAAAGGTACCTCCCCAGGCATTAAACTGCCAGTCAACTCCACAGACCGCCCCTTTCTCATCCAGAACCATGGTTGCTCCCACATCTCTGGCCCAGGCGTCATCTGTCTCGCATTCCAGCAAAGTCACACCGGAAACATTCCCAAGCTGATTCTTTGCATTCTCCATCTGAGCTTTGGAAACCAGCATATACACCTTTTCGCTCTCTCCAATAGCCTCTGCAACTTTCACAAATGCTTTCTGTGCTTCCCTTGCCCCATAATTCCAGGAACCGGGACGTTCCGGCCAGATCATCACACATCCCTCATGAGGCTCAAATTCTCCGGGCATACGATATTTTGTTCTGTTCTTCTCTGTAACTTCCATATCTGTCTCCTTTTCTTTGATAGCCCGGCAGATATCAGGAAAGCCGGCTCTTAAAGTCTTCGTATCCGAAATGTCTGATAACCTCACACTCTCCGTCCTCATGCATAACCGCAATATCCGGCAGCGGCATACCGTTAAATGTATTATTCTTCACCATAGAATAAATCGCCATATCCATAAAATACAGCTTGTCCCCGATCCGGATTTCTCTGTCAAAGGAATAATCTCCAATCACATCTCCTGCCAGGCAGGTGCAGGAAGATAAGCGGTAGGTATATGCCTTCTCCCCTGCTTCCCCGCTGTCCTTAAGAGGCGGACGATAGGGCATCTCCAGCACATCCGGCATATGGCAGGCTGCAGAAGCATCCAAAATCAGCGTTCTGATCTCATTTTCCACAATGTCCATAACCTCTGTCACCAGATATCCGGCATTCAGGGCAACAGCCTCCCCGGGCTCCAGATAAATATCCAGATCATAGGTTTCCTTCATATGCTGAATACATTTTTCCAGGAGCTTTACATCATAATCCTCTCTGGTAATGTGATGTCCGCCGCCCATATTCAACCAGGAAACCTCAGACAGAAATTCTCCAAACTTCTCCTCTACCGCCTGCAATGTTTTCTCCAGGTCATCCGCATTCTGTTCGCAGAGCGTATGAAAATGCAGTCCGTCGATCCATTTCAGACATTCCCCGTCAAAGTTCTCTCTGGTAACCCCCAGCCTTGAACCCGGCGCACAGGGATCATAGATCGCATGATCCCCCTGAGTGGAGCATTCCGGATTAATACGGAGTCCCAGACTGGCTCTGGTACACACTTTTTTAAATTTCTTCAGCTGTGCTGTGGAATTAAAGATAATATGGTCACAGATCCGATCCAGTTCCTCTATATCTTCTGTACGGTAAGCAGGGGAAAAAACATGATTCTCTTTCCCCATCTCTTCATATCCAAGCCTTGCCTCAAACAGACCGCTGGCAGTGGTACCTGCCAGATATTTTCCGATCATGGGATACAGAGCAAAGCCGGAAAACGCTTTCTGCGCCAGAAGGATCTTACACCCGGTATCCTCCTGGACTTTTTTCAAAATCTCCAGATTCTCCCGCATCTTCTTCTCATCAATCACATAGCAGGGAGTTTGCAGTTGATCAATCTTCATTGGCTTTCCAGACCTTTACCAGTTCAGGATCTTCGCAGACTTTCCATGGAAGTCCCCATTTGTTCAGTGCTTCCATATATGGATCCGGATCAAATTCTTCCACATTAAATACACCCGGCTTCTTCCACTGTCCGGTCACTACCATCATGGAACCGATCATGGCCGGAACACCTGTTGTATAGGAAATTGCCTGGGATTCCACCTCTTTATAGCATTCCTGATGATCACATACATTATAAATATAAATACTTTTCTCTTTTCCGTCCTTAACACCTGTGAAAATACAGCCGATATTTGTTTTACCCACTGTTCTCGGTCCCAGAGATGCTGGATCCGGCAGAAGAGCTTTCAAAAACTGGATCGGCACGATCTCCTGTCCATTAAATTCCACAGGTGCGGTGGAAAGCATTCCTACATTTTCCAGACATTTCATATGTGTCAGATAGCTCTGTCCGAATGTCATAAAGAAACGGATCCTCTGTACTCCCGGAATATTTTTTGCCAGTGATTCAATCTCTTCATGATGAAGAAGATACATATCCTTCTTTCCTACCTCAGGGAAATCGTAGACAGATTTAAATTCCATAGGCTCTGTTTCTACCCAATGTCCGTCTTCCCAGTAGGAACCATTTGCGGAAACCTCTCGAAGATTGATCTCCGGGTTAAAGTTTGTGGCAAAAGGATATCCATGATCACCGCCGTTACAGTCCAGAATATCAATGGTATGGATTTCATCAAAATAATGCTTCAAGGCATAGGCACTGAATACACTGGTAACACCCGGATCAAAACCGGTTCCCAGAAGAGCAGTCAGTCCTGCTTCCTTAAATTTCTCATCATAAGCCCACTGCCAGGAATAATCGAAATATGCAGTAAAGCCTTTTTCTTTACATCTCTTTTCGTAGATTGCACGCCATGTGGGATCTTCTGTATCCTCTGCTTCATAATTGGCAGTATCAATATAATCCGCACCGGCTTCCAGACATGCATCCATGATGGTAAGATCCTGATATGGAAGTGCCACATTCAGGACAGCATCAGGCTTATAGGCTCTGATCAATTCTGCGACCTCTGCTGCATTATCCGCATCTACCTTTGCTGTCTCAATTTTTGTCTTCGTTGTACTTTCAATCTTCTCTTTGAGTGCATCGCATTTTTCCTTTGTCCTGCTTGCGATCATAATTTCTGTAAAAACATCGCTGTTCTGACAGCATTTGCGAATTGCCACTGAAGCTACCCCGCCACATCCGATTACCAATAATCTGCTCATAAACTGTTTTCCTCCTCTTCCAGTAAATCTTCTACATATTTTGGAAGCATAAATGCTCCTCTGTGAAGATTTGTTGTATAATACCATGTTTCTATATTAAGATTATCAAACCTCTCCGGCCTGAAATCTTCCAGTGGATGATATTTCTTTGATGCAAATCCAAAAAGCCAGTATCCCGAGGGACAGGTAGGGATATGTGCCTGATAAACCCTGCTCACCGGAAATGACCGGAAAACCTTTCTGTGCATCTTTCTGCATTCCACCTCATCCTCATCATAAAAAGGACTTCCATGCTGATAAACCATGATTCCGTCATCTCTGAGAGCCTTATAACAGCTTCCGTAGAATTCCTTTGTAAAAAGTCCCTCTGTATGTCCCAGCGGATCTGTGGAATCATTGATGATCAGGTCATATCTGGCCTTTTTATTCCGCAGGAACCGAAGGCCGTCTTCATAATAAATGTTGACTCTCTCATCCTTCAGTCCCTGGGCAATATCCGGAAACATCTCCGCACATACATCCACAAACATTTTATCGGATTCCACCACATCAATGCTCTCAATCTGTGGATAATGGATCAGTTCTCTGGCAACTCCACCGTCACCGCCGCCGATGATCAGAACATTTTTTACATTGGGATGTACTGTCATTGGCACATGCGTGACCATCTCATCATAAATAAATTCATCTTTATCAGAGAATACGATCTCACCGTCCAGAGCCACAAATCTTCCAAATTCTTCAGACTCAAACACATCGATTCTCTGAAATTCACTTTCCCCCGAAAATAACTGTCGGTTAATCCGGACAGAAAGCTTTACATTTCCTGTATGGAACTCGGAATACCATAATTCCATGATCAGATACCCCCTTTCAGGACCTGAAGACGTTCTACCTTCGGATCCTCCATTCCCTGCATGGAACAGCCTTTGTCTCTTGCATAAAGAATGTATTCTACAATTTCCTGTGTCACCATTTCTCCAGGAGCAAGAATCGGGATTCCCGGAGGATAACACATAACAAATTCACCGCTGATCCTGCCTGCCGCCTGTTCCATGGGCAGAGATTCTTTCTCCGCATAAAATGCCTGCTGTGGAGACGCCACCACTGCAGGTGCGATATATTCCCCGGAAAGCATACCTGTGCTGTCCTTCTTATACAGACGTTCAATATCAGCCAATGCCCCTACCAGTCTCTCAATATCCTGAAGCCTGTCTCCGATGGAAATGTAAGCCAGAATATTACAGATATCTCCAAACTCGATCTGAATATCATATTCATCTCTGAGAAGATCATAAACTTCAATACCTGCCAGCCCATTTCCCAGTGTATAAATAGAGAGTTTTGTAACATCAAAATCAAAAACACTGGTTCCATTGATCAGATCCATACCATATGCATAATAACCGCCGATCTCATTGATCTCCTCTCTGGCATACTGCGCCATCCCTGCAACCTTTTCAAAGGATTCCTCTCCCCTGAGTGCCAGATTTCTTCTGGAGATATCCAGACTGGACAACAGAAGATAAGAAGCGCTTGTGGTCTGAGTCAGATTGATGATCTGGCGCACTTTCTCTGCATTCATACTCTTATTCAAAAGCAGCAGCGAACTCTGTGTCAGACTTCCGCCGGATTTGTGCATGGAAACTGCCGCCATGTCAGCACCTGCCGCCATTCCGGATACAGGAAGGTTTCTGCCGAAATAAAGATGGGTTCCATGAGCCTCATCTGCCAGCACCTTCATTCCTCTTGCATGAGCCTTCTTTACGATAGTCCGCAGATCCGAACAGATTCCATAATAGGTAGGGTTATTTACAAGAACTGCCACCGCATCCGGATTCTCATCCATAGCCTTCTCCACCTGACTGACTTCCATGCCAAGGGAAATGCCCAGCTGCGCATTCACCTCCGGGTTTACATAAACCGGAATTGCACCGCACAGTACCAGGGCATTGATGGCACTTTTATGTACATTTCGCGGCAGAATGATCTTATCCCCTGCCTTGCAGACAGACAGGATCATGCTCTGCACTGCAGATGTGGTTCCTCCTACCATAAGAAATGCATGCGCTGCGCCAAAAGCATCTGCTGCAAGCTCCTCCGCTTCTCTGATCACCGAAACCGGGTGGCAGAGATTGTCCAGCGGCTTCATAGAATTAACATCCAGCCCCACACATTTCTCTCCCAGCAACTGTGCAAGCTCCGGATTTCCTCTTCCTCTTTTATGTCCCGGCACATCAAAGGGAACGACT
>ENA-ORTH01001658-ORTH01001658.1-human-gut-metagenome-genome-assembly--contig:-NODE-1658-length-21374-cov-6.760402_pt1 | contig 21374 bp, 19 predicted proteins | sample MGYA00241914_ERZ509192 | MGnify/ENA primary metagenome ERZ509192 (study PRJEB26280, sample SAMEA2338826) | human gut metagenome | biome: human gut; feature: human-associated habitat; material: faeces... | reverse complement strand
GCCAGGCTCATGCTTCGCCTGCGGCTCGCATTCACCAACCGGACATATTATACCATATCACACGCCCGCGTGCCAGCCCGTACTCGGCGTCACCGGGGCGCGGGGCCCAGCGTGGTGCCGGGGTAGTACAGGGACAGGATCTCCTGATAGCTCTTGCCCGTCAATGCAAGCGCGTTTGCGCCGTACTGGCTCAGGCCCACGCCGTGGCCGTAGCCGCGAGTGGTGATCTCAAACAGATGCTTCTCCGTCCAGGTTATGGTGAAGGACGCGCTGCGCAGCCGCAGCGCCGCACGCACAGCCGTACCCTTGCAGGGTACGCCGCCGATGGTGATGCTGTCCACATAGCCCGCGGCCGTAAGCTGAGGCGTGCCGAACCATCCCGCTGCGTCGCCCTCCAGCACGATATCCGGGAACGCCGCGGCGATATCCTCCGCCACCTCCTGTTTGGTCACGGTGATGGTCTGCTCATAATCGGGGCTGGTAAGGTCCAGGGGAGAATCCACAGAAACCAGATACGGCACCGCCGCACCCCACACGGCCTCAGCGGCTTCCGTTTTTCCGCCGGATATCGCATGGTAGCAGGCCATGGCGGGCTGGCCGTCGTACAGCAGGATCTCGTCCAGCACGGAATCCACCACGGTGTACAGCCGGGTGCGGTTGGCCTCGTAGTCCTCGCCCCACATGGCGCGCATTACGGTGTCGGTGATGTAGCCCAGCCGCTGGGTGGGGTTGGCGCTGAAATACGCGCCTTTCAACGCCTCGTTGTCCGGGTCGGCCTGGGCCTTGACGGCCAGTGCGTAGCTGTGCGCGGCCACGGCCTGTGCGCGCAGGGCTTCGTCCGGATAGGTCATGGGCATTTCGGCCGCCACTGCGCCGCGCACAAAGTCCCGCACGGATACCTCCGCCACCTCTCCGGTGTTTTCGTCCAGAATGAGCAGGGGAGGCTCCGCGTCGTCTGCGGCGCTGGTGCCGGGCTGCGGCGCGGATGGCGCTTGCGTACCGTCCGTGACCGGCGGCGCGGAGGCGGACGGTGCGGGAGCTGTACCGGAGCCGCTTTCTTCGTTTTTCCCGGATGGAAAAAACAGCGCGGCCAGCGGCAGAATATAAATGAGCACGGCGAACAGGAGCACAAGCGGCAATACCTTTTTCATCAACGATCCCTCCGTTTTTTACTTTTGTGCGTTCTTTTCCGCGGGGGTTGTCCGCCCAGAACGCGCACGGGGCGGGGCGCCGCTTTCCCGCAGTGGCCGCCGCAACAGCGTTTGCAGACGCTTTGTTGAGGACGGGCCGGCTGCGCCTTGTTTTTTGCACCGGCAGAATGTATAATAAACTGTATGCATCTGGCTTTTGGAAAGCCGAAGAGGGGTGCAGAAATGCAGGAATAGGGAAAGGGGCGTAAAGGCATGTCTGTCAATCAGGAATTTGAGAAGACAGGCTCTATCGCATATCTATGCGACGAGTATCTCAAAAATAACTTCATCGACCCGGAAGCCAGCGAACGGCTGGGGGTCAAGCGAGGCCTGCGGAACCCGGATGGCACCGGCGTTCTGGCGGGGCTGACAAACGTCTGCGACGTCGTTGGCTACGACCTTGTGGACGGCAAACGCGTGCCAACGGACGGCAAGCTCATCTACCGGGGCATTGATGTGGAACAGATCGTCCGTGCGGCATACGCGGAGGACCGCTTCGTATTCGAGGAGGTCATCTGGCTGCTTCTGTTCGGCAGCTTGCCCACGCCGCACCAGCTGGCTTCGTTCAAGCAGGTGCTGGAGGCTCACCGCGAGCTGCCCAAGGACTTTGCCGAGGACATGATCATGAAGGCGCCTTCGCCGAATATCATGAACAAGATGGCGCGCAGCGTTCTGGCGCTGTATTCCTATGACGACAACCCGGAAGAGCAGTCGCTGACGAATATCCTTTCGCAGAGCATCGCGCTCATCGCCAGCCTGCCCACCATCATGGTGAACGCGTACCAGATCAAACGGCGCGTGTACGACCGCCAGAGCATGTACCTGCACCTGCCTCAGCCGGGACAGAGCACGGCGGAGCATATCCTCTCCACATACCGGGCGGACCAGAAGTTCACCAAGGAAGAAGCAAAGTTGCTGGATCTTTGCCTTGTGCTGCATGCAGACCACGGCGGCGGCAACAACTCGACCTTTGCCTGCCGTGTGCTGTCCAGTTCCGGTACGGATACCTATTCGGCCATCTCGGCGGCCATCGGCAGCCTGAAGGGTCCCAAGCATGGCGGCGCCAACCACAAGGTCATGGAGATGCTGGGCTATATCATGGAAGGCGTGAAGGACCATTCGGACGACGCCGAGATCGCTGCGTTTCTGCGCAGGATCCTGCGCAAAGAGGCGGGCGACGGCAGCGGCCTTATCTATGGCATGGGCCATGCCGTGTATACCAAAAGCGATCCCCGCGCCGTGATCCTGCGCCGCAACGCGGAGCATCTGGCTGTTGAAAAGGGCTTTGAGGATGAGTTCCGCGTGCTGTGCGCCGTGGAGCGCCTTGGGCCGGACGCGGTGCGCGAGGTAAAGGGCACAAAGGACGTGTGCGCCAATGTGGACCTGTTTTCCGGCCTGATCTACCGGATGCTGGGCATCAGCGAGGATCTGTTCACGCCGCTGTTTGCCATCAGCCGCATTCCCGGTTGGTGCGCGCACCGCGTGGAGGAGGTCGTGTTTGCAAACCGCATCATGCGCCCGGCTTACAAATATCTGGGGCATGAGCAGGAATATATACCGTTAGAGGAACGTGGATGAAAAAAGCGTTTTGCACCGGCACGCTGGCCGTGAGCCTGCTGCTGGGGGCCGCGCGCGCGGCAGACCTGTTTTTGAATACGGATACCGCCACGGGCTTTCTGCTTTCCGGCAGCGTCTGGACCCGGTACTGGCTGATGGCGCCTGTTGTCATTCTGGCGTGGCTGGCCGGGCTGTATGTGCCGCGCAAGCAGCCCTGCGGGCTGCGGCCGGGTGCGGGCGTGTGGATGAGCGGCGTGAATTTTGTGTTTGTGCCGCTGGCCTTCTGCAGTGAGCTGTACGGCTTTTTGACGGTGCTGAACGTGCTGTTCGGCACGCCGGAGCAGGCGGGCCGCCACCAGACGGCGGAGCGCATCCTGCTGGGGCAGCTGGCGGATGTGACGCGCGCGGCGCTGTTCGTCGTGTTCGGCGTGTGGTGCCTTCTGGTGTTTTTTGAAAACCGCGCCCGGGAAAAACGGGGCGGCTGGATGCTGTATCTGGGCGTGGCCGGAAGCGCCGCGTTTTACCTGCACACAGTGGTACGTTTTGTGGAGCAGCCCGCCAGCCTGTACCGCATCCTGCCGGCGGTGGAGATTTTTTCCGCGCTGGCGGCGCTTCTGTTTGTGACGGCGCTGCTGCGGGCGCTGTATCTGCCCGGCGGCGTCGGCACGGCGCCGGCACTCAGCCGCTGCGGGCTGCTGGCTTTCTTCTTCTGCACCTGCCTTGCACTGCCACAGGCCGTATGGCAGGGGATGAACGGCGTGGACACGCCGGTCTCGTTTCCGCTGGCCATCGCGCTGGGATGCACGGGCCTGCTGGGCGCGGCTTGCGCGCGGAACATTGCCAGGCGGGGATGATTTTATAACAGCACAAGCGCCCGGCGGAGTGTTCCGCCGGGCGTTTGTGATTTTGTCTGTTATTGATATTCCCGCTCCACATGCAGTGTGGCCAGGGCACTGGGGGCGTCCGAATGATGCGCCAGCAGGTTCCGGGGCTCGTTGATGTTGAGGACAAAGCCCTCCGGACCGTATCGTTTGTCCACGCCCTGTGCGTGATCCGGCGCGGATACCGCGTTGAGTACCCGCCCTTTCACCAACATCATGCGTCCCGAATCGGAAAGAGCTTCGATGCGTTCTGCTCTGCATTCCAGCGTGAGAAAGCTCTCCGCAATGCGCGGAGCACCCACAGTGCGGGCGGGCTCCGGCGTGAAGCCGCCCTCGGTAAACTCATCGTCCTCCATGCCGTTTTGGCGGACGGTGCGCATCAGCGCGTCAAAGTGCCGGACGGGAAGAAAGTTGACGCAGAATTCTCCGGTGCGGCGGATATTCGCCAGTGTGTGCGTGCTGGCCGGCAGCGGCACCAGCGCATAAAAGCCGCCGCCGTCTCCGGGAAAGCTGGCCCATGCGCCGCAGCATACATTGCCCAGGCCGTTTTCTTTATACGTTGTAACGGCGTACAGGATGGACGGGATGCCGCAGGCGTATTCCAAATGGGAAAACACCTCACATTGTCCCGGCCATTGCTCGGGAAACGTTTCGGGCCGTGCGGCCCCGGTCTCAATTTTTTTCATGGCGGTTCGCCTCCTTTGCATTGATTATAAACACAGGGACACGACATCTGCGTGTCGTGTCCCTGTGTTTTTATTATTGTAGAAAAACCACCGGCTATGCCGGTGGTACGGAAAAGCTTAAGCTATGAAAAGAAACTCCTTCCAGTAAAATGGAAGTGCGGTCTGGCAACTGCACGAACCAACAGAAGGAGGCCATTCAATGAATGACAATAATAGTTTAGCGCATACAAAATGGAATTGCAAATACCACATTGTGTTTGCGCCGAAATATCGGCGCAAACTGTTCTACGGAGAAAATCGAAAAGAGATAGGAGGGATTTTGAGACAGCTCAGTGAATGGAAAGGAGTAAAAATAGTAGAAGCAGAAGTGTGCCCGGATCACATCCACATGCTGGTAGAAATCCCACCGAAAATGAGTGTGGCGGGATATATAGGATTTCTCAAAGGGAAAAGCAGTTTGATGATTTTTCAACGACACGGGAATCTGAAGTACAAATATGGGAATCGATCATTCTGGTGCAGAGGGTACTACGTGGACACCGCAGGAAAGAATGCGAAAAAGATCGCGGAATACATTCAAAATCAGTTGAAAGAAGATCAACTTACAGATCAGATGACGTTAAAGGAATACATGGACCCGCTTGCGGGTAACAAGTAACAATCCTATGCAAGTGTCAGACCGTTATGCGCCTTGAGGCGCTGCCTGTATCATAGGGCTTTGCCCGCATCTGAAATACCCCCGCCTTCGCCGGGGGATATTTATTTGCAGGGCGGGCGATGCTTGCAAAGCGCGGTGCCCGGCGGCTATAATAAGATGTATTTACCACGGAAAGGGGCGGTTTTATGGAAACTGTCGTGGGCGTTTTCGCTCATGTGGACGCGGGCAAGACGACGCTTTCGGAGCAGCTTTTGTACCGGGGCGGCACGCTGCGGCGCGCCGGGCGCGTGGACAGCGGCGACACCTGTCTGGACCATGACGTCATCGAGCGCAGCCGCGGCATCACGGTATTTGCCGACGAAGCGGCGTTTACGGCCTGCGGGCTTCCGTTCCGCTTAATCGACACCCCGGGCCACGCGGATTTCAGCGGCGAGATGGAGCGCAGCATCTGGGCCGTGGACTGCGCGGTATTGGTGGTAAGCTGTGTGGAGGGCGTACAGGCCCATACGGAGACCGTCTGGCGGCTGCTGCGGCAAAACGACGTGCCCGTGGTGTTTTTTCTGAACAAGGCGGACCTGCCCACCGCTGATGCTGCCGGAACGCTGGCGGCGGTACGCGCACGCCTGGGGGCGGATGTGCTGGCGTGCGGGCCGGATTTCTGCGCGGCGGACATTGGAGAGGCCTTGGCGGAGGAGCTGGCCGCGCGGGACGAAACGCTGATGGAGGATTATCTTGTCCGCGGCTATGACGCGCAGGCCGCCCGGGAGCGCGGCGCCGCACTGGTGCGGGCGGGGCTTGTTTGTCCGGCAGTGGTGGGCGCGGCTCTGAACGGCACAGGCGTTGACACGTTGCTGAACGTATTGGCGGCGTTCTGCGCCGCACCGCAGGAAGAGGCCGGAGACGCGCTTTTCCGCGCCCGTGTGTACAAGGTGCGTCATGAGAAAAACGGCGGCCGCATCGTGTTTTTGAAGGTGTTGGCAGGACGTCTGCGCCCCAAAGAGAATGTGGCTTGCCCGGAAAAGGGCGGGACTGCGTATTACAAGGTGAACGGGCTGCGGGCATACAGCGGCGGAAAAAGCGCGCCGCTGGCCGAAGCGGGGCCTGGCACGCTGTGCGCCGCCGCCGGTCTGGGCCGGGTGATGCCCGGGGATGTTGTGGGGGCGGATGCCCGGCCGGGTATGCCGCCCGCACTGCGGCCGCTGCTTTCCGCCCAGGTATTGGCAGGGCCGGAGCTTCCGCCCCGCCGCCTGCTGGAGCTGCTGCGTGAGGTGGAGGACGAGGAGCCGCTGCTGGGCGTGGAATTCAGCGAAGAGCTGCAGCGTGTGAACGTTCAGGTGATGGGAGAGGTCCAGCTGGAGGTACTGCAGGCCGTGCTGCGGGAGCGGTACGGCGCAGAGGTATCGTTCGGCCCCTGCGGCGTGCTGTACAGGGAAACCATCGCGAACGCCGTAGTGGGCTGCGGCCATTTCGAGCCGCTGCGCCATTATGCCGAGGTACACCTGCGCCTTTCGCCGGGCGCGCCGGGAAGCGGCATAACGTTTGACAGTGAATGCCATACCGATGTGCTGGCACAGAATTGGCAGAATCTCATCCGCACCCACGTTCTGGAAAAGAGCCACCGGGGCGTGCTTACCGGCGCGCCGCTGACGGACGTGCGCGTGACGCTGCTGGCCGGGCGCGCCCATCTGAAGCACACCGAGGGCGGGGATTTCCGCCAGGCCGTATACCGTGCGGTGCGCCAGGGGCTGATGCAGGCGGAAAGCGTGCTGCTGGAGCCATGGTATTCTTTCACGGCAGAGGCGGATGCGGCACTGGCGGGGCGTATCCTGTCCGACATACCGCGTATGGGCGGCCGGTATGAAGCGTCTGTGACAGGCCGCGACGGCCGGGTGGCTGTGACGGGTACATGCCCTGTGGCACAGATGCAGGCCTATGCCCGGGAGCTGACCGCGCTGGGCAAGGGGCGGGCGCAGCTTTCGCTGGCGTTCGAGGCATATCATCCCTGTACGCCCGCACAGCAGCAGCACCTGGCCGAACAAACCGGCTACGACCCGGAGAGGGATGTGGAAAACACGCCGGATTCCGTATTTTGCAGCCACGGAGCGGGGTATCCCGTCAAATGGAACGAGGCACCGGCCCAAATGCACATCCAGTTAAAATAAAAGCAGCCGGGACCTGAACCGCCGTTCGCCCACGGGAGGCAGGCGGAGGAAAAAGAGATTCACCATTGTCACAGGGAGGGAATTATGACAGATCACAGGGCGTGGGCCAAAATGCTTGCGGAAAAGGCGCTGGCGCGTTTTGGTGCGCGGGTATGGTTTATGGGGCTGCAGGGCAGTGTCCGGCGGGGTGCGACCACAGAGAGCAGCGACATTGATTTTGTGCTCATTTTGGACAGGCTGGACACGGCCGACCTGTCGGCTTACCGGGAATTGGTGCGCAGCATGCCGGACAGCGAAAAGGCCTGCGGCTTTGTTTCAGGCAGGAAAGAGCTGCTGGCTTGGCCCCGGGCGGACCTGTTCCAGTTTTACCATGACACAGAGGCGCTGTACGGTTCACTTTCGGAGGTGGGCGCGCTGTTGTGCCCGCAGGACGCGCGTGGCGCCCTGCACATGGGCGCGGCGAATGTATATCACGCGGCGTGTCACAGCTTTTTGTTCGAGGATGCCTCCGCCAATCTGCCTGCGCTGTACAAGGCCGCGTTTTTTGTCCTGCAGGCGCAGGCCTTTGCCGCGTCGGGCGTGTACTGTGAGGACGCCGCCGCGCTGGAGCGGCATCTGCCCGACGCGGACAGCCGGGCCGTGCTGGCGGGGCGCGGGCAAAAGGCATTCACGCCGCAGGAGGCGCCGGAGCATTATGCGCTGCTGGTGCGCTGGGCCGGGGCGGTTTTGCGCGGATTCGGAGAGGATTGAATCCCCCGCGGCGTCCCGAAGGCCGACCAGAAAAGCCGTCCGTCGAATTAGGCGCCGTGCGATAAGGACACAATATAAGCATAGGGGAAATAGTGTTTTTGAGAGACGCGGGCAGCAAAGCTGCCCGCGTCGTTCTGCCGTTATGCAGAAGCGGCAGTGTCAGACAAGAGATTCTCCATATCGAGCTCTTCAGCAGTATCCAGCAGCCCGACGTCGCGGTAGTAGATCGAGACCTCCTGCGCAGCACAGCGGGAATATTTCGCGGAACGTTCGCCAATTACAATCTTGTCAATGAACAGCCGGAGCAGTTCCGGCGTCAGCTCTGTAATCGTGCTGTACTGCCTGGCCCGCTCTACAAACCGGGCAGCGTTGGCGATGGAATCCCGCAGCTTTTCCTGCTGCTCTGCCATCTGAGGGATCTTCTCCTGCAGCAGCGTTCGCTCCTGTGTGTATTCGGCGGAAAGGATCCGGTACTGTTCATCCGGGATGCGGCCCAGAACGTTGTCCTCGTAGAGCCGTTTGAAAAGTGCCGTCAGCTCCTGTTCTCTGCGGCGTAGTTTGTCCAGCTCCCCTTGAAGCAGGCTGATCTCCTTCTTCGCCTGTGCAGAATTTTGTCTGGCTACATGACGAAGCAGCAGGTTTTCCTTCTGCCTTGCAAATTGCGTCACCCGGCGGAGATCGTCCAGTACAATTGCCTTCAACTGACTCTCGCGGATGTAGTGCCCGCTGCAAGCATCTTTTCCCCGGTTGCTGTAAGTACTGCACTTGAAATTGTTGTAGAAATGAGCAGTTTGAGTCCGTGTCCGATGCAGCCGCAGGGGCGCGCCGCAGTCAGCGCAATAGAGAAGGCCGGAGAATAAATTGGGTTCCTCGAATTTCTTTGGCGCCTTTCGTTTGTGCCTGCGGACTTCCCGCACCAGTTCCCAGAGCTCCTTTGTGATAAGGGGCTCATGGGTATCCTCAAACCGAAGCCACTCTGTTTCCGGCCGTTCGATTCTTCGTTTGTTTTTGTAGGACTGCGTTGTATACCGCAGGCTGATGGTATGTCCCAGATAGATTTCATCCTCCAGTATTTTGGCAACGGTGGTCTCGCTCCATTCGAAAGGGCGTGTGGTATCAAGCCCGGTCAGCGCAACGCCGTACTTTTTAAAATAGTAATTGCTCGGATTGAGGATTTGTTCCCGTTTTAACAGCCTTGCGATCTGGCTTGGCCCTTTTCCGGAAGCACAAAGCAGGAAGATCTTCTGCACTACATCAGCTGCCTGTGGATCCCGCACGATTTTTTTAGGGTCGCCGTCAGCCTTGCGGTAACCGTACCTTGGCCGTGTGGCGAGTCGTTCACCCCGCTGGGCCTGAGCCTTCTTTACAGCCCGAATTTTCCGGCTGGTATCCTTGGCGTAGAATTCGTTGAACAAATTTTTGAAAGGTACAAAATCGTTTTCTCCGTAGAAGCTGTCTACGTTGTCGTTGATGGCGATAAACCGTACACCGTAGCTGGGGAACACCAGCTCAGTCAGTTTCCCGACTTCCAGATATTCACGTCCAAGCCGGGACAAATCCTTGACGATCAAGGTCCGCACCATACCGCTCTCAATGAGGCGCATCGCTGAATTCCACCCGGGCCGGTTGAAATTTGTTCCGGAAAAACCATCATCATACAGGAAATATGGATTGGTGAACCCTTTCTCACTGGCATATTGCTCCAGTATCATCCGCTGAGAATAGATTTGTCAAGGGTAAATTCTGCGAAAGAATATCGTAATCCACAAAAGGCTCACGGCTGGAGGTAACCAGCAGTGAGCCTTACTTTTTCACTAAAATAAGCAATCAGGTTCGATTGCAAAACTCAAATATAAATTGACTTTTGAGACAGTTTATGCTACATTTAATATGGATGTAAATGTGCATTAGGAACTAAGCAGGAGGTATAAAATGGCTATCTGCTACAACAAATTATGGAAAATATTGATTGATAAACATATGAGCAAAACGCAGCTAATTAAAGAAGCAAAGATCAGTACCAACGCCATGGCACGGCTGGGAAAAAATGCGGACGTTCGTGTCGAGGTACTTGTAAAAATTTGCAGCGTTTTGGGCTGTACAATAGACGATATTATGGAAATCATTCCAGAAGAGAAGGAGCAATAACAATGGCCGATATCAAAAAGGACCAAGAACGTGATGAACTGCACAAAGCGATTTGGGCGATAGCAGATGAATTGCGTGGAAGTGTAGATGGTTGGGATTTTAAATCCTATGTGCTTGGTATGATGTTTTACCGCTACATCTCCGAAAACTTGACAAACTATATCAATGAGGGGGAAATCGAAGCTGGAAATGAGGGCTTTGATTATGCCCAGTTATCTGACGACGAGGCAGAACAGGCTCGTGAAGATTTGGTTCAGACCAAAGGTTTCTTCATTCTTCCGTCTGAGCTATTCTGTAACGTGAGAAAAAATGCTGCTGCCGATGAAAATTTGAATATGACCTTGGAAGCAGTGTTTAACCATATTGAGGAATCCGCAAAAGGCAGCGAAAGCGAAGATAACTTTTCCGGGCTGTTTGATGATATTGATGTAAACAGTAATAAACTGGGGGCAACTGTTGCCAAGCGTAACGCAAACTTAGTAAAGCTCATGGATGGCATTGCGGATATGCAGCTTGGAAATTATAAGGATCATTCCATTGATGCTTTTGGTGATGCCTATGAGTATCTGATGAGTATGTACGCCTCCAATGCCGGGAAAAGCGGCGGCGAATTCTTTACCCCGCAGGAAGTTTCCGAACTGCTGACTCGTATAGCGGTAGTGGGAAAAACAGAAGTTAACAAAGTCTATGACCCTGCTTGCGGTTCCGGTTCGCTTCTTTTACAGGCAGCAAAAATCCTTGGAAAAGAGAATGTTCGCCTTGGCTTTTTTGGACAGGAGATCAACCTGACTACCTACAACCTTTGCCGTATCAATATGTTCCTGCACGATATTGATTATGATAAGTTTGATATTGCGCATGAAGATACGCTGACGCATCCGCAGCACTTAGATGATGAACCCTTTGAAGTAATTGTTTCCAATCCTCCATACTCCATTAAATGGGAGGGAGACGACAATCCGGTGTTGATTAACGACCCCCGCTTTTCTCCTGCCGGAGTTGTAGCGCCAAAATCCAAAGCTGACCTTGCATTTATTATGCACTCACTTGCATGGCTTGCAAGCAATGGCACAGCAGCAATTGTCTGCTTCCCTGGCATTATGTACCGTGGCGGAGCAGAAAAAAAGATCCGTCAGTATTTGATTGACAACAACTTTATTGACTGTGTGATCCAGCTGCCCAGCAACTTATTTTATGGAACCAGCATTGCCACCTGTATCATGGTGTTAAAGCGGAACAAAACGGATAACCGTACACTGTTTATTGACGCTTCCGCTGAATGTGAGAAAGTTACCAATAACAATAAGTTGAGAGAGCATCATATCAAGAAAATTTTAGATGCATTTGTTTCCCGTGCCGATACTGACCACTTTGCCCGCTGTGTACCTTACGAGGAAATTGCCAACAACGAATATAATCTCTCGGTTAGCACCTATATACAGCCGGAGGACACCCGGGAAGTGATTGATATTACAAAGCTCAATGCCGAGATTGAGCAGATTGTGGCCAGAGAACAGGTATTGCGGGATGAGATTGCGAGAATCATCGCAGAAATCGAGGGATAACTATGAGGTTGAGTAGTAGGTTATCCGATAAAAGTCAAAGCAACGGTGAAGTAGAAACTTTTATTGACTGGGCAAAATATACTATGACGCCGGAAGACGTAACGGATGAAGTCCACCTGCTTTCTACCGGGGATTTTGTTGAAATACAAATTGGTAGAATTACATTACCGTTCTATTCAACAACGTGTGATGACAGCGTAACTTTTATATCACCTAAACGGCTTCACTGCCTGATTGTAAACGATACAATGATTAGCATTGATTGCCAGTTGCAGTGCATGGATTACGATGAAGAAAATCCGAAATGTAGAGATTGTAATCCTTGCGTTCAGGCATGGTTTTTAGTTGGTGTAGATGACCTGTCTGTCCCGTTTCCGAGAGTGAACATTGTAAAACAAAATTTCAAGCTGCCTGATGCCATAAAGTTGCCTATTGAAACAGCAGATAAGTTTTCAGAGTGGTTGGGCAAGGCAGAAATCGCATATAGAGAGCGACTTGGTGCGGGTTCAATTATATATCTGCGTGCAGCATTTGAACGCATCACAATTGAAGTGGGGGAAAGCGCAGGAGCAGATATCTACAACAAAAAAGGAAATCTTAAAACATTTAGGGATGTTTTGATTGCAGTTGACGAAAAATGTTCTATTATTCCTGTGATTTATTCTGATAATGGATACGAACTTTTTAAAAAGCTCAGCAATATCGCTCATGGTAATTCTGATGAGGAAACAGCACTTCGATCATTTAAAACATTGCCCGAAATATCAGAAAACTGTGACAGACAAAGAAAGCCTATTACAAAGGGAAATAGACAAGCAGGAGTATACCCGTACTACGGAGCCTCCGGTGTTGTAGACCATGTCGCTGATTACATTTTCGACGGAGATTACCTTTTAGTATCTGAAGATGGAGCAAATTTATTGGCAAGAAGCACCCCGATTGCCTTTTCGATATCAGGAAAAAATTGGGTTAACAACCATGCCCATGTTTTAAAATTCAACTTTGCAGAGCTGCAAAAATATGTTGAGATTTATCTAAACTCTATCGACTTAAGTAAATATATTTCAGGTGGAGCACAGCCAAAATTAAATCAAGATAATCTAAACAGAATTCCTATCCCTGTTCCGTCAGATGATGAAGTTAAGAGAATCGTCGGTGTTCTCACCAAATTTGATACTCTTTGCAACGACCTAACAAGCGGCTTGCCAGCTGAAATCGAAGCTCGTCAAAAGCAGTATGAATATTATCGAGATAAGCTGCTGACCTTTAAGGAGACGAATATATGACAATAAGCGAAGACTGTTTTGCACCTTTCGATTTATCCAAAACCAGAAAATTTGATCGTAAAAAAGATCAAGAATCTTTGAGGAAGAGTTTTTATAAGTTGGGAGTTCAGTATTTTGAAGTATCCTGTTTTACAATAAAAAATTTGAATTGGATGCCTGTAACATTAGCAAATGTGGCATTTTCGTGTGAGTTGTTGTTGAAAGCAATATTATACGGCTTTGGTGTAGATTTCTCAAAAACACATGGATTGAAAGGCTTATTTGAAAAATTGCCACAGAATGAACAGGAATATATCTCAAAAAACATAGCTATTGAGAATAGAGAAAAAGAATTCTACATATGCCTGCAAGAACAAGACCAAGCTTTTCCTGAGTATAGATATATGTGTGAGGCAAAAGCAATGTCGGCAAATCCAAAGTTCTTATTTGCATTTGCACATATTTTAAAGTTTGTTTATGAATCATTAGTTAGAGAAAATGAAAAAATGAAGAATTGAGGTGATGTTATGAGCACCTACAATATGATTCTATCGAGCAATGAAAGCACCGTTGTGGCTGAGTACGAACCGCAGGTAAAACGCTCTGATTCTTACCAGAGTGAAGCGGCACTGGAACAGGCATTCATTAAAATGCTGGTGGAACAGGGTTACGAATACGTTACTATTCACAGCGAAGATGCTCTGATCGACAATCTCCGCATGCAGTTGGAGCGGCTCAATCAGTATAGCTTTACCGACAAAGAATGGGACAGCTTTTTCAAACATAAAATTGCCAATCACAACGACGGGATCGTGGAAAAGACCCGTAAGATTCAGGAGGATCATGTGCAGAACCTTACCCGTGAGGACGGCACTACCATGAATATCTCCCTGATTGATAAGAAGAATATCCACAATAACCGTTTGCAGGTGATGAACCAATACGAAGAAAACGGCGGGAAACATGATACCCGCTACGATGTGACCATTTTGGTAAACGGCTTGCCCCTTGTCCATGTGGAGCTGAAGCGCCGTGGTGTTGCCCTAAAGGAGGCGTTCAACCAAATCAACCGTTATCAGCGGGACAGCTTTTGGGCTGGTTCTGGTTTGTATGAGTATGTACAGATTTTTGTCATCTCCAATGGCACAAATACCAAGTACTACTCTAACACTACCCGATTCAGTCATATCAAGGAAAATGAGACTGCATCCAGAAAACGTAGTAAAAAAACTTCCAATAGCTTTGAGTTTACTTCTTTCTGGGCAGACGGAAATAACCGCACCATTCCCGATCTTGTGGATTTTACCAAGACGTTTTTTACAAAGCACACATTGCTAAATATCCTGACAAAGTACTGTGTGTTTACCACAGAGGAGCTTCTACTGGTGATGCGTCCCTACCAAATTGCAGCCACGGAACGCATCCTAAACCGTATTGAAACATCCACCAATTATAAGCAAGCTGGAACTATTGAAGCTGGTGGATATATCTGGCACACCACTGGCAGCGGTAAGACATTAACTTCTTTTAAGACTGCGCAGCTTGCGACCAATCTTCCCTATATTGAAAAGGTCCTTTTTGTGGTTGACCGCAAAGACTTGGACTATCAGACAATCAGGGAATATGATCGCTTTGAAAAAGGAGCTGCCAACGGGAACAAAAGTACTGCTGTTTTGCAAAAACAACTGGAAGACAGCACCTCCCGTATCATCGTCACAACTATCCAAAAATTAGATGTCTTTATCACAAAAAATCCTGCGCATCCTATTCGGGATAAGCATATCGTTTTGATATTTGATGAGTGTCACCGCAGTCAATTTGGCGATATGCATACCCGGATGGTAGGCGGAACTATCAAAAAAGGAGAAAAGACTATTAAGGTAAACCGGTATTTTAGAAACTACCATATTTTCGGATTTACTGGAACACCAATCTTCTCTGTGAATGCGTCAAGCGGTGGAAATCCCAATCTGAAAACTACGGCGCAGGCATTTGGCGGAGAGCCGAATGAGAAAGGGGAAAAAGTATTACCGTTGCATACATACACCATTGTGGATGCTATCAACGATGGAAATGTACTCCCCTTCCGCATTGATTATATCAATACTATTAAGCAGAAAGAAAATAGTAAAGACAAACAGGTGACGGCTATTGATACGGAAGAAGCTCTTGCTTCACCAGAACGTATTTCTGAAGTAGTAAAATATGCTCTGGAACATTTTGACCAAAAAACTATGCGAAATTCCTATTACAGCCTGAAAGGTCAGCGAGTAAACGGATTTAACTCCATGTTTGCGGTCAGTTCCATCCCTGCTTGTAAAAAATATTATTTGGAGTTCAAAAAACAGGAAATCCTTGTTGCAATCGATAAAGCGATCAAATCCAGCTTGCAGCTGCGCTCAAAAAAAGAATTGATTGAGAACTTCATTGAAACAATCAACGCTGACACAAATGTAACCGATGATTGGCAACGTTTTGTAAGAGAGCAACGGGAAACTGATATACAGTCTCTGATTGCTGAAGAAAAGTTAAAACCGGAAGAAACAAAAAAGTTTGTAGCAAATGCTTTCCGTGACGGTGTGCTCAAAACAACCGGTACTGATGTAGACAGGATTTTACCACCTGTTTCCCGCTTTGGCGGCGGTGGTTCCCGTGATAAGAAAAAGCAGACAGTTATCGAAAAACTGAAAGCATTTTTCGAAAAATACTTTGGGCTGCTTAGCTCGGAAGACCATATCAATCAAGAAGAATCATCTGGAAATATGTAAAACAAAGGCGACCAACTTTTTACGGTTGGTCGCCTTTGTTCGTCCTTCAAGCAATTCCTTGTAAATTGGTGCGTTATCGCTCCGGATCACCATGTCTGGGCTTTTCTTTTTGTTCCTGCCGTTTTCGCTGTTCCATCTCTTGCTGGTAAACACGATTTTCTGCATCATCTTGGAGTAGCTTAGCTATGTCTCTCTGACTATCGAGCATCAGCAGAGGATCATACTTTTTGCCATAAGCAGACTGGACGCGGTTAGATGCAGAGGCAGACTTCTCTGAACGCAGTGCCATTCTCTGTGCATATAGCTCAGCAAGATCAAAGTCTGCACTCTGTTCTTTGAGATCTGCATATTCACTAAGGGCAGTTTCAAGTTCAGAGGAATATTTTTCTTCCTGCTGTTCCAACTTGGAAAGACTGGCTTCTACGTCAGCAATGTCCTTTTTGATAGCAGCAATTCCACTATCATCCGCACAGTCCAGCTGATTAAGCAATACAGCCTTTTCGGTTTTCAGTTCCTCAATATCCTCGGTCAGCTTTGCAATTTTAGCAGATAGCTCCTTATGCTTTGAGACATTCCAGAAAGAAATTTCTTTCTTCTCTGTCAGCATGGTTTTTCGTTCCTTTGCGGCAGTTTTAATTTTCTGCACTAACGCCAGATACTCCGCAAAGGTAGGCTTTGCAGCATCCGTCAGAATCCAGAAAATCGTAGACATTGTTATTGTCCCGTTTGACTGCCTCCCGGTTTTCTCTGGTGCGGTCACTTTCGGTAAATTTGAAGTTGTTGGCGGCCAGCCGCTGCAATCCTTCAAAAGCCCACAGCAGAATACCCTCCACCTCGGCTTTCATCTTCTCGGCAAGGTCGGGATCGTCCGCACGGCCAGCCGGTTTTTCTTTTGTGGTCAGCACCAGCTGGCGGCGGTAAAATCCGTCGCTCCGGTCAAACAGCGCCTGCAAATCTCCGTTGGAGAAAGCCAGCAGCCGGGCGCACATCCATCCCTGATAGCTCTGCTTGCCCTTACGCTCCAAATCCATCTTGCCCTGGGCGGTGACGATGGATTTCACATAGTTGGTCTGGCGCAGGGCCTCTATCCGCATATCGTCATCCACGCACAGGAGGATATGCTCCAGATCAGCACGGGCAAACCGGTTCTCCGATATTTTCCCGATGCTGCCGTCCTTCATGTTGGAACCGAACAAAGTTCCCAGTACAGCGCCGATCTGCGACTTGCCCTCGCCGCCGCTGCCCTTAATGACCATCATCCTTTGTCCCTTATTGCTGGGAATCAGGCAATACCCGATATATTCCTGCAAGGTGGGGATGTCCTCCGGGTAGAGCAGGCCATCCAGAAATTGCAGCCAGAGAACAGGTTTCGGGGCGTTGGGGTTGTAGGCCACAGGGAAGCGGTTACGGACGATTTTCGGCTTTCCCTCTGCAAAGGTTCCATCCAGAAAAAGCGTCCCGTTGGAAAGGTGAATCCGATCCGGTTCTGGGGGAAAATCCTCCACCAGTGCTGCCAGCTTCATCAGCTCCACAATGTTGCTGATTTTGCGGGGAATGTTGCTGACCGCACAGCATTTCAGCTCCTCAAAAATCTCTCCCCGCAGGGGTAGTTCATCGGTCACACGGCCTTCGGGCGTGAAAAAAGCCCCGTTTGTGAAGATGATCTTGTGCGTCTGCAAGAACTCCTCACAAAACAGGGCTTCGTTGATGCTTTTTCCATCGAACCAGACGGGCATCCCGTCAAGCTGCGCTTTGTTTTTCATGGGCATCGTCCTCCTTTTTCAGCCTGTTCAGCCGTTCCTCCAAACCGGCAATCAGGCCATCCTTGTTCAGCATTTCTACGATTTTTACCCGCTGTTCCAGCTCGGCGGCAATGAGCAAATCCGCCAGATACTCCACATAGTCCAGCATCTGGCAGGCTTCCACAAACCGGTCATCCAGAGCATCTTCCGGTGTCTTGGGTGCGTACTGCACCTTCCAGCTTTCCAGAAGATGCAGATAATCGCACAATACCCGCAGGCAGTGCACCTCATCCTGACGGTATGCTCTCAGCAGGGGGCGTTCCGGTTTGGGCAGGGCGATTGCCGCTGGTGGCTTGTCCGGGTCAATCCCGAAGTCATGAGCCAGCTTTTTAGCCGCCTCGTAGCTGCTCAGACCAAACAACTTCGCCACAAGGGCGATCACGTCGCCAGTAGCTCCGCAGCCAAAACAGTAAAAGTACCTCTCGTTCAGCTTCATGCTGGGATGCCGGTCATCGTGGAAGGGACAACAGGCCATGCCGTTTCGGTTGACTTGCACCCCATAATAGGCCGCTGCTTCTGGAACACGGACAACTTGTTTTATCAGCTCAAACCATGTCATTACTGCTCACTCCCTTCCGAAAGAAAATCCTGGGTGCCGTTCTTTACCATAGAGCCTCTCTTTCTTGCGCTTCCGGCGCAGTCGTTGTATAATGTTGATATAGTTCCGGAAAAAGTAATCTGGTTTTAGATTACCTTTTCACTAATAGGAGAAATCTAGGGTGTAAAACGGAACCATTTTTGAAAAACCGCAAAATATTTTTTGAAAAGAGGTGGGGTCATGGCGTATCTGCCTGATGATGAGCTTCTGGATACCGAGGGTGGCTTCACCGTATGGGACGATAAAATAGGCGCTGGATCGGTGGAAGAAACGCTGGAACAGGCGCTTGCGGAAGAACGTCTGGCCGAGCTGGAAAGCGAGCTGGAGCAGGACGAGCATCCCATTGACTATGATGCCGAACTGGAAACCGAGGAAGAAGAAGCCGCCCCGGTCAGTGATAAGCGGCTCAAACGGGAGTTGCGGGCCGAGGCCATACGGCGGCTGGAGGAAGCGGCCCGCACCGAAAAGGACTTCCAGGTTGTCGTAGGGGAATGGGACAAGCTGGACCGGAACCGGGAGCGCCGGGAGCGGGACCACGAAAACCTCCGTGGAGATGTGCCGCTGGAATATCAGGCAGTGCCTGAGCCGAAACTCATTCCCCGCTGGATGAACAAGCCCGCATACCGGCAGCTGATGGCCGGGAACTTTCTGGACATTCTGTTTGACTGCCCCTATGAGATGCACAACCTGACCGCTGACGCCTTTGTTTCCCGCATGGTGGAGGAACTGAGCGAGGAACACAAGGAAGTTTTGTATTTCCTCTCTTTGCGGCTGTACAGCACCACCCGGCTTGCCGCTGTTCGTGCGCAGTCTGATCGCAATATCCGCAAGTTGCGAAAGACCATCCATAAGAAATTGCAGCGCCAGATGTATGACCATCTGTGCGGCAAACCGGAACATAGCCTGACCTTGCGGGAACGTCAGTTTTTGGAGGAATACTCGAAAATCGCAAGGAAACAGGGTAAGGACGCCGTGATCCGGCGGGAGAACAAGACCAAGCGCAGAAAAAAGAAAAACCGCCCCTGATAATTGGGACGATTAAGGAGAAAGGGCGTGTATGATGAAAAATTTATTTGAACAGTCCCGTTCCCATTGGGTGCGGTACGATCATTACGAGCTGAAAACAGCGGAAGATGGCAAGCGGTATATCACCCCCGGCAAGAGCGCAAAGCCGGATGTCTACAATCCGTTGAAAGAGGTCCCCAACATTGTGCTGGATGCCCTGAATGTGGGGATGCTGATGATGGGACGCAAGCCGGAAGCAGAAGTGGAAAAGGCGGTGATGGAGTTTATCACCCGGTACGGCCTGCTGGGGCTGATGACCGCTCTGCCCACCACGCCGTCCTTTATGGACTACGAGGCGGTGTACTTGCCGAAAAACCATTTCATCAAGGAAGAATCCATGGCGACAGACAAGTACCTGTCCCTGTTTTACCCCTTTGACCAGCTGGACTTGGTGAAGAAAGGCATTGAATCCACATGGAATGTGTCCAGTGACCGGACGATGGTTGCCCTGACCATGACTTTCATGGACGAGCCGATGGCGAAAAACATGAGCTTCCAGCGGGAATATGCGGAACCCTACGACTGGGTTGCTCAGCAGTTCAAGGACTGGGCCTTTACGCTAAGTACCGCCATTTTGTACTACAATGATTATGATTCCATCGACGAGGACGCACGGGGTCTGTATCGCAAAGCCATGGCCGCATTTGGCGGGATCGCCCCCAGCTACCACATCGAGCTGCTGGATAAGCCCACCATTTACTGGGACTTTCATTCGCTGCTGCTGGGTATCCAGATGATGTTCAGCTTCATGCTGGTGGACGATGACCAGCCCTTGCGCCTGTGCAAGCACTGCCAAAAAGTTTTCCTGGGCAGCCGATCCAACGCTGCATTTTGCAGCCCACGGTGCAAAAATCAGTACAATGTCTACAAGAGCCGGGGAAAGAACCGGACGGATGGAGGTGTCGAAGAATGAGCGAGGAAAAGGGGCTGACCCCGTATGAAACCAGAGAAATCCTCTTTTACAAGACCGAAAATGGAGAGGTGCGGGTGGAGATCCTGCTCTTTCAGGAAAATCTCTGGCTGACACAGGCTAAAATGGCAGAGCTGTTCGAAGTGCAGAAAGCGGCCATTTCCAAACATTTGAAAAACATTTTTGAATCCGGCGAACTGAGCGAGGATTCAGTTGTTTCCAAAATGGAAACAACTGCGGCGGACGGAAAACGGTATCAGACCAACTATTACAATTTGGACGCCATTATCGCTGTGGGGTATCGGGTGAATTCGAAAAAGGCAACCATGTTCCGCATTTGGGCGAACAAGGTGTTGAAAGAGTTCATCATCAAAGGCTATGTGATGGATGACGCACGGCTGCGGGAGCCAGAGAGCTTTTTTGGCAAGGATTATTTCGAGGAACAGCTGGAGCGTATCCGGGACATCCGAGCCAGCGAGAGAAGGTTCTACCAGAAAATCACGGACATCTATTCCCAGTGCAGCGCCGACTACGATGTGGAAAGCCCCATCACAAAGGAGTTTTTCGCCACGGTGCAGAACAAGCTCCATTATGCAGTCACCCATCATACCGCCGCCGAGATCGTATATGGCCGTGCCGACAGCACCAAGCCCAACATGGGCCTGACCACATGGAAAAACGCCCCCAAAGGCCGTATCCGCAAATCGGATGTCACCGTCGCCAAAAACTATCTGAACGAAACGGAAATGCGAAATCTGAACGAGATCGTCACCATGTACTTGGACTATGCGGAACGGCAGGCCCGCCGGGGAAATGTCATGTATATGGCCGATTGGGTCAAACGGCTTGACGCATTTTTACAGTTCAACGAGGAAGATATTCTGCATGATAAGGGCAAGGTGACTGCCGCCATCGCCAAAGCCTTTGCCGAGAAAGAGTTTGAAAAGTTCCGGGTATTGCAGGACAGAAGCTATCAGAGCGACTTTGACCGGCTGGTTGCGGAAACTTCGGATGATCTGACAGAATAACCATATACACAGAAAGCCCACGCTTCCGGTTCTCTTTCCGGTTGCGTGGGCTTTTTCGTCCATCGCTTATTTCTTGTTTTGCAGCTGTTCATGGGCTTCCTGCTGGATGATCAGCCCCGCCGAAAAGCCATACTTGAAATGGCTCTCGCTTTCCTCGCACTGAGCGATAGCGTTCTGCGCCCGGAGTTCTTCCACCAGCGCATAGTCCTCTTTGCTGAGCCGCTGGGATAGCTGCTCCATCAACTCTGCACAGGTTTGGATTGCCCTGCGGTATTCCGGGGACGTAGGAACAACGGTTTCACAGGGATAAAACTCCCCGTTATACATGGCTTCCAAAATTA
>ENA-ORTH01001650-ORTH01001650.1-human-gut-metagenome-genome-assembly--contig:-NODE-1650-length-21474-cov-4.141743_pt1 | contig 21474 bp, 15 predicted proteins | sample MGYA00241914_ERZ509192 | MGnify/ENA primary metagenome ERZ509192 (study PRJEB26280, sample SAMEA2338826) | human gut metagenome | biome: human gut; feature: human-associated habitat; material: faeces... | reverse complement strand
CGGTTGCAATGGGGCAGCTTGGAAACAGTGGCGGTCAGAAGTTCTGGAGCTGGTATGGATTTGACAGCCGGGTAGAATGGTGTGCCTGTTTTGTGAGCTGGTGTGCGGACCAAAGCGGTCTGATAGCAAGTGGGAATGTTCCCAAGTTCTCATTGTGCAGTGACGGAGTGTCCTGGTTTCAGGGAAAGAATAAGTGGCAGAGTGGCGGAACAACCCCAACCGCAGGAATGATCATCTTTTTCGACTGGGATCATGATGGAAACTCGGACCATGTAGGAATCGTGGAAAAATGTGAAGGTGGAAGAGTCTACACAGTGGAAGGAAACTCCGGTGATCAGGTTCGGCAGAGGAATTATGCAGTGGATTATGCTTCGATCATGGGATATGGGGTGATAAATTAATGGAAATATAAAAAAGAAAAGTTACTCTTGTAATCTGTGGGAAATTGCGACAAAATATAGAGAAGAACGAGTGAAAAAGAAGGAATCCGCTCATGAATCAACAAGAAATATTCGAATACATCAAAAAGCAATATCCAGCCAACCCGGAGAGAATCACACAAAATGGAAAGCAGATCACAATCTTTAAAAACCAGAGAAACAATATTCCCTATGCTATTTTTTATCAATCAGACGAATCTGCAATGTCAATCATGGAAGTTCAGGCAGAGTCAGATATGATAAGCAATTATATCGAAATGTATCACCTTGCTCCGGCAAAGTACATGAATCAGAAACACTGGCTGGCAGTTCCAATAGATGGAACTGTCAGTGATTCGACAGTTTTAGACCTGCTTGACATGAGCTACGATATCGTAGACGAAAAAGAAAAAATTGACTTTTCCGACCGTACATTCCATAATAACCATAGTAGTTCGATATAACTAACAAAATGGGAGAGAGACATGAAGAAAAAGAATTCTTATCGATGGCTGATCTGGATCTTACTGGCTGTCATTCTGATAGGTGTGGCATTGTGGAATATCCTGCCGCCTTACTTAGACCGGATGAAATCCGAACAGGACTACCAGAAACTTGCCGAAGAATATGTCAGTGATGCATCCGAACCGGATGACGGGAAGCAGAAGAAAAAAGACTGGTGGAGTACCGACATTAAGGTAGAATTTGACCAGTTAAAGTCGGAGAATCCGGACATCATTGGCTGGATACGGTTCGACGATCAGAATGAGCTTGGTATCAACTATCCTATCGTGTACTCCGGGGACAACGAAAAATATCTGCGCAAAGATATCCATGGAAATGAACACATCGCAGGAAGTATCTTTCTGGAAGGACTGAATCAGTCAGATTTTTCCGACCTTTATAACATTATTTACGGACACAACATGAATAATGGCAGTATGTTCGGAAGTCTGAAGAAATACAAGGATGAAGGCTTCTGGAAAAAGAACCAGTACTTTACGGTCTATACCGAAAGCACTGCCTACCGCTATCAGATCTTCTCCTATGAGGATGCAGTAGTTGGCGGCAATGTGTATAAAGTCGGTTATCAGCCGGGGGAAGAATACCAGACGTTCATTGACGAGATGGTGAAAAACTCGGATTTTGATACCGGGATCAGACCAAAGTCAAGCAATAAGATCCTGACGCTGTCCACCTGTACAGGGAATGGATATAGCAAACGGTTTGCTGTTCATGCAGTATGTATCGATACCCAGACAACAGACCAGACAAAATTAAAGGAAACGGATGATTAACATATAAGAATATCCAAAAATATGTGAGAAAAAGGCACTGTAATACATATTTTTGGATATTTTTATATGGATTTTATATGCGAGTATGATAAAATGCATTGACAAACTTAAAAAAAGAACAATATAATGGAAAAAACATGGTTTGAAGTAACTAACCAGAAGCAAAAGCGGAAAACAAGAACACAGAGGATGAAGTAATGGAGAAAGAGCAAAAATATCTGCAAAAAGATATCCTGAGAATGATATTCCAGATGCGCAAATGCAGATGCGAAGAAAAGCTGATCAAAAGGATGATCATAACAGAACATGATCTGACGGATTACAGGTGGAAATCGAGCATTCGAAAATTGCGGGAGGCAGGCTTTCTGGAGACAGACAGCGAAGAAAAAATCCCGGCACTGACAGAAAGCGGAACAACATATGCCAGACAACTGCAGTATGCCGCTGATGGATGGAATCAGTTCTTACAGATGACTGGAGTGGATGAAAAAACAGCAGATAAAGATGGCAGGCTCATGGCATGTGAGATATCCGAAGAAGAGAAAATCGATAACTTGTGGAGATTTATCAACACGGGTGGAAGAAACACAATCCCCAAAAGCATAGATTGCCATACGCTCTGGAAGATATTAGAGCCTGGTAAATATCAGGTATGGTTTTCTTTTTATACAACGGAGATCGGACAAGAAAGAAAAACAGCATTGGAAGATCTGCGTTTTGAACGGGAAGGATGGCTGCGTATAGAACCATGGGAAATATGGCTGGAATTAATAGAACATCCGGATCACACGGATGAGAGAACTATCTGGTATCAGGACACGAACGGAATCTGGCAGGAAACAGAAACAGACGGTCACAGTATAAAAATACCGGCGACCGCAGTTCATATGGAATACAAACAACAGTGGATGGATGGCTTGCACTGCACCTGTAATCTTGGTTTTGTGGCAGGAGAAGACGCAGCTACCACGGAAAATACGATGCGGTTCTTAGACGGAAGACTCTTGCAGGAAATACCGATAATCGGATAAAAGGAAGTACATAGAACAGTTAGGAAGTATAACAATGAGTAAGAAAAAAGAAAACAGAGATATTGATACTGCAAAAGCCAGAGGAGAACTGGAAGAAGACCTTCTGGAGTATGTCTATCGGAAATGGAGGCAGGGCAGACAGATTACATCAAAGGAATATGCCAGAACAACAGGAATAACCGGATACGAGGCTGCAGGACTGGTACGAAGCCTGGTGACAAAAGGTTTTTTATATGAACCGGAAAATAATAATCTGGAATTAACAGAAAAAGGAAAACTGGAAGGTATGGACTGCCTGGCCAGACATGAGAAACTCACGCAGTTTTTCCAGATGGTAAGTGGGATGGATCAGGAACGGGCACAGGAAGATGCATGTCGTGTAGAACACTATATCAGTCCAGAAGGATTAAAAGGAATCGAACACTTCCTTCAGTACGGAGATGTATATGACAGAGTTTACGATGATATGGATTTGTATACCTTTTACGGGGATGGAGAATTTCCGATGGCATTTGGACTTTATGAACCGGAAAGACGCAATCCAAGATTCCTTGCACCAGAGTACGAGAAACTGGAACACTCTGTTATATTAAGAGTGAAAAAGTCCCAGAACTGCTTCCTGCTCAGGACAAAAAAGGACGAATCCATCGGCTATGTATGGTACAGAAGAGAGGATGAATGGATACAGGCGAAAGAAGAAAAAGGTGTTTATCAGTTACCGACAGACATCTGTACTTATACTGCCAATACAGGAATCCCGATTACAGAAGCAGTGGCAATCATTGCGATTACACGCTTTGATCAGAAGCCATTGCCAATCGATTATCGGGAATTGAATATTCATGTATGGTGACGAAGAGAGGAACAAGAAAATGGAAAAAGGTGAACATCTAAAGAGACAGAACAGACCTACAATGCTACAACTGCAATATTTACAACGCCTGTCAAAAGTAGAAAAGAAACGTGGAGCTCAGGGAAGTATCGCAGAATATTATGGCGTGAACCGTTCAACGGTGAACCGCTATTTTAAGAGCTGCATAGAAAGAGGAATTCTGACAGAATCACTGGAATTTACTCCTGTAGGAGAAGAATGGCTGGAAAGATATACCAAGCTGTATGAGAATCTTGAAAAATATCTGGAAGAAATCGGTGCAAAACCGGAAGAAATCGAGGAATCACTGGATGTTATGGTGGAGAATATCGACATCCACATGCTGGAACTGATGATTAGCGCCTATACAGAGAAAAAATCAGTATACAAGAAAAAAGAGAATGAACTGGATCAGGAGATACAGCACAATCTGCAGAAATGTGAAAGGCATCCGGTAGTGTTCCGGCTTTACCGGATGAATAAAAAGCAGGGGCAGGGAAGAGACTCTATGGCGATGAGAGGATTTGAAGAAATAGCCGAAATCGTTCAGGAGAATGGAGAAAGCTATCTGGAATTAAAGCTGAAAGAGATGGCAGCACACTCCAGAGTGAGTGGTGAAATGATGGCTGGAAAACTGAAAACATTGAAGTATGAGCATAATGAAGTTCTTGAAGAAGCAAGAATAGAGAATAATATAGTGAAAATCCCGATGGAAGCGTGCAGAATCCACCGATGGACGGGGATTGGCACGATGGGAATTGTACCAGTTACCGTTACCTGCAGCGTAGGACCAATGCACATGCCGGAAAGCACTGCACTATTATATTTCTGGGTATAAATAAGAAGTGAGAAAAATTCTCATTTACGCATATCATGTAACAAAATAAGAAAAAATTTCAATAAAGTGCCGTTGTTGATAAAACACTATCAATAACGGCACTTTTACGTCTGTTGTTGTCTGAATAGCAACAAAATCAAAGGAAATAACGGCTCATTTGTTGCAATTCAGGCAACAAACTTGTAAAAAATGGTGTTGACATTGGATGGCAAATTATGGTATCTTTCAGACAAGGAGTTAGATACGAGTAACCGGAAATATTCTCGTAGAACTCTAAACATCATAACTAAAAATTTATTAGCAAAAAGCTAATGCCAAAAAACGAAAAGGAGGATTACAGTTATGAGAAAGATCAAGAAATTAGTTGCTACACTGTTAGCAGCAACAATGGTACTGGCAATGGGAGTTACAGCATTTGCTGCAGATTCATTAGCAGATGGTAAGTACACAGCAAAGCAGAATCTTTATAAGAACTCAGCTTGTACAACAACATCTATGGGAGATGCTGCACTCAATGATATGCGTGCAGAAATTACGATTGCAGATGATGAGGCAACACTTGTTGTTCATACTCATGAGATTACATATTTAGGTCTGACTGGACATTTAGGAAAAATGGTAGTTAATGGAAAAACAGTTACTCCGAAACAGACTACAACTAATGGCGTAACAGATTACTACTTCACATTCACAGGTTTAGATGCATCTACAATTTATGAAGGCTGTGTAATTACTGGTAAATTCACAACATACGTTGGAAGTATGCCGATGAATGCAACAGGATATTTGAAACTTACAGACATCACAGCAAAATAAAATAAGTAAATATGTATGTAAAGCAAGCTGCTGTACCAAAAAGTGCAGCAACTTGTTTTACTTGATACGGAGGAAAAATGAAAAAAATAAAAAAGATATTAGCCTTTGTATTGAGTACAAGTATGTTACTTGGCGGTATGAATATACAAGCGTTTGCTGGTGAACAGAAAGAAACAAATACCGCAAATACAGAGTTAGATAACCAAAATGAATATGTTGTTCCACTGACTTTTTATGGACCTTCTGGAAAACTGCTTACGGAGGAGCCTTATTCGGGTACAGTTCAGGATTACATGGATAATGTTGCACTAGTAAAAAAGAATGATAATGGAACATATCATGTAACCTTACAGATTGAAAATTATGAAAAAATTGATATTTTGCAGTTCTCAAAACCGGGTGTAATTTCAGATGATATAGCACCTTCGAATGCACCTATGGGAACTTTTAATATTCCAGAAAAATATATTGCTAATAATGAGGGAAATCCATCAGAGGCAACGGAATATTTGAAGGAACAAGGACAAATTAATGAAGAGTGGAATGATAAATACATTCAAAATTATTCTGTTGAAAAAGCAACAACGGGTGTGTCGTGGTATTCTTTTGATGTGGATACACTGGAAGGAACGATGTATACTAAAGCTTTCTATAGTTATGGAAGAACAGATGATGACTTGGAAAGCTATATGTACGGAATTGTAAACGGAAAATTTACATTTGATGTAAATAATGCAGTAGTTGCTAAAGAGATTAACGAAGAAAATTATAAAAATATTGGATTGGAGCTTTCTAAAGTTGTAACCAGTGTTGGAGATTCACCAGATTTCACAGGATTTGTAGCAGAAGAAAAAACTGCAAATGATTTGTTTAGTGGTACTTGTGAAGCAAAAATTGAGAATGGAAAAGTTACTGTTACAGCAGAGACAAGTAGCATTGATTCAATAAGAGTACTTGAAGAAATTAAGGATTTAGGCGAGTGTACTTATCCTTCAACTTCTTCATATCGCCAATATATGTATGCGTATTCGAGAGAAGTAAAAAAGAATAAGTATATTTCTGTTTATTCAGACAATATTTGGGAAGATGGAAAATTTTCCATTGAATACGAAAACTTAGAAGAAGCTATTTTTGGAAAACAGGTTGAGATACAAACAGAAGATGGTACCTACTATGGAGAATTGCGAGTAAGAACAACACCGAAAGAAAAACTCGAATTGACAGATGGTGATGTTACACTTGTAACAGATAACTATACAGTTAATAGTAAAGCAAAATTTGGAGCAGAACTTTTACAGGAAACCTCAGATGAAGATAGTGAATATAACAAATATTATTCTTTATTAGCAGGAAACGCTTCAAAAGCATTGATCTATAATTTGTCATTAAAAATGAATGACTCGCAGGTTATTCCATCGAGAGCAGTAGAATTAAGAGTAAAAATTCCGAAAGACTGGGATACGAGCAAAATAGAAGTTCAATGGTATTATCCAGTAAATGAAATGTTTAATCCGATAGAGTATTTTGATTCGTCTTCCTATAAAAATGATGATGGAAGTATTCACATGGAGGGCGATGAACTGGTTATAACAGGCACTACTCGTGTTTATAATACAATCGCCATTACACAAAAAGCGGATAAAGTAGATATTTCAGAAATCCAGGACGGAACATATAATGTTAATGTTACTATGTGGCAGCAGGATCAGCCGGATAGATTGTCTATGAGCAATTCTGCGGTTGTAAATGATTCAGCTCGTTTGGTAGTAGAGAATGGAAAGAAACATATCTATTTTGATACACAAGGAATTGTGATTGCGGGCAGATATGGTTATACAAATGGAATATTCTGGGCAAATAATGAGCAGACAGAAGAAAACGGACTTCCGATATTAAGTGAATATACACCACTTGATTATTACAGTTATTATCTGAATGATTCGGGTAGCACAGATATGGATTCTTATGCAGAACAGTATGATCTGTATTATCCAAAGACGGTTGGATTTGAATTTCCGGAATCAGCAGACAGAGATGACGGGGTATATCTGAACTTCTTTGTTCCTATCATGGATGAACTTCAGCATAAAGTTCCTGGATCTGGTGAAGGATGCAGAACTGCATTTATGACTTTATCTGGTTTAACCCCTGTAGCGGAAATTAACGAGCCAACTCATGATAAATCTGTTTTAGTTGTAGCAGTTGACAAAGCATCTAAATATGCAGCCGACAATTATACAGAGGAATCTTACAAAGTATTATCTGATGCAGTAGCAAAAGCTCAGAAAGTAATCGACGGAACAACATCCGCAAATGATTCTGAAATCGTAGCATTAGATAAAGAAATCTCTGATGCAATCAGTGGATTAAAAGAGGCAACTGGACTTGACAAATACAATAAAGTCCTGAAAAATGCCAAAGCATTAAATGAAGCAGATTATACAGCAGAAAGCTGGGCAGACCTTCAGGCAGTAATCGCTGCTCAGGAAGGAAAGGTAACAGAAGCAAATGCAGATCAGGCATCCGCAGACCTTCAGTCAGCAGTAGATGCACTTGTACCGATGTCAACAGCCGTTTCCATGGAAAAAGGTGTTTATGAAGTACAGGCAACGCTTACCAATCAGGACGGAACAGCAAGTGATTTGAATGCAGGATTAAAATCTGCTCGTTTATATACAGATAAAGACGGCAATGTAACTGCTTATCTGTACGTGGACGGAATTACCGGTATGCAGTATCGCAAAGGTGCTGGATATGCAGATGCAGATACAGACGCAGGCAGACTTGTAGTGAAACTTCCTGCAAATGTAGAAAATCATAAAGTAAAAGTAACAACAGAAAGCGGAGAAGCAGAACTCCTGTTAAATCTTGATTTGAAATCTGCAGTAAAACAGGAAATTAAAAAATCTGATTTGGAATCAAAACTGAATGATGCGAAAGCGTTAAAAGAGAAAAACTATACAAGCGAATCTTTTGCTGGATTAACTGATGCGATTGCTACAGCAGAAAGTGTTCTGGCAGATAAGGTGGCATTCCAGTCAGAAATCACGGCAGCAGAGACAGCCTTGGATACAGCAACCGCAGGTCTTGTAATGAAAGAAGAAGTAAAAGCAAGAGAAGAACTGGATCAGGCAGTTTCCGATGCGAAAAATAATTACGCAGAAGCAAATTATACAAAAGACAGCTATGAGAATCTGAAGTCTGCAATCAAGGAAGCTGAAGAAGTATTAGCAAAATCTGATGCGACAGCAGATGAAATGAAAGAACAGGTTGAAAAACTGGATAAAGCAGTGAAAGCACTTGTTCGTCTGGATGATGTAGTAGATAAGTCAGAATTAAATGGCTATATCGAAGATGCACTGACCAAGACAAATGACGGCACTTATACAGACAACAGTTGGAACAGTTTCCAGGCAGCAATCAAATCTGCTCAGAAAGTATCCGCTGATGTCAATGCAACAAAAGCAGAAGTAGAAAAGCAGACAAAACTGCTGACCTCTTCTTATGAAGCACTTGTTGTTAAGAACAAGCAGAGTAATCTTTTTGAAAAATATCCGCAGATTTTTGAAGGTACATATTCCGTACCGATCAAACTGCTCAACGCAACATCCGATGAAAATTCTATGGGAAATGCTTCCATGGTTCAGACCGGAATTGTAAGAGTTACGGGTAAAGGTGAAGTAACACTGGAGATGAACTTCCAGTCTATGGAGTTTGCCGGAATGACAGGCTATCTGTACAAACTGAAAAAAGTAGATATGGATACGGTTGAATACAACAAATATAATTATCCGGTAAAATATGAAGCTTCCGATGCAACAATTCTGGAAGAGTACACAGATGTTTACGATTTATTTAATAATAAGAACTCTGAGTATTACGACAAGAATACAGAAGGAAACTGGTATCCGAAGAAACTATCAATCCCGATTGAATTGAACGATAACCTGTTCTATGTAGAGGTTTATGTTCCGGTTATGGAAAGCATCGGTGAAGGACAGGGTACAAAGGTTGCCAGAGTTTCTATCGACTGGGCAAATATCAAACAGGAGACAGGCGTTGAGAGAGATAACAGTGTGATCAAAGCACTTCTGGATCAGGTGAAGGCTATGTCTAAGGGCAATGTTGCTGATGAATACTGGAATGCTTTAAATGCAGCTTATATGACAGCACAGGATGTGTATAACGACATGAATTCTACTCAGAAAGAAATCGATCTTCAGGTGAAAGCTTTACAGGCAGCCGTAGACGCAGTAGAAACTCAGGTTGTAGACAAGACAGAACTGAATGCATTGATTGAAAAAGCAACAGCAGAAGCAAACCGTACAGATGTTGTTTATACTTCTGCAACACTTGAAGCATTAAAAACAGCGATCACAAATGCACAGGCAGTGGCAGCAAAAGAAGATGCTACCAAGGCGGAAGTTCAGGCACAGGTAACAGCACTCCAGACAGCACTGGATGGTTTGAGAGCTGTAGATAAGACGAATCTGAATGACTTGATTGCAAAAGCAAAAGCGGAAGCAGCAAAAACAGATGTTTACGAAAGCAACAGTCTGACAGTCCTGAATACAGCAATTACACTGGCTGAGAATGTTGCAGCAAATCCAAAAGCAACAGAGTTAGAAGTTGCAGCAGCAGAGAAATCCCTGACAACTGCTTTAAATGGACTGGTAGAAAAAGAAGTTGTAGATAAGAGCAAACTGGAAAGTAAGATTGCAGAAGCAAAAACATTTGTAAGTCAGACAGACGTTTACACAGAAAGCTCTCTTGCAACATTGCAGAGTGCAATTAATCGTGCACAGAATGTCATGGATAATGATTCAGCATCACAGAAACTTGTAGATGAACAGGTGACAAAACTGACAGAAGCAATCCAGCAGTTAGCAAAGAAAAATGATGGAAAACTGGATATCAAGAATCTTGCAGATGGTGTTTACTCCGTTTACGGAACAATGGTGAAAGTAGACAAGAATACATATTCTATGTCAAATGAGGCGATTAACCACACCATCAAACTGACAGTGAAGAATGGTAAATACTATATCACTCTGAACTTCAACGGACTGACCGTAGGACAAAAACTTGGATATTTAAGCCAGCTGAAATACTTCACAACAGGTTATAGTGTTGATCCTCAGTATGGTAATCCGCAGGGATCACTTGCAGATGTTACCGTAGATAGTTATCAGAAGAATGCAGATGGAACATTAGTATCTGATTCTTATGGAACAAACTATCCAGATGTCGTTACATTCGAACTGATTCCGGAAGCCCTGAATGATGGATATGTGCCATTACAGGTATTTGTTCCAATCATGGATGCAATCAGTTCCGGTACAGGAACTCAGCCAGTATTCCTGAAACTGGATTGGAGCTCACTGAAAGCGACCACATCCGACAATCCGGACTTTAATAAGAACGACAACAACAATAACAACAACAATAATTCCAACGGAAATAACAATAATGGCTCTTCGATTGGAAATGGTTCACTTGGAAATAATACCCTCGGAAACAATTCTCTTGGAAGCAGCAAACTTGGTTCTTCCTCACTTGGAAGTGGTTCTTCAAGTCTGAAGAGTGGAACATCCAGCCTTGGAAAGGGTACAGGTTCCAGCCTCAAGGGTGCATCCAGCGTTAAGACAGATGATGTCGTAGCAAACAATACTCTTTGGGCAGCACTTCTTCTGCTCGGTGGCGTGGCACTTCTTGCAGGACTGATGGAGTACAAAAAAAGAAAAGTGACAAAGTAAAAGCTATAAAGAAAAAGCTTAAGAATGGCTTCCTGATCTGACAGGCAGTTCGTAAGCAGACAGGTAATTGTTCAGAGCCGGGCAGACGGAATCTTAACAGTTACGCAGAAAGAAAATGGAAGTCTCTGCTACATAAGTGGCAGGGACTTCTCTAGTATAACAGGAGAAAATAAGATGAAATTAGCAAAGATAAAGAACAGAATCAAGTCTGTGGTGATGGCTTCGGCACTTGGCCTTGCCCTGCTGGCTGGTTTCCCGGCAGTGGAGGCACAGGCGGCTACAGGAAGTGTCTATACCTGTACCATCAACCGGTGCTATGCACATCCGGTGACCGGAGTGGTGGAAGATTCCGGTGGGGCAGGCTCTTACGCCACAGGACAGGGAATGGTAAAAGGATGTGTGTATCCGACTGGTATTTTAGAAGTGGCAGATGATGGAAATTATTATCTGACGATCCGTCTGAGTCTGATGGATTATACCAGTGGACATGATTTTCAGGTACAGAGTGTCGGTGACTCCGGCTGGTCAAGTACCGGGTATGCACAGACAGGTACAGGTTCTGACAGTAACGGAACGACAGCCGATGTCGTAATTCAGGTGCCGAGTGAAAATTGTATCGTGCGTGGAACGATGTATGTAGAACCAATGGGAAGAAATGTTGTCTTCTATCTCTACCCAAGTAATTTCAGTGAAGGGAATAACACAGATATGAATGCTACGATGGTAACTGGAAGTGCAGCAAGTGACGGAACAGCAGCAGAGAGTTCTTCCAATGGAGGGTCGGCAGTATCTGGTTCTTCAGGCAGCTTAAGCTCTGGAAATTCTTCTCTTCAGAGTTCAGGAAGTACTTCATCCGACAGTTCCACAGGCAGTGCGTCATCCGGTAAGAAATTACAGAGCAGTATATCAGAAGCAGCAAAGCCAAGCAGTGAATCGGAAACCCCGAGTACGGACAGCAGTACACTGGACAGTGCAGAAGGATTAAGTCTTTCTACCGCAAAGGATGCAGATGCAGCAGACAGTGACAGTACTTCCACATCGACTTCAGGAAACAAGGTATTTCAGATCGCAATTGCGGTTCTGGTGGTTGGTCTGATCCTGATCGGTGTTGTGGCTGCTGTGGTATTCTATTTCCGTAAGAACTGGAGACGCTGGGGAGGTGGACAGGACGATGATGAATAGAAGATTAAAGAAAGCATCCGCAGTCCTGCTTGCGATGACCATGCTCTTTTCCCTTGCAGGATGTGTCGATCAGAGTCAGGGAAAGGAAAGCAGTGACTCCGGGACAAAGACCGAGAGCAGTGCGGATACTTCTTCGGAATCCGCAGAGTCGTTATTGAAGATCACCGATCCGAAGGAAAAGGCTGCGGTGGAAGCAGCGAAGAAGAAGGTGCAGGAGCTGGACGGAGAGCCGAGGATCATTGCGACCTCTCAGGCAACCGCAGATATCTGTGACAGGCTGGAACTGGATCTGGTGGGTGTATGCAGCAGTACCGTATCCACCATCCCGGACAGATATAAGGATGTAGAGGCGGTCGGAACAGCCATGAGTCCGGATACCGAGATTCTTTCATCCTTAAAACCGGACTGGATCTTAAGCCCGGTATCCTTACAGAGTGACCTGCAGCCGAAGTATGAAGCCATCGGTTCTGACTGGGCATTCTTAAACCTCAGAAGTGTACCGGGTATGTACCGTTCCATTCAGGAGCTGGGCGAGATCTTCGACCGGCAGGATCAGGCAGATAAGCTGGTGAAAGAATTTACCGAGTTTTATGATGATTATAAGAAGAAAAACGAAGGCAAGGACCATCCGAAGGTGATGATCCTGATGGGACTTCCGGGAAGTTATATCATTGCCACACCGAACTCCTATGTGGGAAGTCTGGTGGAACTGGCAGGCGGAGAGAATGTATATTCTGACACCGATCAGGAATTCCTGACCGTCAACACGGAAGATATGAAGACCAAAGAGCCGGACATCATCCTGCGTGCAGCTCATGCACTGCCGGATCAGGTGGTCGAGATGTTCAATAAGGACTTTGCCGAAAATGACATCTGGCAGCATTTTGATGCAGTGAAGAATGGCAGAGTCTATGACCTGACGTATGAATACTTTGGCATGAGTGCAACGTTTAAATATCCACAGGCACTGGAAGAGTTACAGCCGATCCTGTACCCGGAGAGTGATGAAGATACACAGAAAGCAAAAGAAGCCAGTGACAATGCACAGAAGAAAGCCAAGGATTCTGACGCAACTGAGAAATACAACGAACAGCAGAGCAAGTAGAAAGGAGAGGAGAGATGAAAGGGACAGAATTACAGAATACTTCTGAGACTTCTAAAACCGAAGTCCAGAACCTCTCCGCACAGGATAAAGCAAGGAAACATCGAAAAACAGCAAAAGCAGCCATTTCTTTTATCGTGATGATCTTGCTGCTTGTGGCATTATTCTTTGCGGCAGTGAACATCGGAAGCCTGAAGGTCAGCTTCCCGGAACTGCTGAAAGGTTTGTTTGTAGAATACAATGAAGATGTGGCAACGATCTATGACTTACGGTTCCCACGAATCGTCATCTCCATGTTAGCCGGAGCAGCGATAGCGGTATCGGGTGTGTTATTTCAGGCAGTACTTAAGAACCCACTTGCCGATCCGGGGATCATCGGTATCTCCAGTGGGGCGAGCTTTGCGGCAGTATTGATTACCGCATTTGCACCGACTTTATTTTTCTTCACTCCATTATTTGCATTTCTTGGTGGTGTGATTGCATTTGTCTTAGTTTACAGCCTGTCATGGAAAGGGGGATTAAGTCCTCTGAGAATCATCCTTGTCGGTGTGGCAGTGGATGCGATGTTTACGGGACTTTCCAGTGCATTAAACTCCATGAACGGTGGGAATATGTCCGGCGTGGCATCCATCGTCAATGGAAATATCACTATGAAGACATGGGATGACGTGAAGACCTTAGTACCATATGTCGTGATCGGACTGGTGCTGGCACTGGTCATGACAAAGATGTGTAATCTGCTGGCGCTGGAAGATAAGACAGCACGAAGCCTGGGAATCAATGTCAATGCAATGCGTATCGTGATTTCACTGATAGCAGTATTACTTGCAAGTATTTCCACCGCAGTAGCTGGAGTGATCAGCTTTTTAGGACTGATTGTTCCACATATCGGAAGAATTCTGGTAGGAAGTGACCATAAGGCATTAGTACCATTTAGTGCTTTGTTCGGAGCGTTTACATTCCTACTGGCAGATACCATCGGAAGAACGATAGCTGCTCCGTATGAAGTATCCGCATCCATCATTATGAGTGTGGTCGGAGGCCCATTCTTCATCATTCTGTTAAGGAGGTCTAAGAAGTATGCAAAATAAAAAGATAGAAAACAAGCTGACCTCGGAAGATATGGAACTTATTAGGAAAGACTCCACTTTTGAGCAAAAGAAAAAAGAGAAAAAAGCGGATAAATGGGCAGACAAGCCGGCGATGGAAGTCAGAGACCTACATTTTGCCTATGGTAAAAATAAAGTGTTAAAAGGCGTATCTTTAAAGATCGAGGAAGGCAAGATCACAACCATCATGGGAGCGAACGGATGTGGAAAATCCACCCTGTTCTCCCTGATGACGAAGAACTTATATCCGGGGAAAGGAAATATCTTCCTCAAGGGAAAGAATATCCAGAACCTGAACTTAAAAGAATTTGCCCGAAAGGTAGCCATCGTCCAGCAGTATAACAGTGCATCGGATGATATCACTGTTGAGAATCTGGTAGCATTCGGACGTACCCCACATAAAAAGATGATGCAGGGGGACAGTGCCGAAGATGAGCGTATGATCGAGTGGGCACTGGAAGTCACGAACCTGATGGAGTACCGGGACAGAGAAGTATCAAGACTTTCCGGTGGACAGCGCCAGAGGGTATGGATCGCAATGGCACTTTGTCAGGGAACAAAGACACTGTTCCTTGATGAACCGACCACCTATCTGGATATCCGGTATCAGATCGAGATCCTGCAGCTTGTAAAAAAACTCAATCAGGAATTTGGCATTACCATTATTATGGTACTGCATGACATCAACCAGGCAATCGCATATTCAGATAATGTCATCGGAATGAAAGATGGAAAAGTGCTGGTGGAAGGTGATCCGGAGGAAGTGATTACGGAAGAGAGCATCCGGGAGCTGTATGGCATCGAGCTTGGTGTGACAAGGGTTGATGGACAGAAGTTCGTACTGGCGGTGTAAGAAAGTAGAATCAGAATCACAAATATAAAAGGGAGAGAACTCCCACAGGAGAAAAGAAAGAAGATGAAAAATCCATTAAGAATAGTCTGGATCGTGCTTGGATTTCTTTGTCTGGGACTTGGTACGATAGGAATTGTACTTCCTATCCTGCCAACTGTTCCGTTTTACATGGCAACGCTGTTCTGCTTTGCCAAGAGTTCAAAGAAACTGCATGATTGGTTCATAGGAACGAATTTATATAAGAAACACCTGGACAGTTTTGTCCAGAAAAGAGCCATGACGATGGGAACAAAGTGCAAGATCGTAGGAACTGTGACCGTAGTTATGGCGATCGGATTTATCTGCATGAAGAATGTGCCGGTTGGAAGAATCTGTCTGGCAGTGGTGTGGGTGTGCCACATCCTGTATTTCTTCTTAAGAGTAAAGACCATAAAACTGGGAGAAATGGAAACGGAATAAACAGCTTTGATATGAATAAAAAGAACAAAGTAGAAAAAAAGCGGCAGAAAGAACAGTATGTCGTGGAAGAGATGATCCGGCTGTACTGCCGGAAGAATCATAAGGAACATGACAAAACGACAGGAAAGATGTGTCCTTCCTGTCAGGAACTTTCAGATTATGCCAGACTCAGAAGCCAGAAATGTCCATTTATGGAAGAAAAAACATTCTGTGCGAACTGTAAGGTGCATTGCTATAAGCCAGAGATGAGGGAGAAGATCCGGAAGGTCATGCGGTTTTCCGGACCGAGGATGCTTTTCTATCATCCGGTGCTGGCAGTGTGGCATCTGGTCTGTAGTGTGAAAGAAAAATAGTGTAAAAATAATGAAAAAAACGAAACCCATATAAAATAAAGTGAATTGGTAAAAGCAAATGATTAAAACAAGACTGGTGGGACTTTTATCCCACGCAAAAAAGTACATTGTCTACACCATCCTGTGGCAGTGGGCGGCATTGCTCTCACAGGTACTGGCGGTATTTACGATTGCCGACCTGTTGGAGCGCGTGGTCTATCGTGCGGTGACAGTGCCGGTGATTGAGAGGACAATCCTCATTCTCGTACTGGTGGTAGTCATCCGTTTCCTGTGCGAACGGATGGGGGCAAGGTCTTCGTATCTTGCATGTGTAGATGTAAAGAGAATTTTAAGAGAAAAGATTTATGACAAGATGTTGAAACTGGGAGCTTCCTACAGTGAGCAGGTGTCTTCTTCTGAGGTGGTACAGGTTTCGACAGAAGGTGTTGAGCAGTTGGAAACGTATTTTGGAAAATACCTTCCGCAGTTGTTCTACAGCCTGATCGCACCACTGACCTTATTTCTCATTCTTTGCAGAGTGAGTGTAAAGGCAAGTGTGATCCTGTTGATCTGTGTGCCACTGATTCCGATTTCAATCGTAGTGGTTCAGAAGATCGCAAAGAAACTTTTGAGCAAATATTGGAGTATCTATACCGGGCTGGGTGATTCGTTCCTTGAGAATCTGCAGGGACTGACGACACTGAAGATCTATCAGGCAGATCAGCAGAAAGCGGACGAGATGGATGTGGAATCCCAGAATTTCCGCAGGATCACCATGAAGGTGCTGACCATGCAGCTCAATTCCACAAGTGTGATGGACATTGTGGCGTATGGTGGTGCAGCGATTGGTATGGCAGTTGCGGTGTCCGAATTCTTAAAAGGAAATATCAGTGTGGCAGGAACGTTATGTATCGTCCTGCTTGCCAGCGAGTTTTTCCTGCCGCTTCGACTGCTTGGTTCATTCTTCCATATCGCAATGAATGGTATGGCAGCGAGTGATAAGATTTTCAAGATTTTAGATTTACCAGAACCACAGGCCGGAGAAAAAACACTGCCGGACGGAGCATTGGATGTTACATTAAAAGATGTGCATTTTTCGTATGAAGAGGATAGAGAGATTTTAAAAGGAATCAACTTAAATCTCCCGGCAGGAAGTTTTGTATCATTGGTTGGTGAATCCGGATGTGGTAAGAGTACGATTGCTGGAATCCTTGCAGCAAAGAACCGGGGATATAACGGAGAGATCACCATCGGTGGTGTATCGCTGAATGAAGTGAATGAAAACAATCTGATGCAGAGGGTTGTTCTGGTTCGCCATAACAGCTATCTGTTCAAAGGTACGGTAGAAGAAAACCTGAAGATGGCAAAACCGGACGCAACGAAAGAAGAGATGGAAGCTGTCCTTCAGAAAGTAAATCTCTTAGGCTTCTTACAGACGCAGGATGGATTGCAGACACGGTTATTAGAAAAAGCAAGTAACCTGTCCGGCGGCCAGTGCCAGAGACTGGTGATTGCCAGAGCATTGCTTCGGACAGACAGTGCAGTTTATATTTTCGATGAAGCGGCATCCAATATCGATGTGGAAAGTGAAGAACTTATCATGAATGTGATTCATGAACTGGCAAAGACAAAGACGGTGCTTCTGATTTCCCACAGACTGGCAAATGTCGTGAAGTCCGACCAGATTTATTTCTTAAAAGACGGGGAAATCAAGGAAAGTGGAAAACATGACGAACTGATGAGCCAGAATGGTGCATACAGACATCTATATGAAAGCCAGATGGCTCTGGAAAACTATGGAAAAGGGGGAGTGGCATAATGAGTGAACATACAAATACAACAAAACGCAGAAGTGCCATTCAGATCATGGGAAGCCTGATCGGGTTAGTAAAACCCCTGCTCCATATCATGCTGGCAGCAATTATCCTTGGAACATTGGGTTACTTGTGTGCGATCTTCCTGACAATACTGGCAGGACAGGTCATCGTGCATGGACTTCTGACAGGGGTAGCCGGAATGATCGTTCCGGTAGAGAAGATGTGGTTAGTATTTACCCCGGTAAAGACGATTATCACAGTCATGATCGTAATTGCAGTGCTCCGGGGAATCCTGCATTATGTGGAACAGTATTGTAACCATTTTATCGCTTTTAAACTGTTGGCGATCATCCGTCATAAAGTGTTTGCTTCCTTAAGAAAGCTCTGTCCAGCGAAACTGGAAGGCAGAGACAAGGGAAATCTGATCTCGATCATCACAACAGATATCGAGCTTCTGGAAGTGTTCTATGCACACACCATTTCCCCGATTGCGATTGCAACACTGACCTCGATTATTATGGTAATCTTTATCGGAAGGTATCACTGGTTAGCAGGACTGCTTGCACTGACAGCTTATCTGATTGTCGGTGTAGCCATCCCGATGTGGAATGGAAAACGTGGCAGCCAGAAGGGAATGGAATTTCGGACAAACTTCGGAGAACTGAACAGCTTTGTTCTGGACTCTTTACGAGGATTGGACGAGACCATCCAGTACGGACAGGGCGAAAAGAGAAAAGAACAGATGACAGGGCAATCCAAAAACCTTGCCGGAATGCAGGAGGATTTAAGCAAAATGGAAGGCTCACAGCGTTCATTTACGAACATGGTCATCCTGCTTGCATCCTTTGGAATGCTGGCACTGACGATCTGGCTCTATGCAAAGGGCGAGATGGGATTTGAAGGAATCTTAACCTGTACGATCGCAATGATGGGTTCTTTCGGCCCGGTAGTAGCATTATCAAGCCTTTCCAACAACCTGAACCAGACACTGGCAAGTGGTGAGCGTGTTCTTTCTCTTCTGGAAGAGACACCGCTTGTGGAAGAAATTCCGGGTGACGTGGAAACTTCCGGTGCAGAGAGCATGGAACATGGATTTACAGGAGCAGAGGCAGAGAACGTAACATTTGCTTACGGTGAGGAAGTTATTTTAGATAACTATTCACTGAAATTACAACCGGGTAAAATCACAGGGATTCATGGTGCGAGCGGTTCCGGAAAATCTACACTCTTAAAACTGTTGATGCGGTTCTGGGATGTGCAGGATGGAAGTGTATCGGTAGACGGTACAGATGTCCGCAAGATTCCAACCAAGCATTTAAGAGATATGGAAAGTTATGTTACGCAGGAAACACACCTGTTCCATGATTCCATTGCAAACAACATTGCCATTGCAAAGCCGGGAGCATCCAGAGAAGAGATTATGGAAGCCGCAAAGAAAGCATCTATCCATGATTTCATTATGACACTTCCGAAAGGATATGATACAGAAGTCGGAGAACTGGGTGATACGCTGTCCGGTGGTGAAAAACAGAGAATCGGAATTGCAAGAGCATTTCTCCATGAATGCCCCCTCATTCTACTCGATGAGCCTACATCGAACCTCGACTCTTTAAATGAGGGAATTATCTTAAAATCATTGAAAGAATCGGCTGAGAAGAAAACAGTTGTCCTGGTATCCCACAGAGTATCCACAATGAATGTGGCAGATGTGGTATATGAAATGGAGAACGGCAGAATTTCTTAACAGCAGGAATGCAGAAGAAATACTTTCCAAAAGGGGATAAAGTAGTATATGAAAATTGGAGAATCCAAAGAAGATTATCTGGAAGCGGCGTATGTATTGAAACGTCAGAAAGGATATGTTCGTAATTCTATGCTTAGTGATTATCTGAACTATTCCAAAGCGAGTGTTTCAGTTGCAGTACGTGGACTGCTGGCAGATGGATATGTAATAAAAGACCGATATGGCAGCATTGAACTGACAGAAGAAGGAAGAAAGATTGCAAAAAAAATCTATGCAAGGCATGTGCTTTTAGAAGAATTTTTACGACGAATAGGTGTATCTTCGGAAACTGCAAATCATGATGCGTGTCGGATGGAACATACAATCAGCGAAGAATCTTATAAAAAGATTCAAGAATTGGTACGGAAGATGAAGGAAGAGAATACGTTAAACGAAGAAATGAAATTAACGAATTAAATCAAAAACAGGAAAGGCGGTGGAGAGATTTCACTGCCTTTTCTGCTTTAAAAATGAAGTAACATAAGAAAAGGGATACAAATGAAAAAAGTATTGATTGCTGCGGATGAGGTAGATAAGTGGAGTCAACTTTGTGAAGGGTTAAAAAATGAGTGGGAATGTACGACCGTTAATCTGGATGTGTTTGAAAAATTCCATACCATAGCGGTCTATGACGCAGTATTGATGCTTGTGAGAAATGATAACAGAAAGCTGGGAAGGCTGATTTGGGAAGTCCGGCAGTACAGCAGGGCTCCGATTATTGTAGTGATACCGGGGATTCATGCAGTAAAAAAGTATATTGAATGGGGTGCAGACCTGGTATTTCCACATCCTTCGGTCAGCCTGATCAACACGTACCTGTATGCATTGCTCAGACGTTCTGACATCGCATGGAACACCGGAAGAAAAAGAGAAAAGCAGGAGATGATACAAAAGGGAAAACTGCTGATCGACTGGCGTTATCATACTGCTTACTGGGGAGAGCGTGAGCTTACAACCTTAAATGAGAGAGAAAAGGCATTCCTATATCTGCTGGCAGATTCCTCCAGACAGGTAGTTACCCATGAGATTATCTTTGAAAAGTTATGGAAAGAACCGTATGGAGATGACTCTGCCAACATGATCTGGTGTTTTGTACGCAGACTGCGGAAAAAACTGGAAAAGTCCGATCCGGAAGCAGCCAGGTTAATTCAGAGTATCCGGAAGGTGGGATACTATCTGGATATAGATTAGCATTAGATGGAATATGATAAAGGTGCATTATGGGATGGAGAAAGCCATCCTTTTTTGATAAACGGAAAATCCTATGAAATCTAAAAAAATATAATAAAACAGCGTCAGTTTTTCAAGTCTCAAGTGTTTATTATATGTAGAGGTATCATCAAAACACGACATATAAAGTGATACAGGTGAAAATTTACTTTGTATGCTGTGAAAGTGAGAAATATATTTCTGAATGAACGAAAGAAGGTGAAAAATACTTGGATGTTAACAGACTTAGAAGAAATGTCGAAAGATGTCGGATAATGCGAAAAATGACTGTTAAGTGACTGTTATATAACACAGTTTTGACAGCCTTTTTTAATATACTTTTCTTTGTGGTGTTTTTAGGAAAAGCATAGCAAGGAGAAGAATTATATTTGCATCAAAGAAAGTGCTTAAGACAACAAAATGGGAATGATAAACAAAGTGTTGTGATCGAACTGGTTGCAACACTTTTTTATTCGACATTTTTCGAGAATTGTGGGACACCACATATCCGGTCACCGCCATGCTCCGATTTGATTTCTATACGAAAAATCAGATCGGAGGAAAGATAAATGGCTTATAACAAGACAAGTGAAGAACGA
>ENA-ORTH01001647-ORTH01001647.1-human-gut-metagenome-genome-assembly--contig:-NODE-1647-length-21524-cov-4.124039_pt1 | contig 21524 bp, 18 predicted proteins | sample MGYA00241914_ERZ509192 | MGnify/ENA primary metagenome ERZ509192 (study PRJEB26280, sample SAMEA2338826) | human gut metagenome | biome: human gut; feature: human-associated habitat; material: faeces... | reverse complement strand
TGCTCGTGCGCGGCGACGTGTTCGCCGACGTGGACGACGCGGTGGCCCGCGCCTACGACGAGGCGCGCCTGCGCAAGTCGGTGGTGCGCGACGCCGTCCTCGACCGCGCGAACACGGGCGACAACACGCCTGCGTTCTGCGACGTCCATCCCGTGGACGAGCCGGGCGCGGCGCGGCTGCACGTCATGCTGAAGGGCGGCGGCTCGGACAACGCGAGTCGCGTGGCCATGCTCGTGCCGGGCGCGGGCATGCAGGGTATTGTCGACGAGCTTGTTCGCTGCGTGTGCGAGAAGGGCGCGAACGCCTGTCCGCCGCTCGTGGTGGGTGTCGGCATTGGGAGCACGTTTGACAAGGTGGCCGGCCTCGCGAAGCGGGCGCTCATGCGCCCTGTGGATGAACCTGCGGCCGATCCGCGCGTGCGTGCGGTGGAGGAGGAGTTGCTCGAAGCCGTGAACGCAACGGGCGTGGGACCGGGTGGGCTCGGCGGCCGCACGACGGCGCTCGCCGTGCGCGTGGCAACGGCGCCATGTCATATCGCCGCGCTGCCGCTCGCCATCAATATGGGGTGCTCTGCAATGCGTCGCATGACGATCCCGCTGGCCGGGTATGCGGAGGGGCATCGTGCGATAGAGGGGGACGCTCGATGAATGCGATCGACAGCGGTGCGATTCGTCTTGCGCTCCCGCTTGAGCGCGCGGCGCTCGCCGGTCTGCACGCTGGCGATACGTGCCTGCTCACCGGGCCGCTCTACACGCTGCGCGATGCGGGACACGTGCGTCTTATGACCGAGCTTGAGGCCGCGGACGGCACGCTGCCCTACGGCCTAGACGGCCAGGCCATCTTCTACGCGGGCCCCACCCCCTCGGCGGCTGGCCGTCCGTTCGGTGCGGTAGGGCCCACCACGGCCAGCCGCATGGACTTTGCTGCGCCCACGCTGCATCGTGCAGGGGTGGTCGCCACCGTCGGCAAAGGCCGCCGCAACCCAGAGGTGCGCGCCGCCTGCATCGAAACCGGTTCCGTTTATTTCGTGGCGTGCGGCGGCGCTGCGGCCTATCTGGCGAAATGCGTGGCATCATCGGAGACGGTGGCGTACGGGGATTTGGGGACCGAGGCGCTGCGCCGCATCGAGGTCGTCGACTTCCCCGTGTTCGTGGGCATCGATGTCCGCGGCAACGACGTGTACGATCTTATCTGAGCGCGAGTGAGCGTTCGGGATTGAATAGGAACCATGGCCGAGAACACATCTGCAACACAACGCGCGAGACGTGGAGCGGACGTCCGTCGCAAGACGACTGAAGCTCGCGAGAACGGCGAAGCCTGGCGCGCATCGGAACCCGGCGGAGAAGCCCGACGCGGTGCCTTCATCACGTTCGAGGGCGGCGAGGGTGCCGGCAAATCAACCCATATCCGCTTTTTGGCCGAGTCCTTGCGCGACCGAGATCGCGAGGTGCTGTGTCTGCGCGAACCGGGCGGCACGGGCATCGGCGAGCAATTGCGCGCCATAGTGCTCGATCCGGCCAACGACGACATGTCCGATGAGACGGAGCTGCTCGTCTACGAAGCCGCTCGTGCCCAAATCGTGGCACAGGTCATCAAGCCTGCGCTCGAGCGCGGGGCGGTGGTGCTGTGCGACCGCTTCACGGATTCCACGGTGGCGTATCAGGCTGCTGGCCGCGGGTTATCACGCGAGTTCGTGGATCGTGCGAACAGCTTTGCCTGCCAGGGCGTGCGTCCCGACCGTACCATCCTGCTTGTAACGGGCGGTTCGGCCGGCACGGGGCTCGCGCGCGCCACGCGGCGCACGGGCGCGGATAGGCTCGAGCGCGCCGGCGAGGATTTTCACGCCCGTGTTAACAAGGCGTTCCTGGAGATCGCCCACGATGAACCCGCGCGCGTGCGCGTAGTGGAGTCGGGCGGAAAGAAGTCGTCTACGGCTGCGGCCGTATTCGCCGAACTCGCCGATCTGTTCCCGTGGATGGCCGAGAGCGAAGCGCGCGATCCCTCGTTTTTCGAACGGCTCGACGTCCATCGCTCTCGTGTGGGGCGGTCGGATGCGCGCGCACAACGCGGCGGCTCGCAGGCGGGATAAACGTGGCCGACGCGTTCGAGAACATACTCGGCCAACCCCAGGTGCGCGAGTTCCTGCGCGCCACGGTGGCCCAAGACCGGGTGAGCCACGCGTATCTGTTCACAGGCCCTGCCGGTTCGAACAAGACGCTCGCGGCCTATGCGCTTGCGCAGGCGATCATGTGTCCGAAAGGCGCCAACGGCCCGCGGGGAGGGAATTGCGGTGCCTGCGACTGCTGCCGGCGCATCATGCGCAGAAAACACCCCGACGTGCGCTATTTTGCGCCTGAGGGCGCAGGCGGCTACCTGGTCGATCAGATTCGCGATATCGTGGCCGACACGGCGCTCTCTCCCATTCAGGCCGACAAGAAGATCTACATTCTGGATCGCGTGGACCAGCTGGGCGCGAGCGCCGCCAACGCGTTCTTAAAGACGCTGGAGGAGCCGGCCGACGACGTGGTGATGATCCTTCTGGGTCGCACCCGCGAGTCGGTGCTGCCCACTATCGTCTCCCGCTGCCAGGTGGTGCCCTTCCGCCACATTCCCGCCTCGGAGGCCGCGGGCATCGTGGCCCAGAACACCGGCGCGCAGAAGGCGGAGCGCATCCGAAAGGGGATCCGCTCCGCCCTGTGGGTGTCCGTGGGCTTCTGCCTGGTCAGCTCCCTGCTGGTGTGCCTCTTCGCCGCCCCCCTCATGGGCCTGTTTGTGGAGCCCGGCGAGACAGAGATTATCGCCGTGGGGGTGGAGTACCTGCGCATTGAGGGCATGTGCTACTGCGGCATCGGCATCCTGTTTTTGCTCTACGGCCTGTTCCGCGGCCTGGGGCGGCCCGGCGTGTCGGTGGTGCTCACCGTCATCTCCCTGGGGACGCGGGTGGCCCTGGCCTACCTGCTGGCCCCCATCCCCGCCGTGGGCCTGAAGGGCATCTGGTGGGCGGTACCCATCGGCTGGGTACTGGCCGATCTGGCCGGGCTGGTGCTCTACCGGAGAAAACCCCTTCCGGCGGAAACGGCCTGCGCGCCGGAGGGATAAAAAAACCGCCGCGGACGGAACGCCAGTCCGCGGCGGTTTTTGCTATTCCGGTCAATCAGTCGGCCTTCTGGCTCTCCAGGTACTCGTCGTAGGTCATCTTGCGGTCGATGAGCTTGCCGTCGGAGGTGAAGTCGAACACCCGGTTGGCCACGGTCTGCACCAGCTGGTGGTCGTGGGAGGCGAAGAGCACGTTGCACTTGACGGCCTCCAGGCCGTTGTTCAGGGCGGCGATGGACTCCAGATCCAGGTGGTTGGTGGGCTGGTCAAGCAGCAGCACGTTGGCCCCGGAGAGCATCATCCGGGAGAGCATGCACCGCACCTTCTCGCCGCCGGAGAGCACCTTGACGGGCTTGTAAACCTCGTCGCCGGAGAAGAGCATCCGGCCCAGGAAACCCCGCAGATAGGCCTCGTGGGGGTCGGAAGACCACTGCCGCAGCCACTCCACCAGATTGTCGTCGCAGTCCTTGAAGAACTTGGTGTTGTCCTTAGGGAAGTAGGAGAAGGTGGCGGTCTGGCCCCACTTGACGGTGCCCTCGTCGGGCTCCAGCTCGCCGGTGAGGATCTGGAACAGGGCGGTCTGGGCGTTCTCGTTGTCGCCCACGAAGGCGATCTTGTCCCCGTGGCCCACGATGAAGCTCACCTTGTCCAGCACCTTCACTCCGTCGATGGTCTTGCTGACGTCGGTGACGAAGAGGATGTCCTTGCCCACCTCTCGGTCGGGAGAGAAGGCCACCCAGGGGTAGCGGCGGGAGGAGGCGGGGATCTCCTCCAGGGTGATCTTCTCCAGCAGTTTGCGCCGGGCGGTGGCCTGCTTGCTCTTGGACTTGTTGGCGGAGAAGCGGGAGATGAACTCCTTCAGCTCCTGGGCCTTCTCCTCGTTCTTCTTGTTCTGGTTCTTCATCAGGTTCTGCATGAGCTGGGAGGCGTCGTACCAGAAGTCGTAGTTGCCCACGTACATCTTGATCTTGTTGTAGTCGATGTCCACGATGTGGGTGCAGATGGTGTTGAGGAAGTGGCGGTCGTGGCTGACCACAATCACCGTGCCCTCAAAGTCCAGCAGGAAGTCCTCCAGCCAGTTCACCGCGTTGATGTCCAGGTTGTTGGTGGGCTCGTCCAGCAGCAGGATGTCCGGATTGCCGAACAGGGCCTGGGCCAGCAGCACCTTCACCTTCAGCCGGGCGTCCAGGGTGGCCATGTCGTTGGAATGGAACTCGGTGCCCACGCCCAGGCCCTGGAGGATGCGGCTGGCGTCGCTCTCGGCCTCCCAGCCGCCCAGCTCGGCGTACTCCTCCTCCAGCTCGCAGGCGCGGATGCCGTCGGCCTCGGTCATCTCCTCCTTGGCATAGAGGGCCTCCTTCTCCTTGCCGATGTCGTAGAGGCGCTGGTTGCCCATGATGACGGTGTCCATGACGTTGTAGGCGTTGTAGGCGTTCTGATCCTGCTTGAGCACCGACATGCGGGTCTTGGGCAGGATGGAGACCTCGCCGGAGGTGGGCTCCAGCTCGCCGGAGAGGATTTTCAGGAAGGTGGATTTACCCGCGCCGTTGGCGCCGATGATGCCGTAGCAGTTGCCCTTGGTGAACTGGAGATCCACGTGGGAAAAGAGGGGCTGGCCGCTGTAGGCCAGGCCCAGGTCGGAAACTGTAATCATGTCGTACTCCTTTTTATGCGAAAATCATCATACGGAGCGGATTATATCACAGATTGCTCAAAGGGGCCAGAGAAAAATTGGACAAGACGGCCGTATGAAGGGAATGGATCGTTCAAAGCTCTGGCGGAGTCCGGTAAAATACGCAAGGAAAGGGCCGCGCCCCAGGCGCGGCCCTTTGCTGACGGAAAGCGGTTACGCGGCGGTGATGGCCAAAACGCCCTCCACCAGGGCGGACTCCGCGCCCAGCTGGGCGAGGAAGCCTTCGGCCAGATAGTAGTTGCCGTTGACGAGTACGGCGGGCTGGCTCACCGCAGTGCCGTCCACGGTGAGAGTCAGGCTGACGGCCTCGCCGGTGGGGGCGGAGCCGGGCAGGGCCAGGGCCTCGCCCTCGTAGGCGGAGCCGGTGGCGACGGCCACACTGCCGTCCCACGTCACATTGAACTGGGCGCCGGTGCCCTTCAGGGCAAAGGCGAGGTCGCGCAGGCGGTAGTAGGTATTCCCCTGGGCGTCGAAAGCCGTGGCCACGTCTTTGGCCGCGCCGTTTACGGTCACGGTGAGAGTCTCGGCCTTTGCCTTGGCCTGGGCCACCAGGGAATCATAGTCGGACAGGTTGTAGCTCTCGGCGTAGGGGGTGTCCAGCAGGCCGGCGTTGATGTAGCCCACCAGCTCCGCCCGACGGGGGTCGTCCTCGCTCAGATCCACGCCCACGATCTTCCAGTTGTGGTCCACCTCGGGGGCCACGGGGGAGTGCTCGGCAAAGTAGGCCACGATCATATCCCGGATGGAGTTGGAGGACTCCCACTCCTTGGTGCCGGAGATAATGCTCTGGGCCTTCAGGGCGGAGGAGTAGCGGTAATTATTCACCGCCAGGGTCAGCTCCTGGTCGTCCTGGAGGGGTGCGCCGTGGAACATGACGTTCTGGATGCGCTGGCCCTTGGGCTGGGACAGGTCGATCTCATAGTCCACGCCGGCAAACATATCGTAGAGGTAGTCGGGGTACTCGGGGTCGAAGGAGATATTGATATCCCCCTCCTGCCACTGGTTGTAGCACTCGGCGGACCACTCCATGTAAGCCTTGAGCTCCGCGCCGGTGACGCTCACCCGGTAAAGGGTGTTGTCAAACTTGTAGATGTCGAAGATGTTGCCGTAGTTGATGTCGCCCTTGGGCAGATCGCTGGTGCCCTTGAAGAGGGCGGCGGCGGAGACGTCGGCGCCGGAGTTCTCCAGCTGGACGGTGTTGATCAGATCCATGACGGCGGTATCCATCACCCGGCCGGCGGGGATGCCGCGGATCTCGTTCTCAGGCTGGAAGCGGGCGGTAGTGCTTCCCAGGGACGCGCCGCCCTCGCCCTCGTCGCCGGAGCCGCCGCCGTTGATGTAGTCGATGGTCTTCTGATGGGCCTCGGCCACCAGGGGGATCTCCCGGAGCTCCTGGCTGGGGGTCACGCCGGTCATATCCACAATCTCCACCGAGCTGTCAATGATCTGATTGTCGGCGTCCAGGGTCAGATCAAAGCGGGCGATGTCCCGGCCGCCGTTGCGCACGCCGCCGATGACGGTGGAGCCCTGCTTCTCGTTGACCACCACGTGGTTGTGGGCCACCTGGAGCACGTCGATCTCCGGGTTGTCGTCCAGAATCTTCTGGGCGGAGTCGGAGCCGCCCTCCTCGTCAAATTCGGCGTACATGCCCATGTGGGCGGACACCATGATTACGTCGGCCTGGTCGCCGATCTCGTCGATGGCCTTGCCGACGGCCACGTTGGCGGCCTCATAGACGGCGTCGTCAATGCCGTCCTTGCCGCTGTCCCAGATGGGGACATCCGGGGTGACCACGCCGATGACGGCCAGCTTCACGCCGCCCCGCTCCACAATCGTCCAGCCCGCGCCGGTGACCGGCTCGCCCTGGGCGCCGGTGACGTTGGCGGCCAGAACCGGGAAGCTGGCCTGTCCCAGAATGGACTGCATGGTGGGGATGCCCCAGTTGAACTCGTGGTTGCCCAGGGTCATGGCGTCATAGCCCATGTAGTTCATGGCGGTGACGACCGGATGGGGCTCCTCCGGGGTCTTGTTATACAGATCGTCGGTCATGATGGTGCCCTGGATGTCGTCGCCGGCGTCGACGAGGAAGGTGTTGGGGTTCTCGGCCCGCACTTGCTGGATGTAGGTGTAGAGCCTGGCCATGCCGTTGTTGTCGGTCTCCGCGTTGTCTTCGTAGGAATAGCCCCAGATATTTCCGTGCATGTCTGAGGTGCCCAGGATGGTGATGTGCTTCTCGCCCTCTGCCTCAGCCGCAAAGGCGGCGGGCAGCAGGGATGCCAGCAGAGCTGCCGACGCCAGCAGGGAGAGCAGATGTCTTCCGCGGTGCTTTTTCATACGAGAGGGGTCCTCCTGATTTTATATTTGCCAGGCCATGTCCCCTGGCTGGTATCTTAATGGTAACACGGTCCGCCTGGCAAGTCACCTGATTTTTTCTTTATTTACAAAATTTTTTCTCAGCAATGACTTTGCCGGCGGGTTTCCATTTTCCCATTTCTATGCTATAGTGCAGATGATATCGCGTTTCCCGGCCCAACCGGGCGGGAAAGGAGAGGAGAGAGCTGACATGGGAGAGGGCGCGCGCTGTCCCTGGGCAAAAACGGAGCATGAGATTTTGTACCACGACACGGAGTGGTGCCGGCCCTGCCGGGACGACCGGGCGCTGTTCGAGCTGCTGGAGCTGGAGGGCTTTCAGGCCGGGCTGAGCTGGAAGCTGATTCTGGAGCGGCGGGCAGCCCTGCGGGCGGCCTTCGCGGATTTTGAGCCGGCAGCGCTGGCCGGGTGGGGGGAGGACGAGGTGGAGGCCGCTCTGGCCGCCCCCGGCGTCATCAAAAACAGGAGCAAGGCCCGCTGCGCCGTCACCAATGCCCGGGCCTTTCTGGCCGTGGCGGAGGAGTGGGGCAGCTTTGCCCGCTACCTCTGGCACTGGGTGGACGGCGTGCCGGTGGACCACCGGCTGGAGCGGCCGGAGGACATGCCCGCCGAGGACGACCTGTCCCGCCGGGTGAGCGCCGACCTGAAAAAGCGGGGCTTCCGCTTTGTGGGGCCGGTGATTGTCTACTCCTACCTCCAGGGGGCGGGGCTCATCAACGACCATCTGGTGACCTGCCCATGGCACGGAGAGGGACTATAATTTGCAGGATTGCTTGCAAAATAAAACGGATGGTGCTATGATGTCCCTATAAAATGAAGGACTGCTTGCGAGGAGGCACCTGTACCATGAGCATCCAATACCGCTCCGAGCACGACTCCGTGGGGGAGAGGTCTGTCCCCAAGGACGTCTACTACGGCGTCCAGTCCCTGCGGGCGGCGGAGAACTTTCCCATCACCGGGCTGGCCGTACATCCGGAGCAGATCAACTCCATCGCGGAGATCAAGAAGGCCTCCGCCATCACCAACCTGGAGATCGGCCTGCTGGACAAGCGGGTGGCCGACGCCATCGTGCGGGCCTGCGATGAGATTGCGGCGGGCCGGCTCCACGAGGCGTTCATCGTGGACCCCATCCAGGGCGGCGCGGGCACCAGCCTGAACATGAACGCCAACGAGGTCATCGCCAACCGGGCCATCGAGCTGCTGGGCGGGGAGAAGGGGGACTACGCCCTGGTCAACCCCAACGACCACGTCAACTACGGCCAGTCCACCAACGATGTGTTCCCCTCGGCGGGCAAGCTGGCGGTGCTCAAGCTGCTGGTGCGGGCCCAGATCCAGCTCGAGCGGCTCTCTGAGGCCCTGGAGGCCAAGGCGGAGGAGTTTGACGACGTGCTCAAGATGGGCCGCACGCAGATGCAGGACGCGGTGCCCATCCGTCTGGGGCAGGAGTTCCGGGCCTACAGCCGGGCGGTGCGCCGGGACATCGCCCGCTTCGAGCGGGCCAAGGACGAGATGCGCCGCCTCAACATGGGGGGCACCGCCATCGGCACCGGCATCAACGCCGACGAGCGGTATCTGCGCCGCATCATCCCCAACCTGTCCAAGGTCACCGGGCTTGAGCTGGTGCAGGCCTCCGACCTCATCGACGCCACCCAGAACCTGGACGGGCTCGTGGCCGTGTCCGGCGCGGTTAAGACCTGCGCCGTCAACCTGTCCAAGATGTCCAACGACCTGCGGCTCATGTCCTCCGGCCCCCGCTGCGGCTTCAGCGAGATCAACCTGCCGCCCCGGCAGAACGGCTCCTCCATCATGCCGGGGAAGGTCAACCCCGTCATCCCCGAGGTGGTCAGCCAGGTGGCCTTCAACATCATCGGAAACGACGTCACCGTCACCATGGCCGCCGAGGCGGGCCAGCTGGAGCTCAACGCCTTCGAGCCCATCATCTTCTACAACCTGATCCAGAGCGTGGAGACCCTGACCTACGCGGTACATACCTTTGTGGACAACTGCGTCACCGGCATCACCGCCAACCGGGAGCGGTGCCGGGACATGGTGGAGCACAGCGTGGGCATCATCACCGCCCTGTGCCCCCACGTGGGCTATGAGAAGGCCGCCGAGGTGGCCAAGCGGGCCATCGAGACCGGCGCGCCGGTGCGGCGGCTCATTCTGGAGGAGGGCCTGCTGGACGAGGCGGCCCTGGACAAAATTCTGGACCCCTACTCCATGACGGAGCCCGGCATCTCCGGCAAGGAGCTGCTGGAGGGGTGAACGGCCGGGGCCTCCGCCCGTGCGGAGGCCCAATTTCCTGTCATACCTTCCACAAAGGAGCGAGGTTCTGTGGAAAAGTCTCTGTTTACCTGCCCCATCTGCGCCGCCCCCCTGGAGCGGGGGGAGCGGGCCTATGCCTGCCCCAACGGCCACGCCTACGACAAGGCCAGAGAGGGGTATGTCCATCTGCTGCCCGCCAACAAAAAGCACTCCAAGGCCCCCGGCGACGACAAGGGCATGGCGGAGGCCCGCCGCCGGTTTCTCTCCGGGGGATACTACGGCCACCTGCTGGCCGCCCTGTGCGCCCTGGGGGCGGAGTACGCCCCGCCGGGGGAGGCGGTGCTGGACTCGGGCTGCGGCGAGGGGTACTACACCGCCGGACTGTGGGAGGCCCTGGGCCGCCCGCCCCTGGCGGGAATCGACCTGTCCAAGCCGTCGGTGCGCCTGGCCGCCCGGCGGGTGCCGGAGGGGGAGTTCGCCGTGGCCTCCGCCTACCATCTGCCTCTGGCGGATGCCTCGGTGGGGCTGGTGCTCAACTGCTTCTCCCCCCTGGCCCTGGACGAGTTCCGGCGGGTGCTCCGCCCCGGCGGGGCCTTCCTCTATGTGGTGCCCGCCGCCGACCACCTGTGGGAGCTCAAGCAGGTGCTCTACGACCAGCCCTACCGAAACCGGGAGGAGGACGTCCCCTACGAGGGCTTCTCCTACGAGCGGGTGGAGCCGGTGGTGGCGGTGTTGGACGTGGCGGGGGAGGCGCTGCGCGACCTGTTCCAGATGACCCCCTATTACTGGAAGACCCCCAGGGAGGGGGCGGAGCGGCTGGCCGCCCTGGACGGTCTGCGGGTACGGGCCTCCTTCCGCGTCCATGTGTTCCGGCGCAGGTAGGGACCGGACACTGGCTGGGTTTTATGTGCTGTGCGTTCAACTGTAGGGGCGGCCTCTTTTGCCTCTCTGAGGCAATTCACCTTCTGCCTACATCGGCCCGCCTTATGCCGGGCTGGCGCGCCTTCCATGGGAACCCTTTTTGACACCTGCTTTCTTGTCATGCCTCCGGCGGGCCCCTTTCTGAGTGGCCAGAAAGGGGCGAAAGAGCCAGTTAAGGCGGGGGATTCCGATTTCCCCCGCCTTAACAATCCACCCCTTGAAACGGCCAAGAAGGGGGAATTGCGATTCCCCCTTCTTGGAACTTCCCCCAAGTCGTTCTATCGGTAGCTTTCCGGCGGCGGGGGCTTACTCCGTAACGCCTCCGCCGCTCCGGCCTGTATGGAAAGAGCGGCCCCGGAATACAGGGGTGGGGCTTGTCCCCGCCCGCGGGCGGCATGAACCCGATGCGCCGGATTGCCATACCCATTCCCCCAACTTTAACAGAGAGGTAACGCCATGATCCGAATTCAAAACATTCCCCTGCCCATCGGCGGCGGAGAGGAGCAGCTCCGCAAGCGGGCCGCCAGACTCCTGGGGCTGAACCCCGGCCAGCTCCGCTCCCTCACCCTGGCCCGGCAGTCCATCGACGCCCGCAAAAAATCCGACGTGCACTATGTCTGCACCGTCCATGTGGAGGTGGACAACGAGGCCCGGATCATGGCCCGCTGCCGGGATAAAAATGTGAGCCTCCACACAGAGCAGCCTTACGCCTTCCCGCCGGTACGGCGAACCTCCCCCCTGCCGCCGGTGGTGGTAGGCATGGGCCCCGCCGGGCTGTTTGCCGCCCTCTTTTTAGCCCGGAACAGGGTCATCCCCATTGTGCTGGAGCGGGGCCGTCCGGTAGAGGAGCGGGCGGCGGATGTGGAGCGCTTCTGGGCCACCGGGGTGCTGGACACCGCCTCCAACGTGCAGTTCGGCGAGGGGGGCGCGGGCACCTTCTCCGACGGCAAGCTGACCACCGGCACCCACGACCCCCGCATCTCCACGGTATTCCGGACGCTGGTGGAGGCGGGCGCCCCGGCGGACATCCTCTACCAGCACAAGCCCCACATCGGCACCGACATTCTCCGGGACGTGGTGCGCAATGTGCGGCGGGAGCTGCTGGCCCTGGGGTGCGACGTGCGCTTCGGGCACCGGCTGGCGGGCCTGGACGTGCGGGACGGCGTCCTGCGGGCCGTTGCGGTGGACGGCCCCGGCGGCCGGTATGACCTGCCCTGCGACGCGCTGGTGCTCTCCCCCGGACACTCCGCCCGCGACACTTTCCAGATGCTGCTGGACGCCGGAGTGCCCATGGCCCCCAAGCCCTTCGCCATCGGGGTACGCATTGAGCATGCGCAGGCCGCCCTGTCGGAGGCCCAGTTTGGCCCGGCGTGGGAGCGGCTGCCCGCGGCGGACTACAAGCTGGCCTGCCATCTGCCCACGGGCCGCAGCGCCTTCACCTTCTGTGTCTGCCCCGGCGGGCAGGTGGTGGCCGCCGCCTCGGAGGAGGGGCGGCTGGTGACCAACGGCATGAGCTGCCGCGCCCGGGACGGGGCCAACATCAACGGCGGCTTCCTGGTGGGGGTGTCCCCCGCCGACTTTGGCTCGGAGCACCCCCTGGCGGGGGTAGAATTCCAGCGTCGCTGGGAGGCGGCGGCCTACACCCTGGGCGGCGGCGGCTTCCGCGCCCCGGCCCAGACGGTGGCCGACTTCCTGGCCCGGCGGCCCTCCACGGCCCTGGGGCGCATCACCCCCACCTACCGCCCCGGCGTCACCCCGGCGGAGCTGGACCGCTGCCTGCCCGGCTACGTGGCCGACACCCTGCGGGGGGCCCTCCCCCTCTTCGACCGCAAGCTCCACGGCTTTGCCGCGCCGGAGGCCGTGCTCACCGGCGTGGAGAGCCGCTCCTCCTCTCCGGTACGCATCCTCCGGGGCGAGGACTTTCAGTCCCCCATCCGGGGCCTTTACCCCTGCGGCGAGGGGGCTGGGTACGCGGGCGGGATTACCAGCGCGGCCGTGGACGGCATTCGGGTCGCCGAGGCCATCGCTTCCAAATAAGCATATTTTTTACATAAAAACCCCATTTTGGCGCATAATAACGCCAGAATGGGGATTATTATGGTCTTTCACAATTTCGTATGATACTGTAAAAGTCCAATTCTGTCGAAAAGTGAGGGATTTTGAAGCGATGGCTCGAAAAAAAGTAGAAACTAATATATCTTTTGACGAAATGCGACAGAAATACTATGTCTGCATGGATTACGGCCTGGATGAAACCGGCAAGCGAGTGAAGAAGTACAAGACCTACCCCACGCTGGCCCAGGCCCGCCGGGGCCTGCGCGATTTTCAGACGGAACAGGACACCCACCAGACCGTGGCCCCCCGCTCCATGACCTTGGATCAGTGGCTGGAATACTGGATGGAGGAGGTCATTCAGCCCAACCGGGCCGCCACCACCATCTACGGCTACCGCAAGATCATCGACAACCACCTGTCCGACGCGCTGGGCTCCGTCCCCATCCAAAAGCTGACGCCCCAGCATCTCCAGCAATACTACTCCATGCTCATGCGGGACAAGGGCCTGTCGGCCAATACGGTACGGCGGCACCACGATCTGCTCTCCTGCGCCCTGCACATGGCGCTCCGGCAGGACATCATTCTCCGCTGTCCCACAGAGCGGGTGGAGCCGCCCCGGGTCATCCCCCATGAGGCCCGATTCTACACCCCGGCGGAACTCAAGCGGCTGTTCGGCCTGGTGGAGGGCCACTGGCTGGAGCTGATCGTCAAGCTGGCGGGCAGCCTGGGCCTGCGTCGGGAGGAGATCTGCGGCCTGCGGTGGAGCAGCGTGGACTTCGAGCTGCGCAAGCTCCACATCAAGGAGGCCCGCACCGCCGCCGGGGCGGAGATCGTGCAGAAGGAGACCAAGAACCGCTCCTCCAACCGCATCCTCCACATGAGCGACGATCTCTACCGCCTGCTGCGGCGGGAACGCGCCCGACAGGCCGAGCGCAGGCTGGCCCTGGGAGACGCCTGGCCGGACACCGGCATGGTGGCGGTGGACGCCAAGGGTAACCCCTACTCCCCCAACGCTGTGTCCCTGGCCTTCACCCGCTTCATTCAGGCCCACCACCTGCCCAAAATCACCCTTCACGGCCTGCGCCACACCTTCGCCACCGTGGCCTCCGCCCAGGGCGCGCCCCTGTTCGACATCGGCAAGGCTCTGGGCCACTCCACCCCCGCCACCACGGGCAAGATCTACACCCACCTGCTGGATCAGAACCACACCGCCACCCTGGACCGGGTGGCAAATGCGCTGAAATAATGCCGGGGGCGCGGACGTTTTTCGTCCGCGCCCCTGGCGCTTTTCCGCAAAAAATGGTACAATCCATGCAATCATCCGCCCTTCTCAGGTGTGTATAGGGCAGAAAGGAGCGAGAGCCATGGCCGACCAGCTCCGGGGGAACGCCCTCTTTTCCTACGCAGTGGAACACTATCTGGACACCGTATACCGCGCGGCCTTCCACGCCGCCCCCTCGCCCCAGGACGCCGAGGACGTGGCCCAGGAGGTCTTTGAGGCCCTGCTCCGCAGCGGCAAGCGCTTCCGGGAGCCCGAACACCTGCGGGCCTGGCTGCTGCGGGTCACCGTCAACAAGTGCAAAAACCTCTACCGGGCCAAGCGCCGGACGGAGGTGCCCCTGACAGAGGCCATTCCCGCCCCGGAGGCGGCGGAGCCCTCCGTCCTGGACGAGGTGCGCGCCCTGCCCGCGCCCTACCGCAGTACCCTCTACCTCCACTACTTTGAGGGCTATACCGCCGCGGAGATCGGGAGGATACTGGGCGCCAAGCGGAACACGGTGCTCTCCTGGCTGGCCCGGGGGCGGCAGGCCCTGCGGGAGCGGATGATCGGAGGCTTTGACGATGCATAAATCAGACTATCTGGCCCAGGTAGAGGCCCTCCGCGCCTCCCCGGAGCTGCGGGCCCGGGTGGCCGGGCTGGCCGGGACGCCCGCCCGCCGCCGGAGACTCCGCCCCTGGATGGGGGTGTGCGCCTGCCTGGCCGTCCTGCTGCTGGGGGGAACCCTGCTGCTGCCCCGGCTGGGGGGCAGCTCCGCCGGCGGAGGCGGCCACGCCGGGGGGAGCATCTTCCAGTCCTACGCCGGACCGGTCTTTCCCCTGACCACCCTGGAGGACGCCGGGCTCACCGCCCGCCGCACCATCACACTGGACTTCGCCCCCTGGGGCGACGGGCACACCACCGACATCGACGTCACCGACTCCTATGTGCTCACCAACCCCACCGACACCGACCAGAGCGTCACCCTGGTCTATCCCTTTTCCGGCAGTTTCTACGCCCTCTATCCCCCCACCCTGACGGCGGACGGCGCGGCGCTGGACGCCGTCATCCGCCCCGGCGTGGGCGGGAGCCAGAGTCTGGAGTCCTGGGAGGAGTACGCCGCCCTGGTGGAGGGGAACGATCTGGCGGCGGCCCACGCCGAGATCCCCGCCCTGGACACGCCGGTGACGGTCTACGCCTTCACCGACCTCACCCGGCCGGAGAGCGACGCTGCGGCCCCCACCCTGGCGGTGACCTACCCCTGGTCGGAGGACGCCCCCGCCGTGCTGACTTACGGCTTTCACGGCAGCTCCATTGACCGGGAGGCGGGGTGGGCCCGGCGCAGCTTCTCCCTGCCCGAGCCGGACTCCCCCCACGCCCAGGACCCCCGCCTGCTCATCGCGGTGGGCGGCGCTCTGGAGGACTATACCCTCCAGGGCTACCGGGACGGGGGCTGCGACCCCGGCGGGGAGCTGGACGGGGTGAGCGCCGCCGTCACCCGGTACGAGTCCACTCTGAGGGAAGTGCTGAACGCCCTCTGTCCCTCCCCGGATACCCTGGCCCACAAGTACGGCGGCGAGACGGACGCCGCGTCCCTCTCCAGGGAGGTATTTTTTGACACCCTTTGCCGGGGCTTGGGCACGGCGGTGCCGGCAGACATGACCATGCTGGAGGATGTGTTCTCCTGGGTCAACATACAGGAGCGCATCTTCTATACGGAGGCCGCCCTCACGATTCCCGCCGGGGAAAGCGTCCAGGTGGAGGCCGCCCTGCCCAAGGAGGCCAGCTTTGACTTCGCCTGCGCCCACACGGAGAACCGGGGCATTTACGGCTATGATCTGGTAACGCGGCTGGGCTCCACCCTCTCCTTCACGTGCCAGACCGCCGCGCTGGCCCACACGGAGCAGATTGCCATCGTCCGTCAGAACTTCGGCTTTGATCTGGCGGCGGGACTTACTTCCGTGCCGCTGGCCCCGGACCAGGAGCACTACTATCTGGAGGTGCGCCGGATCAAATAAAGAGGAATCCCCCGGCGCAGCCGGGGGATTCCTCTTTATGTTCTTTACGCCAGCTTCCGGTTGGGTCGCATGAAGAGCCACTCGGACACGCCCTTGCGAATCACATCGTGCAGCAGGCACTTGGGCTGGAAGCCCAGGGATTGATAGAGCCGCTTGGCCCCCGTATTGAACTGGCTGGTCATGATGAACATATTGGGATAGTTCTTTTCCTCCATAACCCCGATGAAAATTTTGACCAGATCCGTGCCGATGCCCTGGTCCCGGTACTTCTTTTTCACACCCAGCAGATTCAGATAGGGCAGGCCGGCCAGGCCGTTCCGGGTCATATACATGACGCCCACGGCCTCGTCCCCAGGGCTCATGGCTACATAGAGATCGCCGTCCGCCATCGCACGGAGCAGGTTCTCATTCAGGCTGTCCCCCTCGGCGAAGTAGGCGTCGTACAGCTTGGAGCCATAAAAGACCTCCCGATACTCCTCGAGCCGCTCAGGCACGCCCTTTACCAGTGTAAACTTCATCTCCGAACACACTTCTTTCGGATGGATTTGAGGTCACCGCTCCGCAAGCGGCGCATAATCCGCGTGGGTTCCCACATACTTGTAGGCCGGACGGATGATTTTGCCCATGTTGATGAGCTCCTCGATACGGTGGGCGCTCCATCCGGCCACCCGGGCCATGGCAAAGAGGGGGGTATAGAGCTCCAGGGGCAGATCCAGCATGTGGTAGACAAAACCGGAATAAAAGTCCACATTGGCGGATACGCCCTTATACATCTTCCGCTCACCGGCGATGATCTCGGGGCCCAGCCGCTCCACCAGGGAGTACAGCTCATACTCCTCCGTACGGCCCTTCTCCCGGGACAGCTTCTCCACAAAGGAGTGGAGCAGGTTGGCGCGGGGGTCGGACAGGGAGTAGACCGCGTGGCCCATGCCGTAGATGAGGCCCGCCTTGTCGAAGGCCTGCTTGTCCAGCAGGGCCTGGAGGTAATGGCGCACCTCGTCCTCGTCCTTCCAGTCCTTCACCTGCTCTTTCATGTCCTCAAACATTCGAATGACCTTGATGTTGGCACCGCCGTGCTTGGGCCCCTTCAGTGAGGCCAGGGCGGCCGCCATGCAGGAGTAGGTGTCCGTCCCGGAGGAGGTGACCACATGGGTGGTGAAGGTGGAGTTGTTGCCGCCGCCGTGCTCGGCGTGGAGGGTGAGGCAGATGTCCAGCACGTGGGCCTCCCAGAAGGAGTAGGAGGAGTCAGGCCGCAGCAGGGAGAGGATGTTCTCCGCCGTGGACAGCTCCGGCTGGGGGGCGTGTATGTAAAGGCTGTTCCCGCTCTTGTAGGTGTAGGCCTGGTAGCCGTAGACGCTGAGTACCGGGAACAGGGCGATGAGCTGGAGACACTGGCGCATGACGTTGGACAGGGAGATATCGTCGCACCGCTCGTCATAGGAGGCCAAGTTCAGCACGCTGCGGGCCAGGGAATTCATAATATCCTGGCTGGGCGCCTTCAGAATGACATCCCGCACGAAGTTGCCGGGCAGGGTACGGTAGTAGGCTAGCTGGTTTTTAAAGCTCTCCAGCTCCGCCGCGTTGGGCAGGCGGCCCAGCAGGAGCAGATAGGCGGTCTCCTCAAAGCCGAACCTCCCCTCCTTCAGCGCCCCCGCCACCAGCTTCTCTACATCGATGCCGCGGTAGTAGAGCTTGCCGTCGCAGGGGATCTCCTGCCCGTCCACCATTTTTTTGGCGATGATGTCGGAGATCTCGGTCAGGCCCGCCAGAACGCCCTTGCCGTTGAGGTCGCGGAGGCCGCGCTTGACGTCGTATCTCACATAGTCCCCCGCGTCAATGCTGCTGTTTTGCAGGGACTGGGCCGCCAGCGCTTCAATCTCAGGGGTGATATCGCAGTAGTTTGGATTGCTCGCCATAGAAAACCTCCATTCTTCCGCTCTGCCTTGCGTACCGCAGAACGCCTTTGTGAAATGTGCATCTCTCCAATATAATCCAGTATAACATGTAATTGTTACCAGAATATGAATCCACACATAAAGTTTGATTCAAAAAACGGTGGAGTTGGTCCACCGTTTCTTCAGAAGAGATCCCGTTTTTTCAGAATAATAGCCACCACCAGGATCACCACGCCGGACAGGGCCAGCGGGAACCACCAGAACTGGTCCAGGGGCAGATTGGCTACGTTCATCCCGTAGAAACTGAAGAAGATATTTGGGATGGTCAGCAGGATGGTGATGGAGGTCAGCACCTTCATGATCACGTTCAGATTGTTGGAGATGACGGAGGCGAAAGCGTCCATCATGCCAGAGATGATGGAGGAGTAGATGTTAGCCATCTCGATGGCCTGGCGCACCTCAATGAGCACGTCCTCCAGCAGGTCGTGGTCCTCTTCATATAGGGTGATGATGCGGCCCCGGAGAATCTTCTCCAGGGTCACCTCATTGGCCTTGAGCGAGGTGTTGAAGTAGACCAGTGACTTTTCCAGATCCAGGAGCTGAATGAGCTCCTTGTTTCGCTGGGACTTGTAGAGCTGCCGCTCCATGTAGTTGTAGATCTTGTCAATCTGCTTCAGGTACTGAAGGAAGCGTTTGGCAACCTGCAACAGCATATAGAGAATGAAGCTGGTGCGCTTCTGGGTCTCGGCAAACCGCACCAGTCCGTCCTGGAAGTCCTTCAGAATGGAGGTCTCCTTCAGGCAGACGGTGATGATGTGCTTGTCGGTGACGATGATGCCCAGGGGCAGAGTGGAGTACACCACCGCGTCATCCTTCTCCACGGCTGGCACATCGATGATGATGAGGGTCTGTCCGTCCTCGGTGTCGATCCGGGAGGTCTCCTCCTCGTCCAGGGCGGCCCGGAGGAAGGAGGGCTCCACGCCCAACGTCACCGCTACGGTGTTCAGCTCGTCCTCGCTGGGATAGGTCAGGTTCACCCAGCAGCCGTCCTGCACGGAATCCAGCCGGGTCATTTTTCCTTGAATCGTTTTAAAAATAGAGAGCAACGATCTCACGCCTTTCTCGGCGCGGGCCCCTCAAAAGGGTATAAAAATCCCCGCACGCATTTGTCTTTGCCGCCTGTGCGGAAAATATCCTTTCTGCACAGGCCAAGCGGCGACACGGCGTGCGGGTCTACCGGACGGGCCGGTCAGCCGCAGAGCCAATGCGCCGCGCTCCATATGGGACATTCTCGACTCACAGGGTCACCGCTCACAGCGCATATCACTCCTTTTCCAGTATTGTCATTTGCTTTTTTATTATAAGCCCGTCCGGCGCAGATTGCAAGTAAAACGTCCGTTAAGGTGCATCCGTCCTATAAACCGGACCATTTTCGCTTTGATCTCTTCGGATCATTTTTAAAATGATCCAGAGAGATCCCGGATTGACAGGTCGATCGACTTTTGCTATACTGGGTCGGAAGGACGGTGAAAACATGCCCAAGACAATCGGAATTATCGACGCGGATCTGCTCGATAACGGGACCCGTCACCCCAACCTGGCTCTCATGAAAATCAGCGGCTATCAAAAGGAGCTGGGCAACGACGTCACCCTGCTGGAGGATTACTACTCCATTCCCAAATACGACGAGGTATATCTTTCCCGGGTATTTGATTTTACCAACGTACCCATTGATCCCAAGAACTACCCCAATCTGCACATTGGAGGCACCGGCTTTTTCTGGATGACCGCCCCGGACCTTCCCCTGGAGGTCGAACACCATATGCCCGACTACCACCTCTACGACGAATATGTGGGCAGGCAGATCGCCCGGGGCATCAAGCCCCAGACCTACAGTGACTACATGGATTACAGCATCGGCTTTACCACTCGGGGCTGCTTCCGCAAGTGCCCCTTCTGTGTCAACCAGAAGTATGACCATGTGTTCCGCCACTCTCCGGTGAAGGAGTTCTTCGACCCCTCCCGCAAGCACATATACCTGTGGGACGACCAGTTTTTCGGCTTTCCCAAGTGGCAGGAGGTGCTGGACGAGCTGGATGAAACCGGCCGCCGCTTTCAGTTCCGCCAGGGCCTGGATGTGCGTCTGATGACCGAGGAGAAGGCCAGGCGGCTGGCGAACGTGAAGTATCATGGGGATTATATCTTCGCCTTCGACCACATCGACGAGGCCGAACAGGTGGTGCGCGGCCTGAAAATTTGGCGGAGACACTCCGACAAGTCCACCAAGCTCTACGTGCTCTCCGGCTATGAGTCCCAGGGCGCGGAGGAGATCGCCTCCATCTTTGAGCGCATCCGTATCCTGATGGAGTACCAGTGTCTGCCCTACATCATGCGCCACGAGTACTACAACCGCTCTCCTTACAAAGGGATGTTCATCACCCTGGCCCGCTGGTGCAACCAACCCAGCTTTCTCAAGAAGAAGAGCTTCCGGCAGTTCTGCGAGGCCAACGGCCTGACCAGCTCCGCTTTCCGCTACATGTCTGAGTTCGAGCACGACCACCCCGATATTGCGAAGCAGTATTTTGATATCCGTTTCGACCGGCACGGCGCGTAAGGCGCCTGTTCCCTTCCCATACGTCCCAGCATCGGAATTTCAAGGCCGTGTGCCGCGTTTGGCGGCACACGGCCTTTTCCCCTTCTGCACGGCTATGGACGGAGGAAGGGGAAATAATTCATCCCCAGTTCGATGTAAATGCGTTGCTTGAGCAGCTCATACCGGTCCGCAATCGCCCCGTTTTCATAGCCCACTTCAATACCATGACCGGAGGAAATCAGCTTGGCCTTCATGTCGTCCCGGATATACCGCCCCGAAAAGACAATAATGGACGGGATGGGGGCCGCCATACAGTCGTCCAGGGCGTAGCTCAGCTTCTCGAAAGCCGAACCGCTGGTCTCCTGGAGCTTGGCCTCGATGGCCATGGAGCGGCAGTTCTGGGGGTTCATGATCACGATATCCAGCTTACGGGGTGTGCCGATAAAGCGCCAGCCGATGTATTTCTCCTCCTCGACCGCCAGTCCTTCGCCCCAGCCTCGGATATACTCTGCCAGAGCATGCCGGAAGTTGTTCCCGTTATTGGGCATATAATCCCTCCTCCCATGTTCTTCCTCCATCATAGTGGATCCCATTTCCCGGGTCAATAGGCTTCCGGCCGCCAAACTAGAAAAAGCGCGCTGCGGAACATCAGCCCCGCAGCGCGTCGTCCTGGTTCTGTCCGGCACCGGTTCCGTCTGCCGCCCTCCGAACCTGCAAAAGCAGAGAGAGCATGCCGATACCCAGTAAAATATGACCAATGCCCGAGATTCCGGAAATGGAGGCATCCATTCCTCGGCTCAACTCATTTCCCAGCACCTGGCTCATCCCCCGCAGAAAGAATCCCAGCCCTGTGATATTGAGACCTAGTTGATAGACCAGCAGGAACTTCCCGCTGTTTCGGCTTGAGAAGGCAAATGTCTTTTCCAGCAGCATCAGGATAAGAAAAAACACCATTCCCAGTGCAAAATAGTGGGTATGCAGGAAAGACAGAGAGGTTCTGCCCGCAAAGCCGCTGAATTTGGTAAACTCCCTATAAAATACGCCCAATGCCATGGCAATCACCGCATAGACCATGGCCAACGTCGCAAAATGCCGCGCCAGTAAAATCTCTTTTTTATTCATCCGTACATACTCCTATCACAGCGGATACCGGAATTGGGTCCGCCGCCTATCGCCGGTTCATACAATCAGAAAGGGCGGAGCGAAGGCTCCGCCCTTTTCCGTATTCTGCTTGATTAGCCGAAGTAGCGCTTCAGCAGGCCCTCGAAAGCCTTGCCGTGGCGGGCCTCGTCGCGGGCCATCTCGTGGACGGTGTCGTGGATGGCGTCCAGGTTCAGCTCCTTGGCCTTCTTGGCCAGCT
>ENA-ORTH01001634-ORTH01001634.1-human-gut-metagenome-genome-assembly--contig:-NODE-1634-length-21709-cov-3.587697_pt1 | contig 21709 bp, 16 predicted proteins | sample MGYA00241914_ERZ509192 | MGnify/ENA primary metagenome ERZ509192 (study PRJEB26280, sample SAMEA2338826) | human gut metagenome | biome: human gut; feature: human-associated habitat; material: faeces... | reverse complement strand
CGGTCGCATGCCATTTGAAGGAACTCGGTCTGGAGGTATGTTCCATTCGGTCGCCTTTTGCTCGCACAGGCTATGGCCTAGAGGATATGATTGCAGAAGCAAAGGCTATGAATTGTGTCAATGTGGGAGTGGGAACCGTTACGGCCAGTTATTTCACAATGGGGCCGGCAGGCATGGAAAAATATTTGGAGCAGGCGAGTAAAGTCTGCGGAAAATTTTCCCAGGAGGGCGTGCGGCCGCTGTATAGCTTGCGTTTCCATGAATTTATGCGGCAAAGCGACGGTGTCTGGCCCTTCGACAAGCTGGCGGACCGTCCCGAAACATCGGACTATCTTTGGGAAACGGACGTGCTGAGTCTGACGCGGACTGCGGTGGAGCCGCCAAAGATCTTTTCCCGTCTGGCGGGCCGTATGCCGGTCTGTCGCCTGTCGGATCAGAAGATTCGCGAAAACGAGACATACTTTTTCTATGCCCGGCGCGAGGAATGCCCGCTGGGAGAAGGCTTGTTTGATCTGCCGTCTTGGACCAAGACGGCGTCACAAGCGGGTGCAGAATGGTTTACCGTGGGGCAGGAGCTTTGCGATAGAGACCCCTTTGTATGTCTGGCGGCAAGCTTGAAAAAGGCAAGAGAGCTGTGCTGTCCATAACGGCACAAAATAGGAGGGGACGGCGCGGATATACAAGCGCCGTCCTTTTTGAAGCAGCGAAAGGCGGAGAGAGAATGGGATGCAGTGTACAGACATGCCGTGCATATGAAGAGATCCTTGCGGAGGAGCTGGTCCCGGCAATGGGATGCACGGAACCGATTGCGATCGCGTATGCGGGCGCACTTGCACGGGAGACGTTGGGCGCACTCCCACAGCAATTGGAACTCACGGTCAGCCACAATATCATCAAGAATGCAAAAAGTGCTGTTGTGCCGAATACGGGTGGCCTTAAGGGACTGCGCGCAGCTATAGCGGCAGGTTCAGTGGCGGGCTGTGCGGACAAACGGCTGGAGGTGATCGCCCAGGTAGATGATGTGCAGCGCGCGGCGATTCGCACATTTTTAGAGCAATGTGCAGTCAACGTAACACCGGCCCAGGGAGACGAGGTGTTTGATATCCTCGTAGAAGCATCTGCTGGAGCAGACAGCGCCCGTGTACAAATCACAGGAGGGCACACAAATGTAGTGCTGCGCGAGAAAAACGGGAAAGTGCTGTACAGTGCATCCGCACAGGGTACAGCAGAAAAAAGTGCCGCTTACGCGCGGCTGAATGTGGAGGACATCTATGCTTATGCGACAGAAGCACCTTTGGATGCGACCTGGGAGCTTCTGGAACGTCAAATAGAATACAACAGTGCGATACGAGATGAAGGCTTGACAGGAAAATGGGGCGCGGGGATCGGTGCGACGCTGCGCGGAACAGATGAAAGCATAAAAACGCGCGCTGCGGCTGCCGCCGCCGCGGGCTCGGATGCAAGAATGAGTGGCTGTGAGCTCCCGGTTGTCATCAATTCAGGAAGCGGGAACCAGGGGCTTACGGCCAGCCTGCCCGTGATTGAGTACGCGCAGGAGCTGGGAATAGAACGGGAGACACTGCACCGTGCGCTGTTGCTTTCCAATTTGCTCACCATTCACTTGAAGACCGGTATTGGCTGCCTGTCCGCATACTGTGGAGCAGTAAGCGCGGGCTGCGCGGCCGGAGCCGCAGTAGCGTGGCTTCATGGCGGGGATCTTTCCGCAGTAGCGCACACATTGGTGAATTCCTTGGCGATTTTGTCTGGGATGGTGTGTGACGGAGCAAAACCCTCCTGCGCTGCGAAAATTGCCTGCGCGGTGGACTCCGGAATTCTGGGTTGGCAGATGTACAGGAACGGAAAGCAATTTTATGGAGGCGATGGCATCGTTACAAAAGGCGTAGAAAATACCATTGCCAACGTCAGCCGCATGGGGCGTGAAGGAATGCGTGAAACGGATCGCGAAATCATTCATATTATGCTGGAAAATAATTGAGTTTTGTTTCTTGGAGGAGTGTCAACAGGTCTCTTATCGCGCTATATTTCTATTGACAAGCCCCGCTTCTACATGCTTTATTTTAGAATTGGCCCCCAGGGTAGACCTTGGGACCGCGGTAGTATAGGGTTTTGGTGGCGAATACATTTGAACACAGTTTTATGTTTTCCTCTTTTTAAGCAATGTAAGCAATAATATTATTTTGGGAAATTGCAGGAACAAGCTGGACACCTCCAGAAGGTAGAGAGAAGCTGTGCCCGGTAGGATAGGGGACGGGGTCAGGTTGCGGAGACGGAACCCGGAAATGCATCGAACAGCTCTTCAGGAGTGCTGTAATCCAACTTTTTACGCGAAATATCCGTCTGGCTCATCGGTGGCAGAAAGAATATCCTTAATGTTGCACTTTTCAAGGAAAGCACCTTTGGGAAAATATAGGTCTGGAACAGGATGTTGTGCCACTCATTTTACGGGTACCTCTATGAGGTGTGCGGGTGAAAAAAGAATACTTTTGTCCCCATTGTTCCAACTTAGCTAAGTCGGAAACTTGCTGTTATTGTCCACGGTAATAGCCTCAAAGGCATTGAAAAAGTTATCTTCAGGCGCGGCACGAACACCTACGTGACTCGGATGACGGCTTTGCAGATCCTATCTGGAATTATGGCAGGCAAGGTGGTTTGCCTATCTTTTCCAGAAAAGACGGCGGTCTCTTTACCGTCATTTTACCAACTGCGATATCACCCTCACTATGCCCTTCTTCAATACGGAAAGATTGGCTTCCCGGACGGTTGGAACTGCTTTTTCGCAGCGCTTCTTTGTTCTCTTTTTCATGCTGGCTCGTTGCCTTTTGCTTTAGGGCTTCGGGGAGTTTCGTAAGTTTAATAGAAAACTCCCCTTGTCTACCATTATTGTAGAGAGTGCGCATACAAATTTTTTTGTAGGGTTGTGGCACGTTGTCCTATTTGCTTCATAGACGGATTTGCCACACCGGGAAGAACACAGCCGAGCATCCTCCCTCATTTGCCCTTACAGATTGGCGAACCTCTATATAACTCATTCGTGATTGTTAATGGTGTACAGCCTCTCTCTTGTGCTTACTCGGATTCCTGACCTTTGCCTCCTAAGTGTTTTGATTGCCTATTGCTTTTCCATTTGCAGATGTTGAGCCTTTTTGCATTCTTCAAATTCTTGGTGCAATTTAGGCCGTCCATATTGTTTGCGCTCCTTTGGCGAATGTTGTCGTTTTAATTTCATTCTACTACTGGGCAATTACTGTAGATTTTTTAGTGCCCAAATTAATTTTACAATCAATCCTGGCTACTTTTCGGAAGATTTGGTAATAAAAAACATATCCATTATGCGGCATGAAGTAGTGCGGGCAGCTCAAAAGCGCCTCTGCAGGTATAAAGGTGCACAGTGCTTTGAAATGATCAGATAAGTTCAGAAAGAAAGCGGAAAATAATAGCAGTATATAAAAGAGCAAATTTCGCAAGTTTCTGGACAATTTTTTAAATTGCTAATGACAAGATGGCTTTGTATCATGAATATGTCGAATAAATTTGAATTGGAAGGCAGGGGTAGTATGAGACTGGGATGTAACGTGCGGGACGCCGGGCAGGCAGAAGTTGTAATTCAGCATAATATGGATTACATAGAAATGAATCTGTGCAGGCTGATGGAGATGCCGGAAGAAGATTTTGCTGCTTTTGCGGCGCGTATTGAAGACGCTCCGATAAAAATTGAAGTGTTCAATCTGTTACTTCCGTTGGACGGCAGTATACCAATCGTAGGAGAAAATGTAAGCGAGATACAGTATCGGAAGTATTTTTCACGTGCTTTTCCCCGCGCCGCAAAAATGGGAGCAAAGCTTATGGTGTTTGGAAGCGCTCGTGCTCGGGCAGTCCCGGAAGGATATCCGCAAGAGAAAGCAAGAGCGCAGTTGGTGACGTTTTTGCGGTGTCTGATGGAATATGCGGAACAATATGACATAACTGTAGTCATTGAACCAGTTTGCAGCAGAGAAGTAGAAAATGATACTATTAAGACCGTACCCGACGCAGTAAAATTGGCGAAAGAAGTAGCTCATCCGATGCTGTTTGCTCTGTGTGATTATTATCACATGTACTACGAAAATGAACCGATGTCTGATATCGTCCAAGCGGGCAGTTGGATACGGCATGCCCATATTTCTTGTGCAGACGAGGCCAGAAGCTATCCGGCATTAGATGACGGCTTTGAATATGCACCTTTTTTTGGAGCATTGCGCAAGATTGGGTATGATGGGCGCCTCTCTCTGGAGTGTTTTGATATGAACATTGATAAAGGAATTACCCAGAGTATGCCGGTATTTAAAAAATTCCTTTATGAAGAAAAAATATAGTCACTGTAAAAAAGAGAAGCCGTCTGTGTCAAGACGGCTTCTCTTTTTTACGAAATACGTTTTAAGATCAACTCAAGCGTCAAGTAAAGGACGGATATTGCGCAGGCTGATTTCCAGACAAGTGAAAGGATCCTTAGTGCAAAATTCTTGTCCCAGAGTTATCCACTTAACACCGGAATCCGCCAGCGAAGGTAACCAGGAGACAAAGTCCAACACGCCTTCTCCGCATTCACAAGGATCGCGGTGCGCGCGATAGAAAGTTAGGTCATTAAGTGCAATTTTAACATCTCGAAAGCGGAAAATGTCCACTCTTCCTTTCAGAAAATTAAGGCACTCAGGAATGGGAATGCTGGCATTTACCAAATGCCAGCTATCAGGAGCCATGTGGAAAGCTTCCGGGGTTCCGGCAAGGATTACCTCTACAGGAAACGGAGTCCCGGAAGAACGCAGATAGGCTAATTTACCTTCGCCATCTCGAACGTATTCCTGAGAGCGAAGATCATAAGTGGGAATTATGCCCTGCTTTTGAGCTTCTGAAGTCACTTCTGTCATGAAATCAGCATAGCGCTGCACGCCTGAAGCATTGTAGAAGATGTCCTCACAGCCAATAGTTCCTATCCCCATATACGGAGTTTTGTAGAGCTTTGCTTCACGGATCATCCCTTCGAGGTCAAACTCTGTTCGGCCATACTTGTTGCGGGTGCAGCAAACCTCTAAGCCGATCTCGTTTAAAAATTCGGCGATCTCCTCCGGATCTGCAATTTTATGTACATTTTCGATTTCTACACCATCGTAACCGATGTCGCGAATACGACGGAACGTATTGAACAGTTCTTCACGTGTCAGGCAATAATCACGCACGGTGCGTAGTTGAGCTCCTATTTTGATATTACACATTTTCCGATTTTCTCCTTACTTTCAAATTTCAGCAATTGTCTTTTTCAAGGCAGACATAGCGGCTTTTAAGCTTTCGAAGGGATCTCGCTGACAATAATCCTGCTCGATAGCAAGATATTGAACGCCTGCCTTTTCACAGGCATCCAGAATGGGGGGATAATAGATGTTTCCCTCCCCGATCGTACCGAAATAGGGCTCTGCATCGCCACAGAAGGACTGTCGTGGAGTTGAATCCTTGACGTGCAGTACTTCGATACGTCCAGCGACCTTTTCCAAATATTTTTGATGATTGATGCCGCCATAACGCATCCAGAAGGAATCCTGGATGAAATGGAAAACATCAGGATCGGTGTCTTCCACCAGCATGTCATAAATATACCGTCCTGTCTGCGGATCTTTTACAAATTCATAAGTATGGCTATGGTATGCGAATTTCATACCGTTGGCTTTCAGTTCCGACAGAAGGGGAGCGATATCATGTAGCATGCGCTTGAATCCCGCGTAACCATCATCAATATAACGTGGGATCGAATTTCCAACGCCCAGGATGTTACAGCCATATGTTTGATGGTCTTTAATCAGTTTGCGATATACATCTAAATCTTTACTAAAAACGAGATCTGGCGGCGCATGGGTAATGCAAATTTTTATAGCATATTCTTTAGAAAGCGCAGCAATAAAGGAGGCAGGAATGTCACGTCCAATGCAGGAAATTTGTACGGCATCACAATCCATTTCGGTGCGGATACGTTTGAAGCAGTTCTCCAGCCCTTCTTTTGTCTGAGTAAATTCGCGTAGCGTAAAAAGTTGCACGGCGGGAATTAAGTTTTTCATGGAGCCAATTCTTCCTTTCAAAAAATTTATGGGCGTATACTATTTTTTGAACAAGCGTCCTTTATTTTTCCGCTTGTTATTTTGGGATTATTTTTATTCTAGCAAGCTATTTGTACAAGTACAATCAAAGAAGTTGCGCAGCAAAATGCAAAAATTGTGCTCTTTATCAACGAAATAATAATAGGGTGGAATTAAATTTTGGTTTGTAGTCAAGAAACTGCATGAAAAAATGCAAGAGGTGTTCTTTATTTGTAACATAGACTCAGTCTGACGAGCGTTGACACGGGAAAACGTCGCTCTGGAAGACGAAATTTTCGTTCATAATGTCGTTAAACGCACCTGCGGGCCAAAACCATGTCCCGCATTTTGCCCGTGGAGGCAGACGCGCGCGATGCAGTCAAGCAGGTTGTGAGCCTGTTCGGGGCTTCGCCGCCGCACACTTGCGACCGTATGAGGTCCTGCGGTTTGCGGCCTCCGAAGACGGAAAAGTCTTTGCCTGAGGCTTTGAGCAGTTTGCCCGGCCACGAAGCGATGTCGGTCATATGCTTTGCCGCCAAGGATACGGCCTGCGGTTTTGGAAGGGATGATAGTGCGGAAAAGCCCGGCGATCCACAAAGGACTGCCGGGCTTTATGAGTCCGTCGGACGTTAAAACTGTTGGGCCAAAACCGCTGCGAACAAAATGCATCAAGGTACATCGGACTGCAAAAACAGCAGAGGAAAAGTGACCTACAAAGCTAACGGAGCAACCTGTCCCATGTACCGAAAAGCGGATAAGCGACGTATTACAGGCTGGACGGTACGGAAGGTCTGGAATCACAATCAGTCTGCACAGTTACGCTAAGCTTTGGCCTATGCAAGCCGTTTGAGTACTCTCTGCAGCATTGGGTCCGGAAAGAGCGTCTTTCTGTCCAGGCAATAGGCAGGCCGAGATTTTGATGCGTAGGATGAAGCAATATTGTATCCTTGCTCAGGATAGAGCGTCCGCCCTATTTTTACCCACGGCGTGTCCTACTTGCTCTTACAATTGCGTTATGAATTTTCAAAATCGTGGTCTGCAATAAGAGCGTTGAGATAATCTCGGGGAGATAGACCAACGTTAGCCTTGAAAACTTTAAAAAAGTTGGAATAATTGTTGAATCCGCAATCAGTACATACCGTATTAAACGGTTGCCCGCTGGCAATCAGTTTTTTTGCAAGGAGCATCCGCTTGCTGATGATGTATTGATGAAGCGAGACTCCCATATGGTGTTTAAAGGTATGTGCCAGATGATATTTACTGACGAATAATCTGTCTGAAAGGGATTCCAGTGTGATCTGATCAGATAAATGATGTGAGATATAATCTACTGCAGCGGTAATTAAAGGGCTTTTTACAATACGCTGCGGAGACAGTGCGGGAGAGAGCGCCGATTGATACGAATACAGAATAATTTCGCGAAGAAAACCTGTAATCAGCAACTTTTTTCCATAGATATCTCCAGTTTGCAGATGTGCCAATTGCTGCATAGCTGTCCGAATCAGAAAGTTTTCAGGAGCTTGCTCGGGAATCAAAAAATATTGTTTTTCAGAAATATATCGGATGCAGTACATCAGGTCAATTTCTGGCGTACTAAGCTCTTTAAGTGCTTCATTTGTCATCCAAACGACAATTCGTTCATAGGCCAATTGAGAATTCAGAATATGCGGACGATGGAAATATCCTTTCGGGATGAGGACGATGTCCGCTGGATTGATGCGATAAAGTTTGCTTTCAACAAGATAGTCAATATTGCCATGCAAAAAAAGAATCACTTCTAGATAGTCATGAAGATGCAGCGGGAAATTTTGAGCATTTTCATCAAGAAAATGATCAATATTCCACATTGCATCCTGGTAAAACAGTTGTTTGTAACAGGATGCGTTAGAAGCAATCCCAATTTTTTGGAAGGACTGAATGTCGTTATAAGAATCGTCAGGTAAATTGAAAAACGGATTTGGACCATACATAATGATATGCGCCTCATTTCTCCTATAACGTTTTTGTGTATAAGATTTCTCATAATAATAATAATAAATTTGCAGCATATAAAAAATAGAAAACGAGTAAAGAAGCAATTTTTGAAATGTTTGAGCGCAACTATAGAAATTGCCTTTTATGGCAAGAAGCAATATTATGTATATAAACAAGCGCGCTATGTTGTAATAAACTATATATTTTGTCCAATTGATAATTGTAAAATTACAGATTGTAAGTACATCTAAAAGAGCGGATGAAAAGGTGCCGAATAACCGTTTGAAAATGGGCGGCAGAAGAAAGTAAGGAGATAAAGATGAAACATGTATTAAAAAATACAATCAGCCTGATTTTGGCAGCCATCTTTTTGGTGTTGCTTTTGGCGGCGTGCGGGGGGACATCGTCCGCCAGTACAGGCTCGGCCTCGGGCGCGTCGTCTCAAGAAGCTGCATCCACATCAACACAGGTACAGGAAGTTACGCTGGGATATACTTGGTGGGGCAATCAGGTACGCGCTGAACGTACAACGGCTGTGACAGAAATGTATACAGCGTTGCACCCCGAGGTCACGTTTGCGTTGGAGTATTGTGATGGCGGTTCTTATAATGATTTGATTACGACGCGTGCAGCCGGGGGAGACCTGCCCGATCTGATTCAGGTAGACTATGACGCTGTCCCCCGTTACGCTGATAAAGGCCTTCTCATTCCCCTGGATGAGTATGTAGAGGCCGGAATTATTGATCTTTCCAAGTGTGACGCAAATACCATCGCAGCGGGAACGGTGGATGGAAGTTTGTATGCCTTGAGTATGGGCAATAATGCCCGCTGCATGTTCTATGATGCCAGTTTGCTGCAAGAATTGGGCCTGACGATTAGCATGGAACCCACTTGGGAAGAATTCAAAGAAATTGGACAAAAAGTATATGAAGCCACTGGAATCAAAACAAGCTATTGTTGGCAAATCACCTATGCGGAAACACTGCGCAATACGATTCGCGGTGCGGGCTATGAATTCTATAACGAGGAGCAGACGGCACTGGGATTTGATGATCCGACCATAATTGAAAGAGCCTATCAAGAATTGGCGGAGGCAGGCGCTGCCGAATGGGTTGTGGATCCGTCGGAATATGCTGGCATCACTGGGTCGGAGTTGGAACCTATTGTTGCAAGCAAGGCTTGGAACGCATTTTTAACATCTAATATGGGCGTGGGCCTTCAGTCTGCCATGGGCGAAGACAGGACGTTGGGTATCTGTATGCAGCCGACCTTTTCGGATAAGAGCCGTCAGCCATGCTATGTACAGCCTTCTCAGCTGACAGGATTGGGCTCCTCGGGCACAGATGCGGAGAAAAAAGCCGCTGCCGCTGCTCTGAATTATATTATTAACGATATAGATGCCAATAAAGTATTGTTGAACGAGCGCGGCGTTTCGATGAACAGCGAAGTATGTGAAGCCATTGCGAATGATTTGGATGAGGTTTCTCAAAAAATTTCTGATTATGTGACATATGTCGCCGAGCACGGCGCGCCGGCTCCAGCGCTGGAACCGGCTTGTTCTTCCGAGATTTTCGAGCTGGAAAAAAATATACGGCAGAAGGTACTGTTCGGGGCCGAGACACCGGAAGACGCTGCTGCAGAATTTATGCAGGGCGCAAACAAGATCCTTGCTGAAAATGCAGGCTGACTCGGATTCGGCAACGTAAGAAACCGGTAGCTCTATAAGTAGAGAGACAGTTTGGCGATACCTAAAGAGTCCAGACTGTCTCTTTATCTTTACAGTAATTATAAATTTGGAGGTCTTCTACGGATGAAACAGGTTAGAATGGGCATTATTGGTATTGGCGTCATGGGCTCTCGCCATGCGGAATATCTTTTTGAAGGCGAGGTAAAAAACGCTGTTTTAGCGGCTGTTTGTGATATTAAACCGAATCGCTTGGAATGGGCAAAAGAGAAATTCGGTGAAGCGGTGGCCCGGTTTGATAAAGCGGAAGAATTGATCGCAAGCGGCTTAGTGGACGCTGTTTTAATCGCCGTTCCACATTATCAGCATGCGGAATATGCAATTTGTGCTTTCCAGCACGATCTTCATGTGATTTGTGAGAAGCCGGCTGGTGTGTATGCCAGACAGGTGGAGGAGATGAATGCCGTAGCGGAAAAATCCGGGAAGGTATTTAGCATGATGTATAACCAGCGAACAAATCCTTATTTCCTCAGGCTCCATGAATTGGTGAAAAGTGGGGAATTGGGAGAACTGCGGCGTATGACATGGATTGTGACGAACTGGTATAGGTCTCAGAGTTACTATGATTCCAGCGATTGGCGTGCCACCTGGGATGGAGAGGGCGGCGGTATTATGATTAATCAGTGCCCGCACAACCTTGACATGTGGCAATGGATATGCGGTGTTCCCAATCGTATCCGCAGTTTTTGCCAATTTGGGCGATATCATACCATTGAAGTAGAAGATTCGGTTACGGTGTATGCCGAATACGGCAATGGAATGACGGCCCAGTTCATTTCTACTACAGGGGAACCACAGGGAAGCAACCGATTAGAAATCACTGCAGACCGGGGGAAAGTCGTAATTGAAGAAACCGGCAATAACGAGTTTAAATTTACTTATTGGGAATTTGAACAATCAGAGCGGGAATTTAATGCTACATATGCAGGAGGCTTTGGAGAGCCGAAAGCCAGGATTACAGAGTTTGTTCCCGACCATATGTTCCCTTATTTTGACGGGCACAAAAAAATCACGCAGAATTTTGTCAACGCAATCCTTTACGGAGAGGAATTGATTGCTCCGGGTCCGGAGGGGCTTAAAGCGGTGCAAATTTTCAACGCCATCTATCTTTCGTCCTGGACGGACGGCTGGGTAAACGTGCCTGTGGATGAAGAAGTCTATATGGCCAGATTGGACGAACAAAAGAAAAAGTCTACGATAAAAAAATCTTCTCGTACAATTGAAATGGACATAGCGACCTCTAAATAAAACTGAAGCGGGGCTGGAATGAGGTGCCCGCGTAACGATCACTCTTGAAAATGAAAGGAGCGCGTGGAGGTTATGAAAAAGCGCCTGTCCCGCAAATGGTGGCAAAATACGCTCACCGGATATGCATTTATTGGGGTTTTTTGTATTGGTTTTATCTGCTTCACGGTCATCCCCATTCTCGCGTCGCTTTACTATTCTTTCTGTGATTATGATGTGCTCTCCCCGGCAAAATTTGCAGGAATAAAAAATTATCTTGCCTTGTTTGAGGATGAGCAGTTCTGGATTTCACTGAAGGCAACTCTGATGTATGTAGTGTTTTCAGTACCGCTGAAATTGGCATTTTCGTTGATGATCGCAATGCTGCTGTATAAAACAAATCGGCTTACAGCATTTTACCGCGCAGCATATTATCTGCCTTCTATTGTAGGCGGCAGCGTGGCGATCGCTATCGTCTGGCGTCAGATGTTTTCGGGTGACGGCTTACTCAACTCGTTGATCAATGCAATATTCGGAACCAATCTGGACAAGTCCTGGATTGGAAGCACGGACACGGCGATCTGGACCTTAATTATTTTGTCTGTATGGCAGTTTGGATCGTCAATGCTGAATTTTTTATCAGGGCTTAAGCAAATACCGATATCGTTATATGAATCTGCCAGTATAGACGGTGCTACCGCTGTACGCCGCTTCTTCCGTATCACACTCCCCATGTTGACGCCAACCATTTTTTTCAACTTAATCATGCAGACGATTATGGGGCTGACCTGCTTTACACAGAGCCTGCTGATTACTCGCGGGGAACCCATGAATACAACGCTTTTTTCTGCTGTGTATATTTATCGTACATCCTTTAAGTTTTATAAGATGGGGTATGGCTGTGCGCAGGCTTGGGTATTGCTGCTCATCATTGTGGTGTTTACAGCACTGCTTTTCAAATCGCAGGATAAATGGGTATTTTATGAGACAGACGCCAGAAAGGGAGGTTGATTTCGGATGCACATCGGTATGGCGAAGCAAAGGCTCATCGGAAAAATCGTGTATCATGCTTTTTGTCTGTTTCTCGCGGTAGTTATGCTGTATCCGCTACTGTGGATGATCTTTAGTTCTTTTAAAGAAACGGATTTGGTTCTGCGCGAGGCGTCAAAACTGCTTCCGGATAAATGGACATTGGAAAATTATTTTAACGGCTGGAAGGGATTCTCTAAAATCACATTTGGGACATTTTTTAAAAACTCGTTTATTGTGGCGGGACTCGCTACGCTGGGTGCGGTATTTTCTTCTGCAGTGATTGCATTTGGGTTTGCGCGTATCCGGTTTCCGGGTTCGAACTTCTGGTTCGGATGCATGATGATTACGCTCATGCTGCCATTCCAGGTGGTCATGGTGCCGCAGTTTCTGCTGTATTCCAAGTTGGGTTGGGTAGGAACTTTCCTTCCCCTTATCGTACCGTATTTTTGTGGACAGGCATTTTTCATCTTTTTAGACATGCAATTTATTCGCGGTATCCCAAAGGATCTGGATGAAGCTGCCGCCATTGACGGATGCAATCCATTCAGTGTATTCGGACGCATCATACTTCCATTAATCGTACCTGCACTGGTCACGTCGACAATTTTTTCTTTTATTTGGCGCTGGGAAGATTTTATGGCGGCGTTTTTGTTCATCAATAAGCCGGAAAATTATACCATAAGCCTTGCATTAAAGCTTTTCAGCGATCCCTCGGCTTCTTCAGATTATGGGGCAATGTTTGCCATGGCAACGCTGTCTATTCTGCCGGCATGTCTGCTGTTTATTTTCTTTCAGAAATACTTGGTGGAGGGAATCGCCACAACGGGCCTGAAAGGGTGAACAGGGCGCAGGTTTTACACACCGTTCTGCGGTCATTAGGTACGGCAGAACCATTAACAGGAGGTAACGCATGAAATTCAGTTTCAGCACATTAGGTTGTCCCTATTATACTTTTGAGGAAATGATAGATCTTGCCAAACGCAGCGGCTACACAGGTGTTGAATTCCGTATTTACAAAGGTACTGAGGATTTGCGGGTGCTGGAGGAATTCCAGCGTCCGGGCATTGGAGCAACGCGACGCCTTTTTCAAGAAGCGGGACTGCAGGTCGCATGCGTCTCAAGCAGCGCACGTTTTGCGTATCCGGATCCGGAAAACCTGAAGACTCAGCTTAAGCTGGCGGAGGATTTTATGCAGATCGCATCGGATTTGGAATGTCCCTATGTACGTGTATTTGGCGGACCGTATCCCCTTAATTTTACAGACAGGCCAAAGGCAGAGCCGTTTATCGAAGAATATCGGGCGTCCATTCCACCTGAAAAGATCGCGGGCCTTACGAGAGAGGAATGTGACAAGTGGATCATGGAATCTCTGGGGAAGGTAGGAGATATGGGAAAAAAATACGGCGTGATGCCACTGATGGAAACGCATGATGATTTTTGCAGCGGCAAAATCGTGCGCCGTCTCATCGATGGAAGCGGAAGCGACAATGTGGGTATTTTATGGGACTGCCTGCACCCCTTCCGCTATGGGATGGACCTGCATGAAACCTTTGAGGAAGTGCGGGATAAGGTTCACCATGTTCATATGAAGGACTCTTCTGACTTGACCCCTTGGGGATTCACACCTGCACTGGTGGGCAACGGGCAGATGGATATCCGAACGGCAGTGAACATTCTCAAAGAGAACGATTACAGTGATTTTGTAAGCTTTGAGTGGGAGAAACTGTGGTTCCCAGAGGTAGAGGAGCCGGACGTCGCGTTTCCGCAGTTTTTGGATGCGGTTTCGGCGATGCTCTGATTTTTCGCATCTACATTGATGCATGCAATGCCACAGCGCGACTATACCGTGCTGTGGCATTATTGCAGGAGTGAAAAAGGAGAATGCACAGAATGACGTATCGCCGAATGCAATTTTTGACAGACTTGGCGTACGATATCGTGGGGAATCTATTGTTTGGGACAGGGATGTATATTTTTGCGAGCCAGGCGGGTTTTGCACCGGGCGGAGTGACCGGCCTGTCATTAATTCTGTATCATCTGTTTGATGTCCCCTTGGGAATGGCATCCATCTTGCTGAATATTCCGATTATTCTCTTCAGTTTCCGTGTTGTGGGGAAACTCTTTTTGCTGAAATCGCTGAAGACGATTTTGATTTCATCTTTTATGCTGGATGTGCTGTTCCCACTATTCCCTGTTTATACAGGAGACAAATTTCTCGCGGCTTTTTTCACCGGGCTTTTTGTAGGAATTGGATCCGGGCTGATTTTTCAAAGGGGGTCTTCTACGGGGGGAACGGATTTCCTCGTTATATCGATCAAGCGTCTGGCTCCGCGTTTGAGGATTGGCAGCATCAATTTGATGTTAAATGCCGTTATTATTGGGCTGGGAGGACTTATATTCGGAAATATCGATGCTGTGCTGCTTGGAATCATCAGTTCTATCACAGGGTCGATTATGCTGGATAAAATGATGGCAATCGCACAGAGTAGGGAGGTAGTGGTTATCGTCACGCGCCGTCAAGTGCAAGTGGCAAATGCGATTCAAATGAATCTCCGTCGTGGGACAACTATATTGTCTGCTCGGGGCGGTTATTCCGGCGAACAGAGCGGTACGATTTTGTGTGCCTGTACGCACGCGCAGACTTATATGTTACGGGATGTTGTGTATCAAGAGGACACGCAAGCATTTGTAATGATTCTGGAAGCCAGCGCTATTCTGGGAAACGGTTTTCAGTCCCCGGAAAGCTGGAGCTGATACAGAAGGATGAAAAAAGGCCCGGCAAAGCATCTTGCGGATACTTTGCCGGGCCTTGGCAGAGGGTCAAAATAGATTTCGGGCAGGGTCATAGGGAAAATTATCTTCAAACGGATAAAGAGGCCGGCGTTGATTACGATAATCAAAATTGCGGATTGTAAGCATGGCGGAACCGGGCGTCAATGCAATGTAGCTGTCATTCTGAATGGCTGCAAGCCCGGGATAAAGATATCCGAGCTTTACGACGATGACGTGATAATTACGGTACTCAAGGCCATATTCGGAGAAATCCTGTGCGCACGTAAACGAGACACGCCCTGCGTTGACTATAATGTCAATACCGGAAACAGACAACACGGCCCCGTCCGCATGCCCGCAAGAATTCAGATGCAAGTGTCTGACCTCTGCCCCGCAAAGCGTTACCGCTGTGCCGGCAGGGTTGTGCCTGGCTCCGAGCGTTATATCCATAACTGCTCCAATCCCGGCCTGCTCACAAGCACTTACAGCCACTTCATCCCACAGTCCCGCGACCAATACGTTTTGTGCGTTCCGCTCATAAAGCAACTTAAGCATGAAGGCGTTATCACCTGTGGCTCCCGCAGTGACATTATCGCCGGAATCGCTTAAAAATACAATCTTCTGAGGACTTTCCAATGCCATCCGCACAGCATCTTCTGTTTTCAGAGAGTTGCTGCTGAGCTGGAAGTCATGCCGCGTTTCCCAAATATTTTGTGCGGCAGAGCACATTGCGGATTCAATGGGTGCGCGTTCCTTAGCGGTGCCGCACACAACAATTGTGGAGCCATTATGAGGACAGTCGATCCATGACATACCGGTAAAATAAGAGGTTCGCCACACTCCGTCCATTCTTTGAATTGCGTCAATATCTGCAAGGATACGGCGCACATGGGGCGTATCAGTCGTTGCAGCTTCGCCAGGTTGTAACATAGGAATTTTAACAAGGGAGGCCCAGGGAAGGACATTTTCTCGAATGGCCCGGCATAAAAGCGCGGCGGCGATTGCCTGCGTGGCGCCAATATCTACATGCGGTGCCGTACGGTAACCCGTAATCAGATTTGCGTTGCGCACAAGGGAAAGGGAGATATTGCCGTGAAAATCCAGAGCAATGGAGATAGGGACGGACGGCCCTACCCGTTCCCGGATTGCGGAAACAATAAACGCTTCTCCGCTCCCCAGGAATTCCACTTGCATGGAACCATGCAGATACAGCCATATGCCGTTGATGCTACCATCCAGAGGCACGGAGTCGAGTAATTCCATCGCGATATGCCGGAAAGCATTCAGGGAAAGAACTCCTCCCGCGACACAGATGGATTCTGCATAAAGTGAAGGCAGAACAGAATAACCGGCTTCTCGAAAAACCGCTGTCGCTTCGGAAAAGCAAGGCAACATATCTATTCCGCGGGAGATGACAAAATCTTCATATTCTACAGGTACGGGATTAGAGGTGTTGCTTTCCAGATGAAAGCCGCCCATAAAAATTGTCTTCTGCCTCATGTTTGATATCTCCTTTTGTTTAAAGCTGACTTTTTGCAGATGGGTTGCAGTAGACTTGTACCTTTTTTATTATACTGCTAGAGAAACAAACAGGACTATTTCCGTCATTGCACAAGATGTTGCAAAACTTGTTGTTTATTAATGGAGTACAGATCATCAGCTTAGCTAGGGCTTCAGACTGTCGAAAAAGCCTCTGATTACAGGGGCTTTTTTCATAATAATGGTATATTAAACCCAGGTGATATAGAAATACTGGAAAAGAAAAAGCAAGGGTGGAAGATAGCGGAAATCGTGTGTCCGGAAGATATAGTGCTGGCAAACCATCCGCTTAGAAAAGTGGACGCATGAGCCCTTCCCGAAAAAAATAGACAGTAGGAAGCGCAGAAAAATGGAATGGATCACAGAAATGCGGAAGATCTTTCGGTTTAAGCAACAACTGGATTACGCAGACGCAGTTCAAAAGCGAACGGAGAGAGCCAGTCAATGGCAGAATGCGGGCGCAGCATATTGTAAACGGTCTCGATATAGGCGAAAATATCCGTTTGAGCAGCCCGGCTTGAGACATACCGACGCAAATGAACGAGCTCACATTTGGAGCAGCTGAAAAAGTTCTCGGCCACGGCGTTGTCATAGGGGACGCCTTTGTGGAACATGCTTTGACGGATGCCCAGCGCGGCAAGCCTGTCCCGAAAGGCCAGCGCAGCATACTGGACGTTCCTTTCGCTGTGGAAAATCAGGCCAGAGCCGGGCCGTTCACGGCGTACAGCCATATCCGGCGCGGATAGGGTCAACTTCATGTCGATGCGGCTGGAAAAGGCGTAGCCTACAACTTTTCTGGTGCATAAATCTTTGATGGCAGTCAAATACAGTCAGCCCTCGCCGGTGAGAATGTAGGTGATATCACCGACTCAAGCCTGATTCGGTTGAGCAAAAGAAAATTGACGTTTCAACAGATTGGGCGCGATGGGATGACAATGGCGGGAGTTTGTGGTGTCTTTGTAGTTTTTTGCGCATAGAGTGGATTCTTATGATTTTCATCAGCTGATGGACCTTCTCACATGCGCAGGAATGGTGAGCCCTCAGCATGTGATACGGGCTGTCCAGGTCCAGCGCGGGATATTCCCCATGCAGAATACCCGCATGAGCCTTATGTCGGATCCTCTCCATATTGCCCGCAGACTGCTTTGGCTTGTGCCGCCGCCTTTCTGGGAGTACGGTAAAGAAAGAGACGGATGGTTTTGTTGTTATTCAACCCGGCGCGAGACGGGGCTTTTTAGTCCATATTCCGCGCCGCTTTTTTCAGTTTCCACCATCTATTCCTTCAAACGGGTATAGGAGTGCCTGAGTGGAGCTGCGGTATGAGCAGGAAGATCAGTGCCTGCACGCCGCTCGCTAGGGCGATGACTCTGTGGATGTCATAGTTCAGGTACATAAGCGCAGTTTCAGTCGCCACTTTTCCCTACCTTTGCACAAAAAATAGCCTGCGCCGTCATAGTGCTTGATGGTGTCGAAGGGGTGTTCGCTGGTCTGCATGCACTCGCGCTGTTGCTCGACGTCCCAACGGATAAAGAGCATGACCCGGGCACGCGCGCCGAACTTCACGGCGGTGAAGTTCTTCCGTCCGTGCAGCGAGTGGGACGGCAGCGGCAGGCTTCGCGGCTTCCGTAAACCGTGCCGTTCTTTCGATCCCCCTGAAAGAAGAACGGCTTCCCCATGGGGAAGGTACCCGTGCCGTCTGCGCGTGGCGGATAAAGCGGCTTTCTACCGACTGGAACTGCAGCTCAACCCGAAGCTTAGGATTCTGGCAGCAGTCCAGCAGGACGCCGGTATGCAGGCACGCGCGAATTTCTTTCGCTCTTTGGAAGGCCTTTTGCACGTCGAAAATTCTTTCGGACCGATAATCCGGCGAGACAATCCGTTCTGCCCGGTCGTAACGCAATCCCTCGTCCGACATGAATCCGTCCAGCAGGCAGTTTTCAATGTCCTTCGCGCTCTCACAGCCCTTGTCGGCGATGATTGCAAGGGCCTCAACGTCCAGATTTTGGTGCGCCCGCTCTACCGTATCGTGCGTTTGATCCATGTCGTTGTTGTGATTGGCCACCACAAAACCGGTGATTATATGGCTTTCATGGGCCGTGGCGGTCTGCACGTTGTAGCAGACCTTCAGATCCTGCGCTTGGTGGGGCATCATTCGGGCGTCCGGGTCGCTGAAGGTCAGCTGGGTCCCCTTGTGCTCCTCCATTTGCCGGATGCAGGCCTTGTGAAAGGCAATCGCCTTCTGATTTCTGCGGGTCGGGGATATTATCTGGGTCAATGTCCAGAGTGAAGGACTGGCTCAGGCTGCCCCGCTCCAGCATGCGCGAGGAGCGGATTCGATTCGTGTGCCCATACAGATAGAGCTTGAGCAGCGTGCGGACCGAATAGGGCGGCCGCCCCCGTTGCCGCCGGCTGGAACCGGGCAAAACCCAACACCCTGACGTCCAGTTCATCCACAAACGCGCCAATAAACCGCACGGGATTCTCCTGCGTGATTTCGTCATCCGCGTAAATGGGGAAAAAGCTCCTCTACTGCGGACTGGTGTCTTCGATCCATCCTCCGTCTCAAAATAGATGCGGTGCATATACATGTTTACACCGTAGCAAAAGCAACACGTGGACTTGCAGAATATTTAAAAAACGCTTCGCCCTTACCAAGCTGCGCCATTGCCTTTGACAGTCGGAATAAAAGCCGAGAGTTTGCAGCCGTGGCTGCTGAAGTATTGGCGCAGGCCGGTATTCAAGTTTGGTATTATAATGAACTAACTCCTACTCCAATGCTCTCTTTTGCAGTGCGATATCTACACTGCAGCGCCGGAATTGTTATTACGGCAAGTCATAATCCTTCAATATATAATGGCTACAAAGTATATGGTTCAGACGGTTGCCAAATAACATTAGAGGTTGCCTCGCAGATACAGACGTGTATCGCTACACAGCCGATGTTTCCGTACGAAACAAGACGAAAAGAGGGTTGTTTTCCCATAGGGGGAAATTTACATGTGATTCAAAATGATGTGATTGAAGCCTACTATAATGCGATTCTCTCGATGAATATGAGACGGCCGTGTGTGCCTCTACATGTAGTATATTCTCCATTAAATGGTACGGGCAACAAACCAGTACGTGAAATTCTTCATCGGCTGGGTATAATGACAACGGTAGTGCTGGAACAAGAGTGCCCAGATGGTGACTTCCCCACATGCCCGTACCCGAATCCAGAGGATGCAGGGGCACTGCACTGTGCAGCATTGCTGGCGCAAAAAATACATGCGGATTTATTTTTAGCTACTGATCCGGATTGTGATCGCGTAGGAGTAGGAATTATAATAGGTAACGGCGTACGTTTAATTACTGGAAATGAAATGGGAGTTCTTTTATTAGATTATCTGTGCAAACAGCGCATAGCACTAGGGACAATGCCAAAATTGCCTGTGGCCATAAAGACTATAGTGACAACGGAGATGGCGGCTGCAGTTGCCGCATACTATGGCGTAGAAGTGCGGAATGTGTTAACGGGCTTTAAATTTATTGGGGAACAAATTGGTTTTTTGGAAAAAGGTGGAGAACTGGAGCGATATGTTTTTGGATTCGAGGAAAGTTGTGGATATCTCAGTGGGACGTCGGTACGTGATAAGGATACGATAAATGCAGCCATGTTGATCTGCGAGATGGCAGCTTGGTATAAGTCTCAAGGAAAAACGTTGTTAGATGTTCTGAAGCAATTGTATGACAAATATGGATACTACCAAAATCGCATGCTTTCTTTTTCTTTTGCAGGCACCACAGGTATGGAAAAGATGGGTTCTCTATTGGAAAGCATACGAACTCAGCCGCCTAGAAAAATAGCGGAATGGTGTGTGGAAAATATTATAGATTATGCTACAGCGCCTACTGGTCTACCAAAGAGCGATGTATTAAAATTGCACTTAAGTGGGGGATACACAATAATTGTCCGTCCTTCGGGAACAGAACCCAAACTTAAGCTGTATCTTTCTGGCGTAGACAAAACATTATCCGGCGCTCAAAAGGTTTTGAATGATTTATGTAATGCTTGTACAAATTGGATGCAGCAGTTAGAAAAAATAGTATGACAAATTTGTTGTTTGATTGCAATTTTGTCTAACAAAAGTTTTAATCCCACACTTTCACGGTGGGCGTTCAGTTAGCTTTAAGTACCAAATTAAATTTCATCAAATGCTCTCTTCATCTCAAAATCCGAAAGGAATCCTCGCTGAGCCTGCTCCCTGATGTCCTGCGCTCTGGCGACCAGAGCATTCCACTCATCGGTTGAAATCTTCCCGCGTGCCTTCCGCTTTTTCAAACGGTTGTAAGTGTTTTCGTATTCGATCTGCACCGGCGTCTTGCCGTCCCGGTCCGCCTGCTTGTTGTGCGCGCCGACCTGCCTGCAGGTGCGCTTCGTTTCTCCCGGCGCGATCCGGGTGCAGTACCGCACATCGTATCCTTTCTGCAGCAGGAAGAACTTCCTGCAGTTGTGGCAGCGGCGCGGAACATTTCCGTGCATCAGGCCACGGAAGAGATCCATGTGGAGAAAATCGGCCAGGCTGGAGAAAACAACACGCTCCGCAAGGATGTACTTTTCCGGCTGCACAGGATCCGGCATCGTCACATATTCCGTCATGACCGGGCGGCTCTGCAGGAACTCAAAAGTGGGATAGGGCGGCAGTGCAGCACGCAGGGCCTCCTGTACAGCGGCATCGGAAAAGAACCGGTAAACACCCACTGCATAATGCTCCGCGTTCCTGCGCCGCAGCGGTTCGAAATAGAAGTCCAGCATCGTGGAAACATAGCTCTGGAAGCACAGAAGTTCATCCGGCAGCCGGAACAGCTTCCCGAAGAAGGAGCTGAGGGCTTCGTTTTCCGGCGTTCCCTGCGTCACGGCTTTCTGGAATTCTTCCGGCGCACTCCGGCACAGCTCCTCCAGCATCGTCCCGTATGTATCCCTGTCAATATTCAAAAGAGAAAACAGAGGAAGCGGATACACATGCTTCAAAGCCCTGTTCAACTGGCGCTGCACGGCAGCGGCCAGCGCGGGGCTTTTTTCTTTGTCCCGGGCAAAAAGGGAGTCCCGCACGATGGAAAAAAGCCTGACGGCTTCATCATGCAGCGCAAGCAACTCCCCCGTTGGATAATCCAGCAGCTCGCAGGAAATTTGCCCCAGCGGCAACTGGTTTTGTTCGATCATTACCGTGCCGCCGTAGAACCGTACGGTGAATTCCTGGATGCTGTTTTCTGTTTCAATGAGCCGTTTTGTTTCCATCTGACCACCTGTCCCCGATGCACT
>ENA-ORTH01001630-ORTH01001630.1-human-gut-metagenome-genome-assembly--contig:-NODE-1630-length-21726-cov-5.142264_pt1 | contig 21726 bp, 16 predicted proteins | sample MGYA00241914_ERZ509192 | MGnify/ENA primary metagenome ERZ509192 (study PRJEB26280, sample SAMEA2338826) | human gut metagenome | biome: human gut; feature: human-associated habitat; material: faeces... | reverse complement strand
GCCGGCAGAGGCCACCTGCAAAAAGCTTTTGCCTTTGGCAGCAGGCAGAGCGGGCCGCTGAAAGCGGCTGTCAAAGCTTGAAGAGCCTTCATAAAGGCAGCGGCTGCCCGTTTGCGGGCTGCGGGGCAGGTGTGCGGGTGAAACACAAATCAAATTCCGCGCGCCGCCCCCTTGCAATATGCGCCGCCGCGCCGCCTGGCGGCTCAGGCCTCCGGGCCGGGCAGAAGGCGGCGGTAGGTGCGCTCGATGGCAAGCGCGCCCAAAGGCGCTGTGATAAGGATAGCCAGCACGGCTACCGCCAGCACCTTGCTGCCGCAGGCAAGGCCCATGGCAAGCGGCACGCCGCCGATGGCCGCCTGCACCGTGGCCTTGGGCGTGTAGGCCAGCGCACAGAACAGGCGCTCGCGCCGGGAAAAGCGGGTGCGCACAAGGCACGCCAGCACCCCCAGCATGCGCACACACAGCGCGCCGAGGATGACGGCGGCCCCGGCGGCAGAGGCGCCCAGCGCAAGGCGCACGTCTACTGCGGCGCCCACCAGCACGAACAAAAGCGGCTCTGCCGCCACCCACAGCCGGGCATATTTGGCCGACAGCCGGGCCCCGGCGGCGGGCAGCCGCCTGTGCACTGCCGCGCCCATGGCCATTACGGCCAGCAGGCCGGAAAAGCCCACGGGGCCGGTGAGCTGGTCCTCCGCCCAGGCGAGAAGGAACGAAAGGGACAAAAGCAGCATCACCTTGGCGGAGTCGCGCATATGCACGGAACGGAACAGGGCGCTGAGCGCCCGCCCCAGTGCGGCCCCCGCCGCAAGCCCCAGAAAGATGGAGGTGGGGATGCGTGCCAGCGTCCAGGCGGAAAAGCTGCCATGTGCGGCCAGAGAGGTAAAACAGGTGAACAGCACGATGACGAAAATATCATCCACGCTGGCCCCGGCCATGACGAGCTGGGGAACGCCGCGGCCCGCCCCGTAGCCCTCATCCATCAGCCGCAGCATTTTAGGCACCACCACCGCGGGCGAAACGGCGGCGAGAACGCTGCCCAGCACGGCGGCCTCTATGAGCGAAAAGCCCAGCAGGGCGGGCGCCAGCAGCGTCACGGCGCATATCTCAAAGCATGCGGGCACGAAGCACATCAGCACGGCGGGCCGCCCTGTGCGGCGAAGCTGGGCGGTATCCAGGCTGAGGCCGGCGCGCGTAAGAATAATGAGCAGCGCCGCCTTCCGCAGATCTGCCGAGGCAGCCAGCAGAGAGCCGTCCAGCGCGTCCAGCACGCCGGGCCCCAGCACAATGCCTGCGGCCAGCATGCCCAAAAGCGGCGGAAGGCGAAGCCTTTCAAACACGGCGGCCAACGCCATGCCGCATAAAAATACGAGTGCAAGGCTGAACAGCATCACAAAATGTCCCCTTTTCCTTTTGATACAGGCGCACGGCCCCTTTGTAAATAAAAAAGGCCGACGGCCTCTGTGCGGGTTATCCGTCACAGAAGTCATCAGCCTTGCATGCAAAGCGGTTCTGGCGGGCGCGTCCACCAGGGGAGAACTTCATTCCCCGTGCCGCGCCGCCGGCCCCAAAGGGCCGCAGCGCGTCTGCCTGCACCCCATTATACAGGGTGCGGGCGGCATTTGCAAGGGGCCCGGCGCGCAAAACCTTGCCGGGTCCCGGCTTCAGCGCGGCTGCTGCTGGGTGATGCAGTGCACGTTTCCGCCGCCGTACACTATCTCCAGCGTGTCCACGCCCACCACTTCCTTATCCGGGAAAATGGAGGCAAGCTGTTCCAGCGCCAGGGCGTCATTTTCATCGCCGAACTGCGGCACGATGACGCCGCCGTTTACAATGAGGAAATTTAAGTAAGAGGCAGGGCACACCTCGCCCGCCTGCCGCGGGAACGAGCCCTCGGCGGCATCGATGGCAAAGCCTTTGCCAATGCGCACGGGCACTTTCGGCAGGCACACCTTATGCACCTTCAGGCGGCGGCCTCTGGCGTCCGTCATGGCGCACAGGGCCTCGTAGCTCTCGCGCGCCACCCGGTAGAAGGGGTGGGCCTCGTCGTCCGTCCAGATGCAGGCCGCCTCGCCCGGGCGCACAAAGCAGGCCACGTCGTCCACATGGCCGTTCGTCTCGTCCGGGTCGATGCCGTCCTTCAGCCACAGCACCTTTTCCGCGCCCAGATATTCGCACAGCATGCGCTCAATTCCGGCCTTGTCCAAATGCGGGTTCCGGCCGGGGTTCAAAAGGCACATCTCCGTCGTCAGCACGGTGCCTTCGCCATCCACATGGAACGAGCCGCCCTCCAGCACAAAGCCTCTGGGGCGGTAAGAATCCACCCGCTCTATCTCGCATATCTTGCGCGCCACGGCGGCGTCCTTGTCCCATGGGAAGTAGGCGCCGTCGTACAGGCCGCCCCAGGCGTTGAACTCCCAGTCCGCCGCGCGCGTTTCGCCCACGGCGTTTTTCAGAAAGGTGGGCCCGCAGTCCCGCACCCAGGCGTCGTTGCTGGAAATTTCCACCACGCGCACGCTGGGCGGCAGCTTTGCGCGGCAGTTTTCATACTGCGCACACGACACGCCCACCGTCACGTCTGCAAAGCGGGCCACGGCCTCGGCCACCCTCGCATAGGCAGCCTGCGCGGGCTTGGCGCCGTCGCGCCAGTTATCCGGCCGTTCGGGCCAAAGCATCCACACCTGGCGGATGGGCGAAAATTCCGCCGGCATGAAAAAGCCGTCCTGCTTCGGCGTGCGGTCTGTAATGCGGCAAGCCATAAAGGGCTCCTTTCCGGGAACAGCGCCCCAGCGTATTTTGTTCCATGATACTGGATGCCCAGGGGGAAGTCAAGCGCGCAGGCCCGCCCTGCCCCGGCGCCGTGCCAACACGCCAAAAACACGGCCTGTTTTTTCGCTTTTTTTGCACGTTTCGCGCAAAAGCGGAAAAACAGAAAAATTGCGCTTGCAAGTTTTGGGCACAGACTGTATGATATTACACGATAACGGAATGCGGGGCAGCCCCGCGCAGAATAGAAGGAGGCTAAACCAGTGAAGAAGTTGATCAGCCCGCTTGACCTCTCTACCGGCGAGATTGATGAAATTATCGCTTTGGCAGACAGGATCATGGAAAACCCCACTGCCTTTGCCCACAAATGTGACGGCAAGATATTGGCCACACTGTTTTTTGAACCCAGCACCAGAACCCGTTTGAGCTTTGAAGCAGCGATGCTCAGTTTAGGCGGCAAGGTGCTGGGTTTTTCTTCGGCCAATTCGTCCAGCGCGGCAAAGGGCGAAAGCGTGGCGGATACGGTGCGCACGGTAGAGTGCTATGCCGACATTATCGCTATGCGCCACCCGAAGGAGGGCGCCGCCACAGTGGCGGCGGCAAACGTGGCCTGCCCGCTTATCAATGCGGGTGACGGCGGCCACCAGCACCCCACGCAGACATTGACGGACCTGCTTACCATCCACCGCGAGAAGGGCCGCCTGGACGGCCTGACGGTGGGCCTGTGCGGCGATTTGAAATTCGGCCGCACCGTGCACTCGCTTATCCGCGCTATGATGCGTTATCAGAACATCCGCTTCATCCTTGTGAGCCCGAAAGAGCTTCAGGTGCCCGATTATATCCGCGACGACCTCGTGAACGGCGGCTTTGACTTCGAGGAGGTAGAGCGCCTGGAGGACGCCATCGGCGCCATGGACATCCTGTACATGACGCGCGTGCAGCGCGAGCGCTTCTTCAACGAGGAGGACTACATCCGCCTGCGCGACAGCTATATTCTGGATGCAGAGAAAATGAAGCTTGCCAAAAACGACATGATTGTGATGCACCCGCTGCCCCGCGTGAACGAGATTTCCACCGAAGTGGACGCCGACCCGCGCGCAGCCTATTTCCGCCAGGCCCTGTGCGGCAAGTTTGTGCGCATGGCTCTTATTCTGAAAATGCTGGAGGTTGAGTGAGATGCTGAATATCGACAGTTTGGAAAAAGGCCTTGTCATCGACCACATTCAGGCCGGCAGGAGCATGGAGATATACCGCGTGCTGGAGCTGGACAAGCTCGACTGCAGCGTGGCCATCATCAAAAACGCGCGCTCGAAAAAAACCGAGCGCAAGGACATCATCAAAATCGAAGACCGCATCGATATTGATTTGGACGTGCTGGGCTTTATTGACCCGCATATCACGGTGAATATCATCGACGGCGGCAAAATCATCGAAAAAAAGCAGATGAAGCTGCCCGAGCGCGTGACCAACGTGGTGAAGTGCAAAAACCCGCGCTGCATCACCAGCGTAGAGCAAGAGCTGGACCAGGTGTTCTGCCTGACAAACCCCGAAAAGGCGCAGTACCGCTGCCTGTACTGCGAGCAGGAGTACGCCCGCAAATAACGCGGCAGGCACAAACTGAAAAGCAGAGCCGCCCCGTTTTCCGCCCCGCGGAAAACGGGGCGCTTTTGTGCGCGTGCGCGCTTGGAAAAGCCTGCCCTGCCGCAGAAAAGCGCGCAGAAACAAAGCTTTTGTCGAGGGTTTTTCGCAAACTGCCAAAAAAGCCCGGCAATATTTATAACAAACACTGAAAAATTGCCGTTGGGGTTGACGAAAACTGACGCAAGTCTTATTCTATATATGACGTTATAATACGACACAGAACGTCGCATTATGGCCCCTTCGGGGGAAAACCTTTTAAGGAGGGTATCTCATGCTGAAAAAGAAGAAAAAATTTGAGCTGCCCCATGTCTATACCATCGCGTTCCTGCTTATTATCCTGTTCGCGATTTTGACATGGATCGTTCCTTCCGGCCAGTTCGAGAGGACGATGATGGAGACGGCGGCCGGTGAGCGTGAAGTTGCCGTGGCAGGCACCTATCAGGAGGTTCCGAAGGTGGACGCCGAGGGCAACGATATGCGCCAGGGCCTGGGCGCTGTTCTGATGGCCCCCACCCGCGGCATTCAGGCGGCGGCTGATGTAGTTGCATTCGTTCTGCTGATTGGCGGTTCCTTCGCCATCCTCACCAAAACGAATGCCATCAATGCGGGCATGAGCCGCGTTATCAAGAAGCTGAAGGGCAAAGACATTCTGCTTATCCCCGTGGTGATGATTCTGTTCAGCATCGGCGGCACCACGTTCGGCATGTCGGAGGAAGCGCTTCCGTTCTATGCCATCTTCATGCCCATCATCATGAGCCTTGGCTACGATTCCATGACGGCGTTCATGGTGTGCTTCCTTGGGCCTCAAATGGGTTATATCGGCTCTACGGTGAACCCGTTCAACGTTCTGATTTCTCAGGGCATTGCCGGTATTCAGGGCAACCCCCAGCTGTGGTTCCGTTTTGTTCAGTATGTGGTTTTCACCGTCATCGGCATCGTGTGGGTCATGATGTATGCGCGCAAGGTGAAAAAGAACCCCACCGGCTCTATTACTTATCACGATGATATTGCGAAGCGCGAAGAGTTCGCTGTGGATTCCATGGATGCGGACATGCCCTTCACGCTGCGCCAGAAGCTGGTTCTTATTGTGTTTGCCGTTGGCATGGGCGTCATCGTATGGGGCCTTGTGACAAAGGGCTGGTACATGGATGAGATCAGCATGGTGTTCCTGGCCATTGGCCTGCTGTCCGGCATCGTGGGCGGCCTGGGCGAAAAGGAAATGGCGGAAGAGTTCGTAAAAGGCATGGCGGACTTTGTGTACGCCGCCGTCATTATCGGTATCGCCCGCGGTATCCTTGTGGTGGCCGAAGGCGGCATGATTATCGACACCATTCTGAATGCGCTGGCGAACCTGCTGGCTGGCGTGCCCACCGCTGTGTTCACCACCATGATGTACTTTGCTCAGGCGTTCCTCAGCCTGCTGGTGCCGTCCTCTTCCGGCCTCGCCGCGCTGACTATGCCGGTTATGGCGCCACTGACGGACCTGATGGGTGTGAACCCCGAAGCCGCTGTTACGGCGCTTTGCATCTCGAACCAGACCATGAACACCATCAGCCCGGTGGCGGGCATGACGGTTGCCGGCCTTGCCGTGTGCAAGATCAGCTTCCCCCAGTGGTGGAAGACCTGCTGGAAGTTTATGATTGTGGTGACGGTTGTGGGTATTGTATTCACTGCTATCTCCGGTATGTTGCCGGCCTGATAGAATTCCTTCTCCTCACACATAAGGAAGAAAAACCCCGGGTGCTGCCCATCAGCCCCGGGGCTTTTTGTATGTGCGCGTCCGGCCGCCTCAGGGCAGCCCCGCCCGCGGCCCGCAGTGCTTTGCGGCCCCGTGCCCTCGCGCATGGGCGGGGGTCGCGGCAGTCCCGAAGGCGCCGTGATATATCATTGGCATATGTTTCAGCCCACGGTTCCCATGAGGGGAGCAACTAACAAAGGTATGTAATACATCGACCGCACTGTTATTTCAACCCACGCTCCCCGTGAGGGGAGCGACTTAATTCCATAGATGTATAAGGGCCGCATGACAATTTCAATCCACGCTCCCCGTGAGGGGAGCGACATACGTTGCATCACAGCTTAAAGATATAAATGATATTTCAATCCACGCTCCCCGTGAGGGGAGCGACACATCCGTCCTATTAGTTAAAATATCTTTTATGGTATTTCAATCCACGCTCCCCGTGAGGGGAGCGACCGGAGCCGGGCCACCTGTACGGCAACGATGCAAAGATTTCAATCCACGCTCCCCGTGAGGGGAGCGACGAGGGCTGTAAGCGCCTTCTGTCTGGGCTTGAATATTTCAATCCACGCTCCCCGTGAGGGGAGCGACGGAGTTGCGGCCCCACATGGTACAGGGGTTTGTATTTCAATCCACGCTCCCCGTGAGGGGAGCGACCGGAGATTGTTGGCTATGTGCGTAGAGGGCAGGATTTCAATCCACGCTCCCCGTGAGGGGAGCGACCGACAGGCGAAGGCGTGATGCAGACAACTATGCGGATTTCAATCCACGCTCCCCGTGAGGGGAGCGACCCGCGCACGGAAATCACAGTGATGAGGATGGTGCAGATTTCAATCCACGCTCCCCGTGAGGGGAGCGACCGCAGCCAAAATTCCACGGCAGAAGGTGCGTGTATTTCAATCCACGCTCCCCGTGAGGGGAGCGACCGGCTGCTCCGGCGCGTCCGGTATGTAGTCATAGGGATTTCAATCCACGCTCCCCGTGAGGGGAGCGACTACTGCGGCTGCCAGTGATATTCTACACGTCCCAATTTCAATCCACGCTCCCCGTGAGGGGAGCGACCGCTTTTGTTCGTTTTCGTTTATCTGGTGGTCGCGATTTCAATCCACGCTCCCCGTGAGGGGAGCGACCCGCCTCGCCTGGAACACCCGCGCGCCGATTCTATTTCAATCCACGCTCCCCGTGAGGGGAGCGACCTATGGCGCTGACTGTCCCAAAATAGCGGTTGAATTTCAATCCACGCTCCCCGTGAGGGGAGCGACTTCTACCGGCTTCCCTCTGTTTCGAATATGATGAAATTTCAATCCACGCTCCCCGTGAGGGGAGCGACGTCTCGCGTAGCACGATAGGGATGTACGAGACTGATTTCAATCCACGCTCCCCGTGAGGGGAGCGACGCGGAGCAACGCTAAGAGCGGCGGCTGAGTGCGATTTCAATCCACGCTCCCCGTGAGGGGAGCGACCTCGGCGAATATGACCATCAAATTATGGTGTTGAATTTCAATCCACGCTCCCCGTGAGGGGAGCGACTTTCCCCGCAAATCCCCCCAGGGGGCCTTCTCTTTATTTCAATCCACGCTCCCCGTGAGGGGAGCGACGAGGTTGTAGCAGAAACCGAACGTCTTACACAAATTTCAATCCACGCTCCCCGTGAGGGGAGCGACTGCAAACCTGCACAAAATAAACGCAGAAATTTTAGCAGGATGCCCTGTTTTACTGAGAAAAACGAAAAAAGAGGCCAAAAAGCCTGCATTGGCTGGAAAACAAAAGCAAAAAAAGCCGCAAAAGGCAAGAAAATAAGGTGCGAAGGATACGAAAAATCCATGACAGCTTGCGGGCCGCACTTTGCGTTTATACCATCAAAAGCCCCTCGGCGTCGTAGCCGGGCCGTGCGCCGACATGTTCAATTCGGCTGTGGTAGCGGTCGCCCAGGTTATAAAACCGCAGGCTGTCTGCCTGTGTGTCGATAAGCTCTGTGAGCCTGTGCTTCAAAACGGCGTATTGTGCGGCGTCCAGCCTGCATTCAAATACGCTGTTCTGCACGCGCTGCCCATGGTCCACGCACACCTTTGCCACTTTACGAAGCCGTTTTCGCCCGGCAGGCGTTTCGGTGTTCACGTCATAGGAGATAAGCACCAGCATAAAGCATCACTTCCATAAAAAAGGTGGGTAAGCGTCCAAATCACCCCGCAGATGCCGCGCCAGAAGAAGGGCCTGCAGATACGGCACAAGCCCCCACGGCACCTTTTCGCCAAGAAAGGGGTGAGTGAGGGTGTCCCGTTTTTTCTCCTGCCAGGCGGCCAGCACCGCTTTGCGCCCGGCGTCATTCAGAAATACGGCTCCGCTTTCCTGCGGCTCGAAGTGTTCGGGACGGATGATGCGGCTGTTCACCAGCGTCAGGCAGAAGCGGTCGCCAAGCAGGGGGCGAAGCTCTTCCATCAGGTCCAGCGCAAGGGAGGCGCGCCCCGGCCTGTCGGTATGCAGATAACCCACATACGGGTCCAGCCCGGCCCCGCGCAGCGCCGCCGCACAGTCGGAAGCAAGCAGGGTGTACGCGAAAGAAAGCAGTGCGTTCATGTTATCCAGCGGCGGGCGGCGTGAGCGCGCGGTGAAGAAGAAATGCTGCTTGTTCTGCAGAATCAACTCATCGAACACATCGAAATACAGCGCCGCGGCTGCACCCTCGGCCCCGCGCAGGGCGCCGGCGTCCGGCTGCTGCGGCAGCGCCTTGACGGCCTCGGCCAGCGCCTGCGCAGCATGCTTCAGCCTGGGGGCGTCCACACGCATGGCCTGGTCGCGCACGGTGCGCTGCAGCACCCAGCGGGCATTGTACAATTTGCCCGTCAGAAAGCTGCACGCAAGGGCGCGGCAGGCAGGCGGACTGTCTGCCCGGCGGAACTGCTCGCGCCGCAAGAGCACGTTGCCCTGCTGGGCGCCGGACGTCTGGCAGTAAAATTTGCCCCGGGGTGAATAGAAGGAAAGGCAGACGCCCCGCTGCGCGCACGCGCCCATCAGCGCAGGGGAGGCGCCCTTGTAGGAAAAGCAGAGGATGCTTTCCAGCGTGTGCAGCGGAAAACGCGCGGCGGCGGCCTCCCCGCGCAGCACAACAACGTTTTCGCCCTCCAGGGCCAGATACAGATCCTCCGAGGTGACGAATAGTGTATTGAGAAGGCTTCTCATGGTGAACCCTCCATTTCGGAAAGCCGCATAGCCATATAGCTTTGCGCAGAGCGCCCGCGCAGCGTGCCCGGAAGGCACAGCGGCTTCAGCGAGCATGCGCCGCACCGGCGGGCAGGCCTGCATTTCGGCGTATAGCCGCGGGCTGCAAGCTGGTGCATTTCACACAGCATGGCGCGTACGGTCTGCCGCAGCCCGGCAGAAAAGCAGACTTCCTCCCGCCGCCTTGTCTGCCCATAGAACAGCGCCCCGGCGGGCACTTGGCAGCACAGCATTTCCTCCAGGCACATGGCCTGGCAGCACAGCTGCAGGCGGTCTGCGTCTGTAAGCTTGGCGCTGCCGCGCTTATATTCCACCGGGTAAGCCTGCCACAGGCCGGGGCGCCCCGCCAGCGGCACGCCGGCGGGCGAGGGCGTAAATTCCACCACGTCGCAGGCGCCGCTGACGCCCAGCCGGGCAGAATGCACGCTGAGGCCGCGAAGAGCGAGCCTGCCGCCGCGCATTTCTGCCTGGCCTGCGTCGTGTGCGCGCCGGTGCATCAGCATACCCTCTGCCGTTTGAAGGTTTTCCTGCCATGCCTGCTCCAGATGGATCAGCGCCCACTGGCGGCGGCAGAAGGCAAAATGCTGCAGGCCCGAAAGCATCAGCCATTGTTCTTCGGGGTATTCCATCACTCCATTACGGTGCAGCTCACGCCTTCCGGCAGGCTGTCCTCCACAGATACTGTGTAATCGGAATAGGCGTGCGGCGTCAGCACATTTTCCGCACGGCGCACATGCACGAGCTCGAACAGCTTGTGCGCGGGCGCGCAGCCAAGCTCGGAATCGTGGCGGAAGACGATAAGCTTGCGCACGGCCATCTTTCCGCGCGCGGCAGAGCGGTCGTTTTCAAACATGTTCAAAATGGCCTGCCACAGAAGGGCGAGGTCCTCTTCAGAAAAGCCCGTCACCTTGCGGGCAAGGTTGGCAGACACATAGCCCTCGCAGCGGTACAGCGCATAGGGCACAATGTATTTGCGCCCCATTTCGGTGCCCTTTTTCTCGGCGTCCTCTTCAGTGGTGATAGCCACGCGGGTAATGGTGACCTCCTGCGGCACGATGGGGTCTGCCGAGCGCGCAAAGCTGAGCTGCACCGGCCCGCGCACCTGCCCGCAGTTCAGGTTACCCTTCACAAAGGTAGTCATCACGGCGCCGAAGGTGCGGATGTCGAAAAAGTTTTGGCACATGAAGTCGCGCACCTTCACGTCCAGCGAGGGGTCTGCCTTGCGGGCCTCCTTCAAATCGGCCTTCGGCTCCAGCCCCAAATAGGAAAGGGCAGCCGCGTCGCTGCGGTTCAGCGGCACGTTATCCTTCACATAGATGCCGTACCCGGGCTGCCCCTCCCGCACGGTCTCTACATAATTGCGGATCTTGCGCTTCAGGCACACGTCCGTCACAAGGCCATAGCCGCTTGCGGGGTCTATGCGGGGCATATTGCCGGCGTCCGGGTCGCCGTTGGGGTTTCCGTTCTCTACATCGAATAAAATCACGAAATCATAGCGGTTTTTAATGGGCTCAGACATGTCAGTTGACCTCCTTGTTTTCTGCTTTCTTTTCATACCGGCGAAGATTTTCAAAATAATAGCCAAGCTGGAAAGAGCCCTGCTGCGCCAGATCCAGCTGTGTGGGGTATTTGTCGCCCACTATCTGCATCAGCTCGCCCAGCTTTTTGCTGTAATACACGCGCAGCGTGTAGCTCAGCTTGCGCATGTGCTTTTCGGCAAGGTTGCCGAGGATGGGGAAAATGAGCGCCGGTGCGGCGGACGCGGAATTGAAGTATTTATCTTTGACAGTGGTGTTGATGCCGGGGTTTGCCGCGCTTTGGATGCTCTCGTATACGCTGAACAGCCTGCCAAGCGCATAGGGGATATTGGTGGTGTTGTCGCTTCCGTTCACTTGTAAAACCTCCTTTGGGCAGTGAGGGTGCCCATATCCGTTGTTGAACCTGCGGTAATATGCTTTCAGAATGGCCGCCCTGCCGCGCGTCACCTGATGGTCCGCCCGGATGCGCAGCGCCACGCCGTTGCGCAGCGTGGCGGGGTAGGGTCCGCCGGTGAGGATGGCGCGCAGCAGGTCGCCCGCAAGCTGGGGCGGCGGCGTTTTGCTGCGCGAGTTCTGGTTCACCACCTCGTCCACCAGCTTCCACAGGGGAAGCATGTCGAATTTGTCATAGGCGGGGCGGCGTATCTCGATATCAGAAAAATGCTTTCGCAGATTGTCCATCAGCACGCCGAATGTGTCGGAGAAGAAAAAGCGCACCGAGATACGCGCCGCATTGGGCGCAAGGCCCAGCACATAAAAGTGCTCGCCGCACTGCAGGACGCCGTCGTTCCACTGGGCCGAGCGCCCCTCGGCCAGTGCGTTCAGCACGCCGCGCAGCGCCGTGTCTGTCAGGCCTGCCTCCGCCCGCCCGAACAGGGCGGCCATGACGGCGTCCTGATAGGCGGCGTCGCCATGCTCCGCCCAGCACACCACCGTTGTGTCGCCTATCACCTGGCAGTGCTGTGTGTCCGCCAGCAGGGTGTTCAGGGCTGTGGTGTAGGCGAAGGCGGCATAGCCGCCCACGGGGGCGTTATAGCCCTGCTCCTGCCCGTAGGAGGAGAGGGCGGGCGCGTTGAAGGACACAAGCGCCGCCCCGCTGGAATGCGCGTCCCGCACCCCCTTGACAGACGGATGCACTTTAGCAATGGCTGTTTTCTGCCCTGTGACAAGGCACCGCCCCTGCGGCATATCCGCCCCGGCGCTGTAATGCTCCTGCCAGGCCTTTTTCACAAGGGGGTCTTCCCACACCGGCACAAGGCCGTGGCAGAAAATAAGGTTTGCGCCGCCCGCAACCTCCTCCCATATTTTTTCCAGCATAGGATGGGCCGCGGCCTGCTGCGGCTGCCACCGGTCGAAAAATGCCGTCACGGCGCGCGCGGCGGGGCTGCCAGCACCGGCCAGCAGGCGCTGGTGCAGGGCGCGGCAGGCTTCAAAGCACTCTTTTGCGCGCTGCGGCTTCCCTTTGGCGTCGGCGCCAAGCAGATAGCCGGAATTGTCGCACAGAAAGTTCGGCGCCACGCCGGACGAGCGCTTTACGGGCATGGGCACCTCCATCACACGGGGCGCCAGCACCATCTTTTTGCCGCGCGCCTGCTCGGTCAGGAAGGACACTACATCCAGCAGGGTGCCGTCCTCGGCAAGCTCCAGCCCGAAGGAAACCTTGGCCTTGCCCCAGCCGGGCGCAGAAATGCGCCCCTGCGCCAGCAAAACTTCATAATAGCGCGTCAGTGCCTGCAAAATCATGAGACCACCTCGCAGTTCCGGGCGTCCAGCACGCCGTGCTGCAGCCTTGCGCGGAAGAACAGCGGCTTTATTTCGCACGGGTCGGAGTAATCCAAATCGTACAGCATATACCCCAGCTCGCGGGAATCGCCTATGGCGGGGATATCCCCGCCGCGCCATTCGCGGAAGCGGGCGGGAAATTCGCGGCAGCCGAGGTAAGGGGTATGAAAGCATTGGCCGCGTGCCAGCCTGCGCCGCATGATGTCCTGAAATTTGCCGGGGTTATCGCCGGGGGCGGCGTTTTTTGTCATGGAGAAATGGGCCTCAATGACATAGCGCACCTCCTGCAGCACCAGCGCGGCGCGCTGCTGGATGTCCGCCGGGGTGTAAATGGCAAGCTCGGCCTCGCCTCCCTGCATTACAGTGCGCGCCTTTGTGGCCAGCGCCACGCTTTTCACCTCGTTGCGCCGGATGCTGGCAAAGCGGATGGGGAGAAGCACATGGATGCAGTCGATATGCCAGCGCAGCCCGGGGTGCCAGAAAATGGCCTCCAAAATGCCGCGCGCCGCCGAGGGCGTCATCACGTCATAGGAAACGCGCTCGGTCTTCATCTCCGGCCGGGTAAAGCAGGCATATGGTCCCCACACTTCTACTTGAATGGACAAGGCATCATCTCCTTTGTGATACATGTTCTGAAATCAGGATACCGGCAAATGGGAAACAGGTCAATCAATAGCGGAGCAAATCGGAAAAGCGCACAGGATGCAAAGCAGAATTTAGGGCAGTTTGCAGATAGAGCAAATGGGGGCTTCATGAAAATTACAGGATGAACCCCTGGCCGTCCTCCACATCCAGGGCCAGGCCCGTTTCGCGGCTGTAGAGGGAGGGGTCTGCCAGCACGGCGCTCTCCTCATCCACCATGGCCAATGCCCCGGCTGCGCGCAGTGCGGCGAAATGCTGTGCGTATACAGATATGCCATAGCGCCCCAGCGCCCGGAACAGCGCCCGGCTGTGCAGGCCCTGGCGAAGCTGTTCACACAGCGCGGCCCCTGCTTCTATGGGCACATATACGGTACGCATGGGGGCATCAATCAGGTGGAAAGTCTCCGCCACCTGCGCAAAGGGCAGCACACTGCCCGCAAGCCCGCAGCGGAAGGCAGGAAGCACCTGCTTTGCATCCAGCGCCTCGGGCCCCTTCAAGCGGAACAAGGCGTGAAAATAGTGTGCGACGGCGTCCGGCAGGGCCCAATCTGAAAAAGCCCGCTGCACGGCGCGGAAGGCGGAGACATTCTGGGCGAGCATGGCCGGGGCGCCCTGCGCCGTGGAAAAGACGCCCACGACGCTCTCCTGCGCGGTGCGGCGGCCCTCGCGGTTGCAACGGCCCGCCGTCTGCAAAACGGAATCCAGCCCCGCCTCTTCCCGGTAGGCGGCGGGGAAATCCACATCCACGCCCGCCTCAATCAGGCTGGTGGAGACGACGCGGCATGCCTCGCCGGCCAGAAGCCTCCGGCGGATATCCTCTAAAAGGCGGGTGCGGTCTGCCGGGCAGAGCAGCGTGGTCAGGCAATAGCGCCCTTCCGGGGCCAGCAGGCCGTATATCTCCTGTGCGGCAGAACGGCGGTTCACCACGCACAGCGCCTGATGCTGTGCGTTTACCGCGTCTGCCAGGGCCTGGTGGGAAAGCTCGCCCATCGGCTTCAGCGTGGTGCGGCGCAGCGCATGGAACAATTCCTCCGGCCGGGGGCAGAGCTCGCGGGGCGTCAGGCCGGGCGCCAGCTCCTCCAAAAGGGCGCCCAAAGCGGGCTGTGTGGCTGTGCAGAATACGGCGCTGGTGCAGTAGTGCGCCGCCAGCTGCCCAATGGCCGCGATACAGGGGCGCAGATAGGGCACGGGCAGGGTCTGTGCCTCATCGAAAATGACCACGCTTTTGGCAATGTTGTGCAGCTTCCTGCAGCGGGAGCTGCGGTTCGCGTACAGAGACTCAAAAAACTGCACAGCCGTGGTGACGATGACAGGGGCGTCCCAGTTCTCGGCGGCCAGCGCCTTGCGGTATTCCTCCGGTGAAAGACTTCCCTTCTCCTGCAGCTGGTAGCTGGCGCCCGCATAGTGTGCCAGCACATTTTCCTCACCCAGTATTTCGCAGAAAACCCTGGCTGTTTGGTCGATGATGGAGGTATAGGGAATGACATAGATCACGCGGTTCAGCCCGTTCTTTACCGCGTGCTCCAGTGCAAAACGCAGCGACGCCACCGTTTTGCCGCCGCCGGTGGGCACAGTGAGCGTGAAAAGGCCGGGGCCCCATTCCTGACCGCGCTGTGCGCAGGTGCGCAGCACCTCGCAGCGCCGTTTGTCCACCTCGGAAGGGGCGGGGGCGTTCAGCCATTTGCTGCATCTGGCGCGAACTTTTTCCAAAAGTGGGCTCAGGGGCGCAGTGCCCGCCCGGCCGGCGTTCCCTTTCAGCATGAAGGCCTCGGTGTCCAGAAAATCGGCGTCCACCAGGCAGGAATACAGCATGCGGGTGAAAAAAGAGAGTGCGTAGCCGTCTTTCGTGCAGAATTCCGGAAGCACGGCCTCCGGCAGAGAAACTTCCGCTCGCCATGGCTCGCAGGTATCTGTGCCTCGCTTTACGCGGCCGAGCAGGGTGGAGGCGTCCGGGCCGTCTGATTCCGAGCCGCCGTCCGGCAGACCCGCATGGTGGCCGGCCACGGCAAAGGCCGCCGGAAGCAGCCCGAGACGGCAGGCTTCCTTGGCCCCGGCAGTGGAATGGTCTACCGTGGCATGGCGTTCCGGGGCGCGGATGCGCGCCTGAAAGGCATCGGAATATTTGCCGATATCGTGCAGAAGGCCGCACACGGCTCCGAGTGCCTCCGCGTCAAAATCGGCGGCAAACTGTGCGGCCAGCCGTGCGGTACCGCGCAGGTGCTCGTCAACGCGCTGCACCGCGCCGTCTTCGTGCGTATGGGCAATGTATTCTGGCATTGTCATATAAGCATCTTCCCTTCCTGAAAATAAAGAGATTTCGGAAATATTTCCCATTGACTGTATCATAGCAGGCTTTTCGTCCCATAAAAAGGACTTTTGCATTAAAATGACACCGCTTTTCGAAAAGAAAGGCGGCTTTAGGCGCGTTGCCGCAAGAAGCCATCGTCCCTGGAAGGCAATTTTTGCGCATAGCTTCTTCAGGTTCCCCTGACAGCTATGTGCCTGCGGAAAGCTTCCCTGCGCCGCATCAAGAACTGCCGCTTGGAGGTGCGGCACAGTTTTTGCCGGACTGTTTTGGAGGAAGGGTGTGCAAAAACCAGCAATTCTGACGGATTGCTGGTTTTTGCGTGCATCAGACGCCAAAAGCGTCAGCCAAAACCGATGCTTTCTTGCGGCAGCACGCCTTTTGGATGCGAGCTGTTTTTATATTTTTAGTGGTATTGGAACAATACAAAAGGCAAGAAAACAGAAAAACACATAAATGTAATGCTTTTGATGGCTTTCGGCCGCAGAGAGACTCTGCGGAATAAACGGGAATAAAACAGTAAAATAAAAAGCTGGCCTTGGAATACAAGCTGTCTCCAACTGCAGAAAAGCTGCTGTTTCACAAAGCGCCGGCAGCCCGCCTGTGGGGGCTGCGGAAAATTTTGGGGTCAGATGCTGTTTGCTGTCTGATTTGTTTATAAATATGTCAACGACTTTGAGCCGCCCTGAAAAATATAGCCTTTCACAAGAGGGCCGAAGAATGGAAAGACGGCGTTTTTCGGATAAGACTTGTACAGGCTATACAAACTCTCATTTGCTTTTTGTGCATTTTTTCTATTGACAGCAAAACAGTACTTAAATATAATTTTTTATATTAAATACAGTACAATGTACTGTAATTTGAAATTAAAAAGGAGGAAATATTATGGCAGTACGTCCTCGTCCGGGTGCACAAAACCCTGGCAGAATGATTTCAGGTGGTATGGACATTGAGGATTTTCTTGAACTGACAAAGCGAACCGAATGTGATTGCACTTGCGTGGGGAAGAGCTTTGAGGTTGTTCCTGCAAGCCAGCGCGAAGACTTCGTCGATGTTGCTGAGGAAATCGGTGACCGCAGGCTGGCCTATGCCCAAAAGCTGGAGGAGGAGGGAAACCTTCTTTCGGCCAGCAGCTTTTATGGGCGGGCGAATGCGTTGTTCCGTGTGGCGGATTATGGTATCCATGATGCTATTACAGAAGAAAAAAAGCGTATTTATGGAAAGATTCCCATGACATTTCAGAAGCAGTGGAGCCTCTCCAAGACGAATTTTGAAATGTTGGAAATTCCTTACGAAGGCAAGACCATGCCGGCATACCTTTGTATTCCCGACAATTGTCCTCAGGATACACCGGTTCTGGTGTTTGTCCCTGGTGCGACTGGCTTCAAAGAAGAAAATTTTTCTTCGGCATACTATTTCTACCAGCGCGGAGTTCCTTTTATCATTTTCGATGGCCCTGGCCAGGGGGAAAGCCTCTACTTTCGCGGAATGTGGCTTACAGTAAATAACTATATTGGCGCGGTGAAGGCGGTTATTGACTATGTCAAGGCGGATGCCCGCTTGGGAGACAAAATTGCCCTGTATGGAATATCCTACGGTGGATTTCTGGCTGTGCAGGCTGCATGTGAGCTGAACGATGACATCTGCGGACTGATCGTCCGCGGAGGTACCGACCGTACCGACGACCTTACAAAACATCCCTGGATGGGGGTACCCAACTTCTATCTTGGCGGCTTTCAGCTGAAATTTAATCAGCCTGATTTGGAGATTTGTTCCCGTATGTCCACCGAGATGTGCGTCACGGATAAGCTTCACAATATCACTGTGCCTACCCTCATCATTCATACGGAAAAGGACCCTATTATAGGTGTGGATGGCGCCAAGCGCATCTTTGATTTGGTATCCTCCACCGACAAGTACTATGCTGAATATCCAGGCAGTGCCCACTGCGTCAATGACCAGATGGACTCTGCGGGCTGCTTTGGGGCGGACTGGATGGTCAAACGTATGCTGGCAAGGTAAAGACAAGCTGCGCACCCGACCAGGGGCATTTGACATGCCCCTGGTTTTCTATTATGATTAAAAAATATGAGGCGTGCATGGGAGGGTGGCTGGTGAATAAAAAGGAGCAAATTTGCGAAGCGGCTATTCGGCTGTTCAATGAAGAAGGATATGGCAAAGTATCCTTGCGGGAAATCGCGAAAGCGGCAGGCACTACCATTGGCAACCTCACCTACCATTTCCCACAAAAGGAAGCCCTCTTGCTGAACATTGTGGAAAGCCTTCATTCTGAATTTTTGATGGAGGATAGACGGAATATTCATCGGGCGGAGCTGCTGTCTGCTCTGCTTGATTCCTTCCTTCTGGCAGAGCGCAATCAAAAGGAAAATTCATTTTATTATCGAAATATCCCTATGCTGTCGCAGGATTCCTCTGAAATCAAGGAAAAGAACGATGTGTTTCAGGTCAAGCTGTTTGCGCATTACACATTCATTCTAAACACCTTGAAGAAGGATGGCGTTTTGAAATCCGAAATGGACGATTCCGCTATTCAATCTGTGGCCTGCGCTATGATTACGCTGAATGCCGTCTGGATGCAGGACATCGCTCCATCTAACAACGAAGGGCTTCCCTCTTTTCGTATTTCCTGCGTTCTGGCAAAACTCTTATTTCCTTTTATCAGTGAAAAATACACAGAGGAATTCTCTCTGCTGTGCAGGGAGAAAGGGATTTTTTGATTTCTGCCCGAAAAAAGTAATACTTATCTCAAAGCGCCGGCGGGCAACGCAAAAGAGGACGAACAGAAATAGCCTGCCTTCAGTATCAAAGCCTGGGATGGGCCATTTTGGTATGGCGAATGTCCATAAGCAGCCGGGGAAAATGAGAATGAAATAAAAAGACAGCCGCAGTGACACTTGTGTTTTGTGTAGCTGTGCTGGCAGCTGAGGTTCTCCTCTGCAATGTGGCGGCTACTGGTAAGGGCCGTTCAGTTTCTGCTCTTTGAAAGGCTGGCCGGATTGGCTGGTGTAGGCGCTGTGCATGGTGACGGATTACATCACCGGCAGCGTTGCCGCTGCCCACAGCGGCAAGTGGAGCAGCGCGGCAGCCCGCAGCGGCATATGGCACAAGGCCGGTATGATGGCGGTGGGCGTGGCATTGGTCTGAATATCCTGATAGGCATGATGCTGAGCAACAATTCCGACCGTCCGATTGCCATTTGAGTACAGAGCACTTATATGTCTGCTGGTTCTGATATGGTATGTGCTTGCCGAGCCGGACAGCATCTTGGAAAATGCCGGGGCATGGGTGCGCTCATGCCCGCCTTTCTGCGCAAAATGCTGGCGGCGCTGCAAGGAGCCGCCGAAAGCACAGGCGATAAGCTGACCGGCGAGGTCGGTAAAAAATAGAGTAAACTATTTGCCCCAGGCGCTGTTGCGCCGGGGCTTTTGTATTTGAATGCAAAAAAGTAGTGCAATTTGACTTGCATTTGACTTGCATAATAGTGTTTTTTTACGCATTTTAAGGGGTTTTACGTAACGGAGAGCAAAAAGAAAAAGCCTTGAAAAGCGCATAAATACAGGCTTTTCAAGGCTTTTTTGCTTGGTGCGCCCGACTGGATTCGAACCAGCGGCCTTCCGGGTCGGAGCCGAACGCTCTATCCACCTGAGCTACGGACGCAAATATGAGTGCCCTTTCGGGCGTATAAGGGGAGGGGATGTCTTTTCGCCTGCTTTCGCAGGCGAACGCTCTACCCTCCTGCGGAGGGCAAGAACCTTCTGCGAAGGTCCACCTGAGCTACGGACGCAAATGTAAGTGCCCTTTCGGGCGGACAAAGGGCGGGGCAGTTTTTCACGTGCAAACATAAGGCCGGCTGCCAATTTGGGCGCGCAGAAGAACATATACTTCTGCTTTTTGCAGTGAAACGGAAAATAATAATGGATGCCCGCCTTCGGACATCCATTATCATAGCACAAATGAAGTGATTTGCCAAGAAGTTTCGCTCGAAAAACGCCTCTCTGTGTAGGTCAGTGGTTTCGGTGCAGCGGTGCCCAAACACCTTTGGAAATGGCTGTGCAGGCCAGAAAGCCGACAACGGCCTCTACAACCCCCTGTATGCCCACAAAAAGCGCTGCAAATACAAAGGGGTTTGCGGCTCCCATAGACTGCGCCAACCCCTGAATATATTCAGTGCCGTAAAAGCAGGCCACCAGTGCGCTCATAAAGAAAACGGTGTTCAGCACGGGGCCTGCAAGGCTGGCTGCGGCAAAGGAAAGCCAATGCCTGCGGGCTCCCTCCGCCTTGTAGACGGCCTGGAAGATGACGCCGGGCAGCCAGCCCGCCAGAATGCGCGTGGGCACACACACAAGAAAGGTGCGCAGCGGGCTGATGCCCATCAGAACAACGCCAAAGGCCTCTGCGCCAAAACACTGGGCAAAGCTGGTAAGGCCGAACACGCCCCCTAGCAATGCCCCCGCGGAAGGCCCGGCCAGAATGGAGCCCAGCACCACCGGGACCATCAGAAAGGTGATGGACAAAGGCCCCACATGCAGATAACCAAGCGGTGTGTACGTCATCACCAGCTCCACCGCCACCAGCAGCGCCAGCTGCACCAGGCGGTGTGTACCTTTTTGCTTTTCCATATTGACATTTCTCCTTTACTGCCGTTCCGCCTCTTCGCGGATACAGCGTAACCTAAATTTATGCCAAACTCCTATATAATGTAATATATAAAAGAGAGCATCAAAATTCAGCGCGTGTTTTTTTCGTAGAGCAAGCGCAGGCCGTCCAAAAGAAGGTTTTCTTCATAGCGCACCGTATGGCGGCAGTGTTTCAGCACTACGGGTGCAAAGGCGCCGGTGGCCACACAGGCGGCCTCGCCCTTCAGTGCCAGAGAAAAGCGCTCCAGCATACCGTCCAGCATACTGGCAGTGCCGAACACGGCGCCGGCCTGCATGCAGGCCGCAGAATTGGTACCCAGCACGCCGCAGGAAGGGGCGCGCAGCTCAATTTGGGTAAGCTGGGCCGTGCGCTCGCACAATGCATCATATCCGATGCGCACACCGGGAAGAATGACACCGCCGCACAGCACACCGTTTTTATCCAGTGCGACCATGGAAATGGCAGTATCCATCAGAACTGCCACGCACGGAAGCGTGCCCAGCGCCCGCGCAGCCACAGCGCAGCACACAAGCTCGCCGCCAAGCTGAGCGGGGTCGTCCATGCGCATCTGCAGGCCGGTTTTCAGGCCGGGCCCTACTGTATAAATGCGCCCGTGGTACAGCATGGCTAAGGCGCGGCGCACAGTTTCTGCCAGAGAAGGAACAACGCAGGAAAAAATAACACCGCTTACCCAGGCTGCATCGCATCCATAAAGTGCCAGCACACGCGAAAATTGAACGGCATATTCGTCTGAGGTCCACGCGCGGTCGGCATGCACACGCGCACAAAGCACCAGATGCGCGCTGTCATAACCGCCCAGAAGGATTTGTGAATTGCTCACATTAACTGCCAGCAGCATACTGTTACCGCCTTTTTGTTTGAGGTTTGGGAATTTTGGGCGGCATGCAGAAAATTTTCCTCGCAAAAATAATGCCAGCCAGCTGGGCCCGCATGCCGCTTTTCTTTATAGTAATATAGGGCGTGCAAATTCGCAAGGCTTTTTTACGCAAAACACACAGACAGATATTGTGCCAGTTTTGAGGTAAAAGCACCACATCTTGATGTAAAAAAAATAAGCGACTTTTTTTGAGAAAAACCGTTGACAAACAGGTAAAAAGTGCCTATAATACTAAATCACACCCCCTCTGTGCCGCGCAGCGGCGCAAGGGCAGCAAAAAAATCCCGAAAAAAAGTTCTTGACAAAGAGGAACGGATGGGATATAATATAAAAGCTGTCCGCGGGAGCGGGTGAGCGAAAAAGGACCTTGAAAATTAAACAATATCAAGAAGCTTAACGGAACCCTTAGAGCGCACGGAAGAGTGCGACGAAAAAATTTCCTTTAAGTAATTTAGGACGCAAGCGATTGCGTTTTGAATGCTAAGATTTGAATTCAGCATTAGCTGGTTTAAATACCATTTAATGAAGAGTTTGATCC
>ENA-ORTH01001624-ORTH01001624.1-human-gut-metagenome-genome-assembly--contig:-NODE-1624-length-21751-cov-3.884080_pt1 | contig 21751 bp, 19 predicted proteins | sample MGYA00241914_ERZ509192 | MGnify/ENA primary metagenome ERZ509192 (study PRJEB26280, sample SAMEA2338826) | human gut metagenome | biome: human gut; feature: human-associated habitat; material: faeces... | reverse complement strand
CCGCAGCTGCCGGAGCGGTGCTTAAGCCGCAAGGCGGGAATTGTGCGGTGTTGCCCTAGCATGGTTTTAATGAAATAATACTATTTTACATATAAGTCTTTCTGCTGTATGATAGCCATAGTGCCGCGCGGGGATGGGCTTTGCGCGGCAGGCAAAAGTTTTGAACAATTTACACAGCAAAAGGTGGAAAATAAAATGAATCAGCATAACCGCGCGGCAAGGCTTTGCCGGTTATTTTTCAGCACACTTTACATCAGCAGCTTTACCTTTGGCGGCGGGTTTGTGATTGTGACACTGATGAAAAAGAAATTTGTGGACGAGCTGCACTGGATCACCGAGGAGGAAATGCTGGATATGACCGCGCTGGCGGAAAGCGCCCCCGGTGCCATCGCTGTCAATGCGGCTATCCTGGTAGGGTGGCAGGTGGAAGGGCTGCTGGGCATGATTACTGCCGTTGTGGGCACCATTCTGCCGCCCATGGTTATCCTGTCCATCATCTCTTATTTTTACAATGTGTTTGCCGCCAACGTGTATGTGGCGCTGGTGCTGAAAGGGATGCAGGCCGGGGTTGCGGCGGTCATCTTAGACGTTGTGTGCAGTATGGGCGGCAAGGTCATTGCCTCGCATTCGGCGGTATCCCTGTTTTTGATGGTAGCAGCGTTTGCGGCCAACTACATTTTTGGCGTCAATGTGGTGCTTATCATTCTGGCCGCAGCGTTGTTTGGGGTTGTGCGCGCTGCGCTGGCCCGCAAAAGGACGGTGTGAGGATGATTTACTTACAGTTATATCTCAGCTTTTTGCAGGTGGGGCTGTTCAGCGTGGGCGGCGGTTACGCTGCCATGCCGCTGATTCGCAGCCAGGTTGTGGAGCTGCACCCCTGGATGACCTTGCAGGAATTCACCAATCTGATTACCATTGCCGAAATGACGCCCGGCCCGATTGCGGTCAACTGCGCCACCTTTGTGGGGCTGCGCATTGCCCAGCTGCCGGGGGCGGTGATCGCCACGCTGGGGTGCATTACCCCCGCGCTGGTGCTGGTCTCGCTGCTGGCGTGGTGTTACCGGCGCTGGCGGGATCTTTCGGTTTTGCAGAGCGTGCTGGCCTGTCTGCGACCGGCGGTGGTTGCCTTGATTCTGGGGGCAGGGCTTTCGATTTTGGGGATCGTGGTGTTCCCCAACGGAATCTTGGGGCTGGGCAGCATTGACTGGATCGGCACGGGCAGCTTTTTTGCCGCGTTTATCCTGCTGCGCAAATATAAGTGGAACCCCATTTTGACGATGTGCCTGTGCGGCGCGGCCAGCCTTGCACTGGGCCTTGCCGGCCTTGTGCCCGTATAGAAAGAAAAAGGGCGGGCGCCTCCCGAAAAGGAAGGCGCCCGCCTTTCTGCGTCCGCTCAGTTTGCCTTGCGCAGTGCCTGAAGCTCTGCCGTGTGGTGGGAGGCGACGGTCTCCAGCGTGCTCACGCGGCCGCGCAGTTCATCCGTCTGCGCAGCCTTTTGGATGAGCCAGTCGAACTTTTCGGCCACGCTGCTGTACTGCTCGGCCACGAGGCTGATTTTGTGGTCCTGCTGCTCTACCAGCATGCGCGTGTGGCACATCTCTGTCTCCAGCTTTGCCTGCCCGGCCTCCACCTTTTCCAGCCGGGTGGTCAGGGAAGCCTGCCCTGCGCGCAGCTCGTCCTGCCCGGCCTTTAACTCGCCCAATATCTGCAAAATCAATTCTTCGTTCGTCATATGCCTGCACCTTTCACGCCGCATGTCTGCTTTTTTATTATACCCCGTTTTGCGCGCAGCCGCAAGGCGGCAGTGCCACCAAAAGACGGCTTTGTTTTTTGAGGCTTTTCGCATGAAAGGGCGGTGCGCTGCAAAAAAAGAAAATACAAAAAGTATAAAAATACAAATTGTATACTCAATTCTCCAGCGTGCAGGCGGCAAGGCGCTGGCCGCGGAAGGCGGCATAGCGCTGTGCCAGGGCCACGGTACACGCGCGCTCGGCCGGGGAGAGCGGGGCAAACAGCGTGAAGGAAAGCGAAAGGCTTTTGCCCTGCGTCTTTTGGCGCCACACGCCTGCAATGACCCCCTCTTTCAAAAGCACACCCGGGTTCGAGATGGTCTGCCACACGGCCTTGTGCAGGGCGGTGTCCGGCAGAAGCAGAGCTTTTTCGTGCGGGCTGTGCACGTCCAAATACGGGTCGTGCGGGCCGAGCAACAAAAGCTGCGGCTGCCCCGGCGCGGCATCCGGCAGGGCGGGCACGTCCTGCGCCAGCATCCAGGCGGTGCGGCCCGCCAGCTTCACGGGCTGCATTTCGGGCGCTGCGGCGGCCCACATGCGCTTTGCCTGCGCCGGGCACGCGCCCAGCCAGCTTTGAAGTGCGGCGGGCGTGGCGGGGCCGTAGCAGTGAAGAAAGCGGCGCACAAGCTGCAGGGCGGCGTCTGCACGGGGCGGAGGAAAGGGCCTGCCCAGCCACGCCTTTGGCGAGGCGAACGTGGGCAGCGCGCCCTCGCGCCGCCCGAACACCACCAGCCGCTCGAAGGCGCACGGGCGCAGAAGAAACGAAACTGCGGCCCCGCCCAGCGTCTGCACGTCCGGCCGGCCATAGGGCGAGGGGCTGTTCCAGACAGGCTGTGCTTCTGCCGGCAGGTGCGGCGCGGCAAGGGCGGCCACGGCGGCGTCCAGCGCGGGCTTGCCCGTGACGGCGCACCCGCGCAGGCATTCTTCTGCGGCGCTTTCCACAAGCGGCCACAGCTGCTGCACCGTCAGGCCAAGGCGCTGCAGCGCAAGGGTGATGCCGCGCGTATAAATCCACGGCTGCTCGTGTGGCCCGCCCTTCAGGGCGCACAGGAACACGTCGCTGTCCCGCGTGGGGAACACGGCGGGCGCGCCGCGGAAGCTCCAGGCCTGAAGCAGGCTTTTTTCCTCATACAGAGCGCGGTGTATCCCGGCCGCTGAAGCGCCCTGCACGCGTGCGAACAGCGCCGTCTCAAAGGCACCGGGGGGCGAATTTTGCAGCCCGCAGGCCGCTGCGGCCTGTACATAGGCGCCCGGCGGCAGAGGTGCGGCCAGGTTGTGCGCGCGCAGGCGGTGGCCGCGCGCCATTTCGGCGGTGATGGAGATGGGCGCTGTCTGCGCCATGGGGCGCACCCTCCTTCCGTATGCCGCGCAAGATGCGGCGTCTGGCCTCATGATACACCTTTTGCATGCAAAAGCCAAGGCGGGCGGTGTTGACATGCGCGCCGCGGCGCCTGTATGCTGAAAGAAGAAGGGCCGCGCAGCACCGCAAGCGCGGAACAGCAGCGCGTGGCGCAGTGCGGTATGATGATACCAGCGGAGAAGGAGAAAGGGGGCGCGGCCCATGTGGACGGATGAACAGGCTGTGCGGCGTGCCGTGCAGTATATCGCCGGTGCGCTGGACAGCCCGCTGACGGTGGCGGACATTGCGGCGCAGGCGGGGTATTCGCCGTTTCATTTCTGCCGCATGTTCCGCGCGGCGGCGGGCATGCCGGTGATGGACTATGTGCGCCTGCAGAGGCTTACGGCGGCGCGCGGGCGGCTGCTGCGCGGGGAAAAGGCCATAGACGCGGCGCTTGCCTGCGGCTTTGAGACGGCAAGCGGGTTTTCCCGCGCATTCCGCCGCGCATTCGGCTACAGCCCCACCACATACCTTGCCCGCATGAAGGCCCTGCCCGGCGGCGCGGGCGGGCAGAGGGGAGGTGACAGGATGGAGCCTGTGATGAAAACGCTGGGCGAGTTCTGGGTGGCGGGCTACGGCATCGACACCAATGTGGAGCACGGCTATACAAAGGACATTGCGGCCTACTGGGAGACGTACACCGGCGAGAATATGGAAAGCCGCATGTACGCCCGCCTTTCGCCGCCCAAGCACGGCGAGGTGGGGCTGTGCGTGCCGGGCAGGGGCGGGAACCTGACGTACCTGTTCGGCGTGATGCCTGAAACGCTGGACGCGCTTGCGCCGGATATGCGCGCCGTGCGCGTGCCCACGGCGCAGTATGCCGTGTTTACCACAAAGCCGGTAGACCTGCCGCCCGGCGGCGTGCCTGCCGGCGCGCCGGACCCGTTGGCCGAAGCGGTGCGCGCGCTGTGGGGCTACATTTTTGAGCAGTGGCTGCCCGCGGGCGAATGGGAATACGACCCGGCGGGGCTGGATTTTGAATTTTACGACGAGCGCTGCCACGGCAGCAGCGGCCTTGTGATGGACATCTATGTGCCCGTGAAGCGCCGCGGCGCATGATGCGCAGCACCGGCGGCATGCGAGGCGGGCCCCGCCGCACAGAGGCGGCAGCCGGCCCCGGCACGTGAGGGAAAAAGGAGGGCCTGCGCGAAAAAAGAAGGGCGGGAAAGCGCCTGCGGGCAGCGCGCGGGGTGAAAGGCATATTGAGGAGGGACGGCACATGGCCGTCCCTCTCGTGTTGTTGCGGCTTTAGCGAAACGATACTTCTCGGCTGTGCCGTGGAGGGTAAAAGGCCTTTCGCCGTCAGTTGCGAGCGAAGCGAGATGGTATTCAATACCAAAAAGATGCAGCGCGCAACGGGAAGAATACCGTTTGCGGGAGGGGCGGGGCAAGTGATGCAGGAGACAGAGCATTCAGTGCCTCTTGAGAGGCTTGCCGGTGGTATGCCCTTCCAGGGCTTACGCAAGCTCCCGGCCTTGCCGGGGGCCTGACTTTCCCGCGTCCGCGCGCGGGAAGCAAGAACGGCTTCTGCGCGCGGCAGGGCAATGGAGGAAGGCCCGGCCCCTTTTTTGCAGGCCCGCTAAAAATAGAGCATAGACAAAAAGGCCCTGTGCAGAGAAGCTGCACAGGAGCTTTTGCATGGAACGAGAAAATGGACGAATGAGAACGCGCCGGAGGCGTGGCCGGAACAATGCAGAGAGAGCAGGGCCTGCACAAAGGTGCACACGCGGCGAAAAGATGTGGTAAACTAAAAAAGCACCACCCCTTCGGGGCGGAAGGGCTGCGGCCTTACAAACACCGCACCCCGTGCCGCGGCAGGGGACACGGCCAGACAGCGGCGGCCCTGGCGCCGCGCCGCAGGGCGTGCGCCTGTGGGCGCTGCCCTGCACAGAAGAAGGCACAGGCATGGCTGCGGCGCCGGCTTGTGCGCGGGTGCGCCTGTAGGCCGCCGTGTAAAAGCGGGCAGCGCCATGACGGGACGAGCGGCCCTTTGCAGAAAGGCCCCCGGAGTGCATATGCGCCGGCGGGCGCGGCGGGCCGCCCGGCGGCTAGAATGATTTGGCGCGCAGCTCTACCACCTGGCCCACCACGCGCACAGGCAGACTTTCACATTCCTCGAAGGTGTAGAACATGGGCGGGTAGGCCGGGTTGTTCGCCACCAGGGAAATGCCGTTTTTGTGCTTCATCAGTTTTTTTACGGTGGCCTCGTCGCCGTTCACCAGCACCACGGCGGTGGCGCCGCTTTCGACATCCGGCGTCTGGCGGCAGATGACCACGTCGCCCTCCACCATGCGCGGCTCCATGCTGTCGCCCTTTATTTTCAGAGCGAACAGCTCGCCCAGGTGTGCCAGCGCGGGGGGCACCTCCTCATAATCCAGAATCTCCTCCACCGCCGTGAGGGGGATGCCCGCGCGCACATACCCCAGCACGGGCACACGCAGTGCCCCGCCTTCCGCGGCCGCGGCGCCCAGCAGGGCAGAAAGCGGCACGCCCAGGCGGCGGGCAAATTTCTCCACCACCGTCACCTTGGGGGTGCGCTGGCCATTTTCATAGCGGCTCACCACCTGTTTGGTGGTGCCGAGCAGGGCGGCAAGCTCTTCCTGTGAAAAGCCGCGCTCGGCGCGCAGGGCACGCAGGTTCTGGCCAAACGTTCGTTCCATAGATGCATTCTCCTCATATTATAGATTTGCGGCTTTGAAAGCGATGAGGCCGCAGAGTGCCCGGCAGGGCCTGCGCGGCCATGCGGGGCGGCAGGTGCGGGGCGGGCGCACCCGCCCTCAGGCGGCACGCGCTTGCAGAAGGCGGCGCCTCTTTCAAAAGGAAGGGGTGCAGACGGCGGGTTTTGCGGCGCTGCCACACGGTTTGCCGGAGGGTGGGGCGCAGGGCCGCGCTCTGCCCGGCTGCGGGGCGCTTTGCCATGCCGCGGTGAGTTTGGCCGGGCGGTGTTCTTTCCCTTTCCGGCGGGTGTTTTCCCGGCGCATTGTGCCGCCGCGCCGCTAGCCCGGCGGCCTGCGCGTGCCGCACGTCCTTATTTCCCGGCTGTAGGCCGCCCGCCCCGGCATGTGCCGGACAATGCTGTGCGGCCTCGTTTCCTTCCCGCGCCGGCACATTTTCGTGTGGTTCACATGCGGCGAATACTGCGCGCTTGTGCTTCCCGCCTGCGGTGCACGCCTGCGCCGCCATGCGCTGCCAGTGCGGCGTGCGGGGAGACGGGACGGGGGCGGCCCTCTGCCCTGCCGTGGGGCTTGTGCGGCGCGTTTTGCCGCGCCGCCGTGTGGCCTTTCAGTAAAATAAAACAGCTTATGGGAAATGCGCCCCCGCGCTGCCGCGCCCCGGCCCATGGGCGGGAACAGGGCGCGCGCTTCGGCCGATGAGGCCCGGCTTGGCCAGCGGCTTTCCGCTTTCGGCCTGGGGAAGCGCTGTGCATGTTCCGCGGAGACGGGCGCATCCCCCCATACTGCCTGAGAGGGCAGAGCCGCCTGTGCGGCCCCCGGCGAGGCCGCGCTTTCACGCATCCGCCTGCCGCGCCCCGGCGGCACAGCTTCTTTGCTTCCCATTGAAACACATTTTGTCACCAAATGCAACACAAAAATGAAATTTTCAAAAAATAATCACCAAATGGTTGACACGGAGGAAAATCATGGTAAACTTAAATTGTCACCAGACGGATGACGAGAGAAAGGAGTGTGAGGGGATGCGGGCAGAGCGCAGGGATGCGCGGGCACCCGCGGCATGGAGGCGGCACAGGCCGCGGTATGCCGGGTGCGCCTTGAGGGAAAGCATATTTGCGGTGTTGGGCCTGTGCGGGCATGCTGCGGCGGGGCCGGGCGCCAATTCCGGCGCACAGGCAGGCGGCAGCGGCGCACCAGGATGCGCCGCCGTGCGGCTTTGCAGGGGGCGTTTTGGAAAAGGGGGACAAGCACTGCCCTTGGCCGGCACGGAATGACGCAGCCATGGCGGCATGCGCGAAAAAGATAACGGCTGCCCCGCGCTGGCGGCCGCCCGTCCGGGGTGCGTGTGCCGCTTTCGGGGAACGGGGCGCGAGCCCGCCCTATGCCCGACTGCGAGGTTCGCACAGTGCGTTTTGCCGTGCCGCCGCGCGGCTTTACGGGTGGCGGGGCGCAGAGGCGGCTTTTTATTCGCCCGCGGGCAGGAAGGCAGTGTGTTTTGCCGTGCCGTCATGCGTTTTTTCGGGCGTGAGAGGGCAGAAAAACACCCTGCGCGGTTTCTGCCGCACGGCCTTCTGTAAGCGCCGGTATCCGAGCTTTTCTTTCCCTTTGCCTGTCTGCCGCCTGGCTGTGATCCGCGGGTGGCAAAGCGGCCGGTAAGGCCCCTTTGGGCCTCGTGCCCAGGCTTAGAATAGCATATCCACTGTCCAATTTATGGGATTTGACGCCCGCGGCAGGCGCCTTGCCGTGTGCCGGGCCCCAAAGGCCCGCGCCGGTGCGCGCTTTGCGCCGCGCGGTTTTGTATGGGCGTGCCCGGGGCCGCCCGCCCTACAAAGGGGCGGCTGTGAGGCCCTTGGGTGGAAACGCTTTCTTTTTATCCCTTTTAGTCACCGAATGGATGATTTCTTGAAAGACGGGAGGAACGGTATGGAACACAATACGGCGGGCGCGGGCAGCTTTCAGCGCCGCAGGGCGGGCAGCATGAGGCAGACGGCATACAGAGGGAACGGGCGGGAGGCCGGAGGCGCAAAGGCTGGCCCGGAGGCGGGCGTTACCCTTCCAGCGAATGAGGCGGCGCGCACGCAATGCGAACCCGGCCTGCGGGAGGAATGGGGCCGCGGGCCGGAGAAAACACCGTCCGAAGAAAACGGCCGCCTTGAAAAAGGAACCGGCGCGGCCCTGCCCGCGGGCCAAAGAAAGAGCCGCGCGGAGATGAGCGGCAAAGCCCGGCGGGCGGCCGGAGGCGCAAAGGCTGGCCCGGAGGCAGGCGCGGCCCTTTCTGCGGATGAGGCGGCGCGAAAGCGGCAGACTGCGCGGCGCACGGCGCGTGCGGCAGTGCGCATTTGGGCGGCGCGTGTGCGCCGCATGCGGGACGGCTGGCCCGAACAGGAGGACGCTATATTTTGCCCGGCATGCGGCTGCGCGCTGGCACAGGGGAGCCTTTTGTATTTCCGCCGCGGCACGGGCGCATGCCTTGGCTGCGCGCGCGATGTGGACGGGCACACGCCCTTTCTGCCCGCGTGCCCAGTGTGCGGGGGCGCTTTGTTCGGGGACGGAGAGGCCGAAGCGCCGCTTTATACGGCGCACGGGTGTGACTTTGTGCTGGGCTGCGGGCGCTGTGTGGCTGCGCGCGGGGCCGGGCCGCTGTGCGGAGAATGAGAAGGAGGCGGGCGTGTGCTGAACGAGGGCTTCATCCTGCTGCACCGAAGCATGCTGCAGTGGGAATGGTATGGCGACGAGGGCGCCGCGCGGGTGTTTATCCATCTGCTGCTGACGGCCAATTACCGGCCGCAGCACTGGTGCGGCCTGAAAATACGCCGCGGCCAGCGCGTGGCCAGCGTGGCAAAGCTGGCCGGTGAGCTGAACATGACGCCCAAGCGCGTGCGCCTTGCCCTTCAGCGCCTTACCCAAAGCGGCGAAATTGCGTGCGAGCCGCATGCGCGCTACACTCTATACACCGTGCAGAAATACGGGCTTTACCAAGGGCGGTGGGGCAAGGTGGAGGACAAGGCACAAACGGCGGTGCCAGGCCATTTTCCGGCCATGCCGCAGGCCGCGCAGGGCAAGCTGGGGGCAGGCAGAGGGCAACAATGGAACAAAGAACAACAACCCTTCTGCCCGCCGCCGCAAAGCGCGGGAGGCTATGACGGCATGAGCCTGGAGCAGCTTTTCTGCACTCAGGCCCCGCCGCCTGCCGCAGAGGCGGCAGGGCGCAGGGCAAGGCGGCGCCGGCGGCCCAAGACGCCGGGCGAGCACCCGACGGAAGGGGAAAAGCGCGATGACCGGCAAGCCGCGCAGGCGGCGCAGGACGGCGCGGATGCGCTGCAGGCGGGAAACGGGGACGCATGATATTCTTCGAAGAGTACATGACGGCACAAATGCCCCGCCGCAGGCGGAAAGCAGGCCTGCCCGGTATTTGCAGGCGCCCGGCGGCACGGCTGAAAGGCGGGCTGCAAGCGGGGCCATGGCCCGGACGGGAAGAAATGCGCAAGGAAAGACGGAGGGAACGGCATGAACACACAGCACAACATGGCGGAGATGGCGGCCATCGGCCTTCTGCTGCTGTACCCGCAGCAGGCGGGCGATGCGCTTGGCCTGCTGCGGGCAGAGATGTTTGAGGCGCAGCCGCTGGCGGATATTTTCCGCTGCATCCGGCGCATGCACACCGAAGGGCGCGAATGGGACGGCGCGGCCGTGGCCGGGGCGCTGGGGCCGCAGTACAACGAGCTTGTGATGCAGTGCGCCGCGTGCACGGGCAGCGCGCATCAACTGGGCAGCTATGCCGCCATTGTGCGCGGGGCCTGGCGCGAGCGCACGCTGAAGGCCGCCGCGCTGGAGCTTGCCGCAGGCGGGCAGGACGCCGACGGCATCACCGAGGCCATGCGCGCCCTTGTGCGCGGGCAGGACGAGCTGGCGTGTGAGGAGGGCGGCGCCGGGCCAAGCTTCGCCCAGTGCGCCGCGGCCGCGCTGGACGGGGAGGAGGGCGGCCGCCAGGCCATGCAGGTGCCGGGCTGGCACGCCTTCAACCGCGCCACAGGCGGCCTTGCGCAAAAGGGCGTGTATGTGATAGCCGCGCGGCCCGGCAGGGGCAAGACAGACTTTGCCCTGCAAATGGCCGTGATGCTGGCGGCGCGCTGGCGCGTGCACTATTTCAGCATGGAGATGACGGCCTGCCAGCTTGCGCGCCGCGTGCTTTCGCGGGTGTGCGGCATTCAGGCTGAAAAGCTGCGCGACGGCACGCTTTCGCCCGGCGAGCGCGAGGCCGCGCAGCAGGTGGCGGCGCGCTTTGACGAGCTGCACCTCACTGTGGATGAGGCCGCCGCCGTGGGCATGGAACAGCTGGAGCAGGCCGTGGCCCGCCACAGGCCGCAGGTGGTGTTTTTAGACCACATCGGCCTGATGAAAACGCGCGCGAGGCTCAAGCGCAGCGAGGAGCTGGCCGGGCTGACGCGGGCGCTGAAAGAATTTGCCATGCGCCGCGGCGTGGCGGTGGTGGAGCTGGTGCAGGCCGCGCGCGAAAGCGAGGGCAGGCGCATGTGCCTGCGGGATATGTTCGGCAGCGCCACCATCGAGCAGGACGCCGACGGCGTGCTGGCACTGGAACCGCAGGGCGAGGGCGCCGTTTCGGGCGGGGGCAGCCGGGACGTGCGGGTGAGCGTGCTGAAATGGCGCGAGGGCGTTGCGTGCGAGCTGCGCTTTGCCTGGCAGCCGCAGTTTCACCGCTTCTGGCCTGCAGGCCCTTGAAGGGGCGCGCCCACCTGATGCATCGCGCGTGCGGCTTTTGGCCAGCGTGCAGCCGGGCCCCGGCCCGAATTTTTCCGCATGCCGCTGGCTTTTCAGAAAAGGCGGGCGGCGCGCATATTTTCCGCCCGGGCCGCCCGGAAGAAGGGCGGCGGGCCATCTGAAAAAGGAGGAGACGTTTATGATGGAAATGATTGTTACCCTGTATGTGCCGCGCACGGCGCCGCTTGCCGCCGCGCTGGAGGAAAAGGCGGCAAGGGCAGTGCGCGGGGGCCTGCCCGGCGCGCCGTGCGCGGTGTGTGGGGAGCAGAGCCGCGGGCAGAAGGACGTGCATGTGAAGGCGCAGACAGGCCGTGCAGGGCGGCCCGCCGGAGATGAAAGTGCGCGCGGCGTCTGGGGCCGTGCGGATGAGGGGGCAGACGGCATGCGGAACAGCGTGCATACAGGGGCGCGGGCAGGCCGTGCAGGGCGGCCCGCCGGGAATGAGAGGGCGCGCGGCGTCTGGGGCCGTGCGGATGAGGGGGCAGACGGCATGCGAAACGGCGTGCATACAGAGGCGCGGGCAGGCCGTGCAGGGCGGCCCGCCGGAGATGAAAGTGCGCACGGCGTCTGGGACTGTGCGGATGAGGGGGCAGACGGCATGCGGAACGGCGTGCATACAGGGGCGCGGGGGGAAAGCCGGACGCAGGCCGCATGCGGTGAAGAGGCCCTGCCCGGCGCCGGGCAGGCGGCGCGCCGGGCCGCGCACGGCACGTGCGGCATGCCTTTGCAGGAAAAGCTGGACGCTGTGGACGAATACTGTACGGGCGACAGCCTGTATACGGTGGCGGCAAGCCACGGCATCGCGCTGGCCGCAGCGCACAGGCTGACGGCAAGCCGCACGCTTTTGCAGGAGAACGAGCGCCGCCGCCGCAGGCTGATAGAGCTTGTGTGCGGCGCAAGGCCGCCCGTGCGGCCCGTGTGCCGCGGCTGTGTGTGGGGCTGCCGCGCCACAGGGCTGTGCACCCAGCCCCGCTGCCTGAAGGAGGAAGGCCCGCGTGGATAAGCCGGAGCGGCCATGAGGCGGGCCCGGCCTTTTGAAGGAAGCTTCCCGCCCCTTTTGTGCAGGGGAAAAGCTGCGGGAAGCAAGGCCCGATGCTTCCGGCCACCTGCGCGAAAGAGGCCGCCTGCCTGCCCGGGAAGGGGCTTGAAGCCCTTGCCGGGCAGGGCGCGGCGTTCGCCCCGCAGGCCGTCTGAGACCGCGGGTGCACTGCATTTGAAAGAACACAGAGGCCGCCGGCTGCTGATGCTGGCCGCTGCGCCTTTCCGCAAAGTGCGGCGAGCAGTGGTAAATGTGAACGCGGGCCCCGGAATATGCGCGCGTGAGTTTGGAGTGCGAGGGGGAGGCGGCGCGGCGCGTGAACGGCCCGCAGGGGAGGTTTGGCCGCAGGCCGGGGGCGGGCCTGCGGCGGAGGATGGAAAATAAATGAGGGCACGGCCCTGTGCGGCTTTGCGGGCTTTCAGAAGGCGGATGAATTTGGCGAAGAAACGCACCCGAAGGGCGCCCGCCTTCCCGCCGCTTTCTGCCTGCCTTCCGAAGCGGAAAACACCTATTCCCCAGGCATGAGAAGCCGGAGGCCCGGCGCGCGGGCAAACCGGAGAGACAGAGAAATTTTGATGAAAAAGGAGAAGATGCCATGACAAAGCGGGAGTTCCGGCGGCTGTGGGCCGTGCCGGCAGATATAGACGCGCGTGTGCGGCGCATGCACCGTCTGGAAGAAAGCTTGCTGAAAGAGCCGCTGGTGGTGACGGACACGGTGCAGGCCTCAGATCGCAGCGCGCCGTATGCGCTGGGCACGGTGACGGTGCGCGGCGTGTGTGCGGCGGACAGCCCGGAGGCGCGGGCGAAAAAGCGCGCCGAGGTGCGCCGCATGGCGCGCGCACTGGAGCAGGCCAACGCCCGCTATGAAAGAGACTATGCCGCAGCCCTGTGTGCCATTGAGGCCATTGAGGACGCAGCCCTGCGCTGCGCTGTGCAGCTTTCGTGCCTGGAGGGCATGCGCTGGGAGGCCGTGGCGGACGAGCTGGGCGCCACGGGCGACGCGTGGCGCAAGCGGGTGGAGCGCTGGCTGGCCGCGTGGGAACAAAAAAACAGGAACTAACACTGACGTTTCGAATTTACCATGCAGGTAAAATGATATTGCTTTGACTGGCTGGACGTGTTGCAATAAAATTACCTCATAGGTTAATTTGAAACGAGGTGTTGTGGTGCAAATCGAATATAAAAATCAGCAAATATAAAAGATATGCACAGACGCACGCATTGCTGAGAAAAATACGGGAGACGAATGGCAGAAAAGATTCAGCAACGTATTGATCAAATTTCGGCAGCATGTTCAATCGAAATGATGTTACAGTATGGTGTGGGAAGATGCCACTATTTGAAAGGGGACCGAAAGCGCCAATTCGCAGTAGATCTGGTTATCGGCTTGTTTTTGAAAAAAGAGAAAAAGTAATTGTAGTTGCATATATTTTAGAGATTGTAGACTATCATTGAACAATGAGAGCGAGGAGGAGAACACTGTGGTGAGAAGACGTAGCATTATTGCAACACCACCTGGGGCAACGATTAAAGAACAGCTTAACGATAGAGGAATGACCTAAAAGGAATTTGCAGCTCGAATGGAATTGTCGGAGAAGCATATCAGCAGGCTTATTAATGGAGAAGTAAAATTGACACCGGATGTTGCTTGCCGCTTGGAAATGGTTTTGGGGCTTTCTGCTCAACTTTGGAATAATTTAGAGGCTATTTATCGAGAAAAGACAGCAAAAGCAGAAGCCGAAAATGCAATGGAAGATGACATTGATTTAGCTAAAAAGCTGCCCTATAAAGAAATGGCCCAAAATGGTTGGGTGCCGATGACCTCAAATTCTAAAGAAAAGGTTATAAATTTGCGGAAATATTTTGAAGTGGTACATTTAGGTTTACTTAACAATAGCTCAATAACGAGAATTGCCTGTCGAAGATTGTCCGTCACGCAAAAAGGTGATTTTGCACTTATTGCATGGGCGCAAAAAGCTAAATTGGAAGCCCGGAAAATTGATACAGAACCAATTAATTTGAAGATTTTGACTGAAAAAATTCCTGAAATTAGGAAAATGACCAGAATGCGTGCGGAAGAGTTTTGCCCTAAGCTGATAGATGAACTTTGCCATTGCGGCATTGCGCTTGTTTTTTTACCCCATATTGGAGGTTCTTTCCTGCATGGTGCGACATTTATAGATGGAAATAAAATTGTGATTGGATTGACTGTGCGAGGGAAAGATGCGGATAAATTTTGGTTTAGTTTGTTTCATGAGATAGCACATATTTTATATGGACATGTAAATCAAGCAGAAGGAACCTCTGCTTTCGACGAGCAGACAGCGAATGAATTTGCAAGAGATACGTTGATATCAGGTTCTAGTTTTAGAGAGTTTGTGAGGCAAAAGAATTTTTCAAAACAAGCTATAAAACAATTTGCCCGTTCTATTGGAATTGACGAGGGGATTGTTGTGGGAAGGCTTCAAAAAGAGGGACATATTCCTTATAATTGGCACAATTGCCTGAAAACAAAATATGAGATAGCTTCTTGAGGGATTCTTTATGAAACAGGTTGCTTTTTCGGCGTGGGTGCGGTAAAATATGGGCATACTAAACGTCGAGCACAGCGGTGCGGCGAAAGGGGCGGAAGGCAAAAAAGGAGAGAAAACGCATGAAAAGGCTGAAGCAACTTGCCTGCGGCTTTTTGGCCGCGGCCCTGCTGGTGTGCGCGCTGCCGGCCCGGGCGCAGGCAACCGGGGAAAACTATGTGGAGGTAGCCATGACCATCAGCCCCGAATATGAGGCACAGGGCCACGGTGCGGCCGGGCGCACAGCGGTGGCGAAACAGGCAATGAGCGCACAGTTTGCCACGCTGGCCGATGCGCAGGCTGCTTTTCAAAAGCTGTATGCGCCGGGTGAAGACGGCGGCTACAACGGCACAACAGAGGACGGCAATTTGAGCAGCTATGTAAATGCCAACCCCTTTTACTACCGGGCCAGCGACGGGCCCAGCGACATAGACAAACGCCCTGTGCAGGCGGTGGAGTTTATTGTGCACGGCACGGTGCCCGCAGGCAGCGGGCAGGGCATCCAGCTGGGAAACGGCCAGGCCTTTGTGGTGAACGATGTGAAGCTGACCGGCGCGGGCGGCACAGGCGCTGTGACGGGCGGCGCGGGCGTTCACGCCAAGGTGGCCGGCGGCTATGAAGACACATTTGTGGAGAGCGGCACGTTCACGGTGCGGGGCATTGATTTTCAAAGCGGCAGCCCCGCGGGCAACACCGGCGTTGTGGCAGACGGCTCGAGCTATAACACGCCGGGCAACGCGAAGCGGGCGGCCAGCGTGAACATTGTGGTGGAGAACTGCACGTTTGACAACCAGTTCTATTTTTATACGAACGACGGCGACACGAAGGCCCAGAACCTCACCATCCGCGGGTGCACCTTCCGCGGCAGCGCGCAGACGGGCAAATATGCCATTTTTATTCAGCCGGACCAGGCGCAGCGGGGCGAAAACTCTTCCATTGTGCTGGAAAACAACATCATCACGAACTATGACAGAGGCATCAACGTGCAGGCGCGCAGCAGCGCGGTGGTGGAAATTCGGGAAAACACCATAGACGGCATCACCGGCGCGGACAAAGAGGCCGTGCAGATAACCACCTGCAAAACGGCAGACATAGCGGGCAATACGATTCGGAACGTGGCCGGCAACGTGCTGCGTGTGCACAGCCTTGCAAACGGTGTGGTGCAGCAGGTGGATGTGACGGAAAACATCATTGAAAAAAGTGCGTATCTGCTTTGGGACCAGACGGCCGGGGCAGCAAATGTGGCTTTTGCGGAAAATGAGATAGCTTCTGATGTAGACCGTGCGCACGGCTATGACAGAGACACGCACCAGCCGGTGGAAAGCGCGCCCAGCCTTGTGGGCGACGCGCTGGACATTACGGTGATATGGCATGACGGCGTGCAGGCGCCGCGCGCCGAGACGGTGAAAAATGGCTGGGGCAAACCTGTGGCAAAGCCGGAGGCCCCGGCGCGCGCGGGCTACACCTTCGTCGGCTGGTATGCCGACGAGGCGTGCACAGCGCCGTTTGACTTTGACGCCGCGCAGAAGAGCGACGTTTCTGTGTATGCAAAATGGACGAAGGCGGCAGAGCAGCCCGCCGCGCCCGCAGGCGATGCGGGCGGTAAGCAAAACCCCAAAACGGGTGTATAAAACAGGAAGCGGCGCTTTGCCGCACAGACAGGGCCCCGGCTGGAAAGCCGGGGCTTTTTGCGTTTGGGTTGTGCGGCGGGCGTAGGCTTCTGCGCGGGCGGGCTGGTGCCTGCGGCGGCGCCCCAGAAGCCGGTGCGGCCGGGCGGCGTAAAACGGAAGGCCGTTTTTTGCCTGTGGGGCGGTGCGGGGCGCGGAGGAATGAGGGGCGGGCGTCCGGAATGTCCGGAATGTCCGGCTTCGGTGTGGTATGCTTATACTCGGAAAACCGGGCGAAAGCCCCGGCAGGCGGAAAGGGGAGGCGCGGCATGGCCGGGCAGGGAAAAAGCGGAGAGAAAAAGACAATGCGGGACATTTTGAGCGCGTTTCTGCGCATGCCCGCGCCGGAGAGCGCGCTGGAAGAAAGGGCTCTGCTGCTGGCGCAGGCGCGCGGCGCGCCGCTGGATTTGTATGAGGCGGTGGTGCTGACGCAGATAGCCAAGGCTATGAAGGGCGACACCAGCGCGGCGGCCTTTGTGCGCGATTCGGCGGGCGACAAACCCACGGAAAAGGCCGCCGCTGTGCCAGAGACGGCCCTTTCGGAAAACGACCTTGCGCTTTTGCGCAAGCTGGACGCGGCCGGCGTGCTGGAGGCGCTGGCGGGCATGCCGCCGGGGCCGGCAGAGCCGCAGGCGGGAAAGCGGCGCGCCAGGCCCGCGCAGGGGCCGCGCGGGACAAAGGGCGGCGCGCCGCGCGCGCAGAAGGCGCAGGGCGGGGCTGCGGCCCGGAAAGGCGCCACGGAGGAAGCAGAAATTTTTTTGCCTGAAAAGTCACCAAACGGGTGATTTATGAACCGCAAGGCAGCGGCGCCCGCAAAGCGGCGGGGAGGGGGGAAGCGGGCGGCGGAAAGCTGCGCCGGGGTAAGAACCCGTTTTTACACTGCTGCCCGTGCTTTTTTCAGGGTGCGGGCGATAAAATCGTGTTTTCCCGCGAGGTGCTTTTCTCTTGCGTTCGCGGCGGCGGGCCGCCGGGCAAGGGACAGCTTCAGCGCTTCATGCTCTTTTGCGGCCGAGGGGGTTCTGTTGAGGTAATCTCTAAAATTTATGTAATTGAGCCAACCCGTGCTGTTTGTGCGGACAACATGGATGAAATGCGTTTGAAAATTGCCCGTGCCCTCGCAATAACTGCCGCAGGCGAACAGCAGCTGGCCTTTGACAGAGGCCTGGGCGCTGGGCGGTAATGAAAACCGGCGGCTTTTAATTCTTTTTCAAAGCGGAGGACATCATCAAAATTATCCACTGCAGCGGCAATGTCAATGATTGGCTTTGCCTTTATGGAGGGGATGGAAGCGCTGCCCATATGCTGAATGTCTTGCATGGCGTGGCCCAATATCTGCTTTAAGCGGAAAATTGTGTTCCGGGCTTGCAGCTCCCATTCTTTTTCGTGCGCACATCGTTTTACCGCGCCCCGCGCTAACCCAATCATACCCTGCCCTTCAAACGGCAAGGAGGCTTATATATCGCCGTGTAATTTGGCTTTCATTTCAGTTTTCGCCTGCTTGCGCCACACTTGTGATTTTACAGCATAAAAAAGTTTATTCTGCTGTTTTGAGCAAAATGGGGCCCGCAAACGGGGCCTGCTTGCAATTTAATCCTTCGCCCTTCCGGCCGGTGATAAAGGCGAGGGGGCGCGCCGCCCGCGGGGTGAGCACCTGCTTTCGGCGCGCTGAAAAAGAGGCCGGAAAATTTTTTCAGGAAAACGAAAGCGAGGGCGGCCGCTTATTGCGCCGGGACGGGGCGCGGCCGCCCGCGCGGCTAACCGCACGGAAAGGAGGCATGGGCATGACGCCGCACGAGCTGCGGGAAAAAACGGTGGCGCTGTGCAGGCAGGACCCCGTATTTTTTACAAAAAACTTTGTGCACATCGAAGACAAGGACGCCGCCGAGCTGGTGCAGCCCTTCCGGCTGTGGCCCATGCAGGAGCAGGCCCTTCGCCAGCTGCATGCGCACAGGCTGAACATTATCTTGAAGGCGCGCCAGCTTGGCATCACCTGGCTGGCACTTTCGGTGGCGGCGTGGACGGTGGCGCTGTTTTCGGGGCGCACGGTGGTGTGCTTTTCCCGCGCGGAGGAGGAGGCGAAGGAGCTTGTGCGGCGCATGGTGGTGATACTGCGGCACATGCCTGAGCTGATATGCGAGGAAAAAAAGGAGCCGCCCGGCTGGCGGGGGCCTGTGTTCCGCCACACCAGCCTCAGCGTGCATGTGCGCTTTGCACAAGGGCCGGAAAGCGTTCTGAAGGCGTTTCTCTCCAGCCCGGGGGCGGCGCGCGGCTTCACGGCAGACCTTGTCATTCTGGACGAATGGGCCTTTCAGCAGTATGCCGAGGAGATATGGGCCTCTATTTTCCCGGTGGTGAACCGCCCGGGCGGCGGGCGGGTGATAGGCCTTTCCACCATACGGCTGGGCACGCTGTTTGAAGAGATATTCACAAACCCGGACAACGGCTTTCACAAGCTGTTTCTGCCGTGGTATGCAGACCCGGCGCGCGGCGAGGCGTGGTATGCCCGCACGCTGGGCGCGCTGGGCGAGGACAAGACCATGCAGGAATACCCCGCCAGCGTGGAGGAGGCGCTGAGCGTGCCGGGCGGAGCCATGTTCCCGGAGGTGCGCGCCGAAACGCATATCTGCGAAGAGCGGGAAATTGCGCGGGACGCCAGAAGATATGTGGCCATAGACTACGGGCTGGACATGCTTTCGGCCCACTGGTTCGCCGTGGACGGCGAGGGCAGGGCGCTTATCTACCGCGAATACGACGCGCCGAACAAGACCATCGGCGAGGCGGCGGCCACGCTGCTGGCGCTTTCGCAGGGCGAGGACATCGCGGCCTTTCTTGCCCCGCCGGACCTTTGGAGCCGCGAGCAGGCGACGGGCAAAAGCCGCGCGGCGCTGTTCAGCCAGAACGGGGTGGAGCTGACGCGCGCCTCAAGCGACTTTGCCGCCGGGTGCGCGGCCATGAAGGAGTGGCTGCGCCCGGACGAGGGCGGGCCGCGGCTGCGCTTTCTGCGCAGGGCCGCGCCGAATTTGTGGCGCTGTTTGCAGAAGATACAAAAGGACGAGCAGCGGCCCGACGTCTATGCCAAGGAGCCGCACGCGCTGACGCACGATGTGGACAGCCTGCGCTATTTCTGCGTGTGGTGGGCCGCCGGGCCTCCTGCCGGGCGCGCCGCGCCGCGGGCGCACTGGGAGGCGGATATGTGGGAGGATTACGAGCACGCGGGCGAGCAGGGCAGGGCGTATCTGGTGGAGAAATACGGCAGCCCGTTTTGAGGCGGCAGGGGATACGGCGCAGGTGGAAATTTTTTGCCCGAAAAATCACCGAATGGGCGATTTTTTTGAATTGCAGGGCAGAAGAGGAAAAGGGGAAAGCGGGCGGCGCAAGCCGCACAAGGGCCGGGTTTGCGAGCGGGGCCCCGGAATGAGCGCGGCGAATTCTGGGCGCGAAGCAACGCACGCGCAGCGTGTGACCGGCCTGCCCGGTTTCGCCAAAGGCGAAATGACGGGCCCAAGCCCGGCAAGGGCCGAAGCTTCTTTGTGGCTTTCTTGAGTTTAAGAAAGCAACATCCGTTTCCCTGTTCAGGGAGGCCTCAACCTTCAGCGGCCATTTTTTCGCCGCACAAGAGGGCCGCCTTCACCCGAAAGAGAGGCCTGAATTTTTACTCCGCCTTTGCCCTTTCCACCGGCAGGGCGGAAGGCGTTTACGGCTGCCCAGCCCTTGGGCCAAAGGCTGCGGCGGCCCCGCAAAAACAGGCCCGGATATGCCGGGCCCTGCAAAACACCCGCGCGGCGCGGCGCGCCGCAGAAAGGAGAAAAACAGTGTTCAAAAAGAACAAAAAACTGGCCTTTTGGCAGGACAAGCTGCGCAAGGCGCGCGCCGCCTATGCGGACGAGCTGAAAAGGATGGACATGCGCACGGCCTACTATGAGGGCACGGCGGACGTGCACGCGCACAGCGGCGCGCTGGCGCCGCGCAGGGCCACGAACGTGCGCAACATTGTGTATGAGCTGCTGGAAAGCCAGGTGGACCCCACCATCCCCATGCCGAGGGTGGAGGCCATCCACCCCGAGGACGAGGCGCTGGCGCGCGGCGTGGAGGCGCTTTTGCGCCACGAGGTGCAGCGGCTGCACCTGACGGAGAAAAACGACATTCAGGAGCGCACGGCCCCCACCCAGGGCGGCGCGCTGTGGCAGGTGGACTGGGACAACGAGGCGGGCTGCCACTGCGCGCTGGGCGACGTGGCCGTGACGGACCGGCACCCCAGGCAGGTGATACCGCAGCCGGGGGTGTATGAGATAGAGCAGATGGACTATATCTTTGTGCAGACGTGCCAGACAAAGCAGGCCATCCGCCGCAAATACGGCGTGGATGTGGCGGACGGCGGCGAGGCCCAGCCGGAGATACGCGGCGAGGGCGCCGCCCCGCAGGAGGAGCTTGTGACGCAGAACATCGCCTATTTTCGCAACGAGGCGGGCGGCATAGGCCTGTTCAGCTGGGTGGAGGACAAGGTGCTGGACGACTATGAGGACTACCAGGCCCTGCACCTGAAGGTGTGCGCCGTGTGCGGCGCGCCCAAAACGGGCGAGGTGTGCGGGCAGTGCGGCGCGAGAAAATGGCGCGACGAGGCGCAGGACGAGCTGGAGGTGCCGCGCGCCCTGACGCTGCCGGACGGCGCGCAGGTGGCGCCGTTTGCCCGTGAGGAGCAGCGCGCCGTGCTGGGGCCGGACGGCCTGCCCATGCTGGACGAGGCCACGGGCCGCCCCCTTGTGCAAAGCGTGGCCGCGCCGGTGAAGGTGCCGCGCTACAAGCCGGGCCGCTACCCGCTGGTGCTGCGGCGCAACGTGAGCAAATACGCCTCGTTTCTGGGCGGCAGCGACGTGGATGTGATACGCGACCAGCAGGAGGTTATTAAGAAATGCGGCTCGAAAATAGAAGAAAAGGTGCTGAAGGGCGGCAGCTTTGTGACGCTGCCCGAAGGGCTGGACATTGAGACCACGGACAAGGAGTTCAAAATACTGCGCATCAAAAACCCCGCCCAGCGCGAGCTGGTGAGCGTTTTGAACGTGCAGCCGGACATCACCAAGGACCGCGTGGTGCTGGTGGACAGCTACGACTATGCCAAAAGCACGCTGGGCATCACGGATGCGTTTCAGGGCAAGTACGACTCGTCGGCCACGTCCGGCAGCGCCAAGCAGTTTTCGGCAAACCAAAGCGCGGGGCGCCTTTTTTCAAAGCGCGAGCAGAAGAACAGCGCCTTTGCGCGCCTGTATGAGCTGATGTTCCGCTTCCTTCTGGCGTACGCGGACGAGCCCATCCCCTATTCGGTGAAAACGCAGGACGGCAGCGAGGCCTTCGCCCATTTCGACCGGTGGGATTTTCTGCGCCGCGACGCGGCGGGGCAGTTTTACTGGAATGACGAGTTCATTTTCAGCGTGGACCCCAGCGCCACGCTTTCTTCCAACCGCAGCGTGCTGTGGGAGCAGATGGACATGAAGCTGCAAAGCGGGGCCTTCGGCCCTGTTGGCCAGACGCAGACGATGCTGCTGTACTGGACGCTGATGGCAAAGCTGGATTACCCCCACGCGGGCGAGGTGAGCGAGCTTTTGCGCCAGCGCGCGCAGGCCGAGCAGGCGCAGGCTGCCGGAATGGCGGGCGGTGCGCCGGGCATGGGCGCGGGCGGCATGCCGGGTATGGGTGCAGGCGGCATGCCGGGTATGCCGGGAATGGCAGGCGCGGCGCTGGGCCTGCCGGATATGGGCGCCGTGGGGGCCGCCGGTGCGGCGCAGGCAGCGGCACAGGCGCCGGGCGGTATGGCGGCACAGGCGCCGGAGGGCGCGCCCG
>ENA-ORTH01001618-ORTH01001618.1-human-gut-metagenome-genome-assembly--contig:-NODE-1618-length-21816-cov-2.926750_pt1 | contig 21816 bp, 13 predicted proteins | sample MGYA00241914_ERZ509192 | MGnify/ENA primary metagenome ERZ509192 (study PRJEB26280, sample SAMEA2338826) | human gut metagenome | biome: human gut; feature: human-associated habitat; material: faeces... | reverse complement strand
CCCGCCGAGCCGGGAATACTCCCGCTCACGCACGTGCAGCACCTCTGCACGCCGGCGCGGGCGCGCCTTTTGGAGGGCGTCGACCTGTGGTCGATGATGGAGGACCTGCACCCCACGCCCGCCGTGGCCGGCACGCCGGTGGGCGAGGCGAAGATGCTGTTGCGGCGCATCGAGCCGTACAACCGCGGGTTCTTCGCCGGGGCGTGCGGCTACGTGGACGGCGATGGGGATGGCGAGTTCTCGGTCGCGCTGCGCACCGGCGTGTTCGACGGCGAGATCGGCTGGCTGTACGCCGGCTGCGGCGTGGTGGCCGGCAGCGATGCCGATGCCGAATACGACGAAATCGATATGAAGCTCATGACCATCCTCTCCGCTTTCAGCGGAGAGGATGGAGCCGACACTGCGGCTTCCCGCAGTGCCCGACCTCGCCGCGCTGACGAAGGCTCGCGTGCTGAAGCACCCCACGCCTTCGCCAGCCCGTCGATCTCAGGCACTGCGGAAACCCTCGCTGGCTCTACGAACAACCAGCGCGTTGAAAAAGGAACCATCCGATGAGCGCAGACCCGGCTGTAACGGCGTTGTTCGTGGGTGCATTTCTGGACGAGCTCGCGCGTTGGGGCGTGCGGGATGTGGTGGCGAGCCCCGGTTCGCGCTCGACCCCGCTCGCCATGTGCGCTTACGAGCTGGCGCGACGGCATCCCCATAGGCTGCGGCTGTTCGTGGACGTGGACGAGCGCGGTGCGGCCTTCTTCGCGCTCGGACTGGCCAAGGCGAGCGGCCGACCCACGGCGGTCATCTGCACCTCGGGCACGGCGGTGGGGAACTACTATCCGGCTGTGCTCGAGGCGGAGTCGTCGCGTGTGCCGCTCGTGATGCTCACGGGCGATCGGCCGCCGCGCCTGCAGGGCCTTGGGGCTCCGCAAACGTGCGACCAGCTCAAGGCGTTCGGCGATCACGTGCGTGCGTTTCGCCAGATGCCGCTGCCGACCGAAAGCGCGTCGTCGCTCGCCTTCGCCCGCCAGGCGGCCCGCGAGGCGTGCATCGCCGCAGGCGGGAATGCTCCCGCTGCGGGGCCTGCGCGCATCGCGGGGGCGTGCCTGGGCGGACCCGTGCACGTGAATTTTCCGTTCGACGAGCCACTCAAGCCCGATCTTGGCGTCGAGGGGCTGTTCGAAAGCGGGCGGAGCGCGCTCGAAGGGGCGCCCATCGTGAGTCCGCGCAGGTCGATTGGCATGCAGGATGCTCAGAGCCTTGCAGCAATGCTCGCGGGGCGCCGCGCGCTCGTGTATGCGGGCGAGGGAACCTGCGAGAATGAGCTCGAGGCAGGCAAGGTGCTCGGCTGGGCGCGGTCGTTTAGCCTTCCCCTCCTGGCGGATCCCTTGTCCGGCTTGCGCTCGTTCGACGAGGACTTGGTCATCGACAACTACGATTCCGTGCTCGGCGCGGGCGGCTTGGCGCCCGAGGGTCTTGCGCCGGAGGCGGTCGTCCGCTTCGGGCGCTTCCCCGTGTCGAAGAAAGCGACGCAGCTGATTGCCGCTGCGCACCCGATGCAGATCGTCGTCGATCCGCTGGAGACGCGCGACTGCAATGCGGCAACCGACCTGTTCGTGCAATGCAGGCCGTCGGAGTTTGCGGGATCGCTTGGGATGGCGTACGACCTGCAGACCATCGAGTACGAACCCGATGATGCCCAGCGCGCCTTCGCCCGCGCGTGGATCGATGCAAACGACGCCGCCCGCGCGCGCATCGCGGCGGTGGACGATCGGGAGGCCGGCTTCGAAGGGGCGTTCGTTCGACGCGTCGTGGAACGTGCGCCCGAAGGGTCATGCCTGTTCGCCGCCAATTCCATGAGCGTTCGCGCGCTGGACACGTTCTACCTCAAGAGCGCGAAACGCCTGACCGTGCTGTGTAATCGCGGTCTCAACGGCATCGACGGCACGGTGTCCGCAGCCATCGGGGCGGCGCAATGGTTCGCCCAGACCACGTTCATCACCGGCGATCTGACGCTCCTGCACGACCTGAATGCGCTCGCGCTCCAACGCGAGCTGCGCGTGCAACGGGAAGCGAGCGCTGCACGCGACGGCATATCCGATGCGGCGCCGTGCATCGCGATCGTTCTGCTCAACAACAACGGCGGCGCCATCTTCGACATGCTGCCGCAGAAATCCGACGACGCTTACTTCGAGCGCCTGTTCCTCACACCGCAGGACGTGGATTTCGAGGCGGCGGCGCGCGCCTTCGCCGTGCCGTACGAACGGGCCGGCACGGCGGCGGCGTTCGACGAGGCGTACCGCACCGCATTGGGCACGCCCGGCATCTCGCTCATTGAGGTTCGCGTGCCTCTGGAAGGACTCAAGGAGCGCTACCGCCCGTACTGGTAGGGGCGCTTTGTGCGCACGCGCGAACGGCGGCGTTGGGGCTTTCGCGCAGCCTGGCGTGTGGGACGTGGCGCTTCGTGCGCACGCGCACGGCAGCGCTTGAGAAAGGATGACGGATGACGACGGAACCTCGTTTCGAGCATGCGGGTGTGCGGTACGGAGTACGCTGCTGGGGTGATCGGTCCGCAAACAGCGGTTCCTCCGCCTATGGCGCCCCGCTCGTGCTCGTGCACGGATTCGCGCAGAGCGTCGCGTCGTGGGACGAGGTTGCGGGGCGGCTCGCTCGTGATCGCGCCGTCTACGCGCTCGACCTCGTCGGCCACGGGCGCAGCGACCGCCCCGATAGTCCGCAAGTCTACGCGCTCCATGCGCAGGCCGAAGCCCTGCTCGCATTCATCAGCGCCGTCTCGGATGGCGAGGGCGGCCGAGAAAGCCGCAAGCCTGCCGTAATCGGGTACTCCCTTGGCGGTCGCGTCGCTCTTGCGGCCGCTGTTCGGGACCCGCAGGCCTTCGCTGCCCTCGTCCTTGAAAGCGCCGGCCTGGGCCCGGCGAATGCGCGTGAACGCGCCGCTGCCCGCGAACGCGACGCCGCCCAAGCCATGCGGCTGCGCACCGAAGGCCTGACCGCCTTCATGGACGCATGGGAACGCCTCCCCCTGTTCGCCACCCAGAGCGATCTGCCCGCTGCCGTCCGCGAGCGCGTGCGCGCCGGCCGTCTGGCCAACGACGCCGAGGCTCTGGCCCGCACGTTCGAGGGCGCAGGCCAACATGCCATGCCGTCCCGGCCCGAGGCGCTCGCCGCGCTGGCGTCGATGTGCGAAAGCGGAGCGCCCGTGCTCTACCTGGCCGGCGCGCGCGATGCGAAGTACTGCATCCTCGCCGAAGGCCTGGCGTCGAACGGGGTCTGCGAGACCCGCATCATCGAAGGCGCTGGTCACAATGTTCATCTCGAAGCTCCGGGGGACTTCGTCGCCTCTCTGCGGGTATAGCGATTGAGCGGTTGGTTGAAGCGGTTGCTCTATGTGGGGATATTCTTCGGTAAAGCCTACAATATGTTGAGTTGGTGTACTATAGAGATGATCGTATCAAAACCCCTCTCAATGCAGCGCGCGATCGGATCCTCCAAGGTCTTGGTTCGCGCGTATCGAAAGGACGTGCAGTGAGCGACATCGCATGGCAGGCGGGCAAGGCGTATCGCGAGATCATCTACGAAACCTGCGATGGCATCGCCAAGATCACCATCAACCGGCCCGAGCGCCGCAACGCCTTCACTCCGCTCACGGTGAACGAGCTCTACGACGCGTTCACCGTCGCACGCGACGACGCGGAGATCGGCGTGATCATCCTCACCGGCGCCAACCACGATGGGCGCCCCGAGGACCAGGCGTTCTGCTCGGGCGGCGACCAGAAGATCCGCGGCAACGGCGGCTACGTGGGCGAGGACAACATCCCGCGCCTCAACGTGCTGGACCTCCAGCGCCTCATCCGCGTGGTGCCCAAGCCCGTCATCGCCATGGTGAACGGCTACGCCATCGGCGGCGGCCACGTGCTGCACATCCTATGCGACTTGTCCCTGGCCGCCGACACGGCCAAGTTCGGCCAGACCGGCCCCAAAGTGGGCAGCTTCGATGCGGGCTATGGCGCGGGGTATCTGGCCGCCATCGTCGGCCAGAAGAAGGCTCGCGAGATCTGGTACCTCTGCCGCCAGTACACGGCCGCGGAGGCGCTGGAGATGGGTTTGGTGAACAAGGTGGTGCCGTTCGACCAGCTGGAGGCCGAATGCGTCAGCTGGGCGCGCGACATGCTGCGCCTGAGCCCCACGGCGCTGCGCTTCATGAAGGCGTCGTTCAACGCGGCAACCGACGGCCTGGCCGGCATCCAGCAGCTCGCAGGCGACGCGACGCTGCTCTACTACACCACCGACGAGGCGAAGGAGGGACGCGACGCGTTCAAGGAGAAGCGCGCGCCCGACTTCGACCAGTTCCCGAAGTTTCCCTGATGCGGCTTATGGGCGAATGAGGCGCTCGAATGACTGTTGACGATGACGGACGCAGAGAGGCTGGACGCGAGCAGCGATGATCGGCATGTTCGAAAGCATGGTGCGACGGTGCCCCCAGCGCACATGCTTCACCTATGTCGATGAGGCTGGCGAAGAGACGGCGTACTCCTATCGGGAGACGCGCCTGCTGTCCGCGGCGCTCGCGCGCTATCTGAGGGATCGAGGCGTGCGGCCAGGCGACTACGTCGCGGTCGATTTGCCGAATTGCCCCGCCTATGTGCAGCTCATGCTGGCTGCCGCCTATGGCGGTTTCACGCTTGTCGTGCTCAACAATCGCCTGACCGAGAGCGAGAAGGCGTCCCGTCTCATGGACGTCGAGCGCGCCACCGGCGCAGGTATCGCCGTGCGCATCAACGAGGCGAACGTCGAGCGCTACGTGAGCAAAGCGATGGCACTGCTCTCTGGCGAGCTGGTGGTGCGCGGAGGCAACCTTATGCAAACGCGCGTCTCCCGCACCACGTTCTCCTCGCGTGCGAGCATGGCGGAGGCGGAACCTCGATCGGCGCGCGGATTAGGCCGCGCCTCGTCAAGTCGGGCCGCTCTCCGACGTCGCAACGAGGTGGCGCGCCAGGATGCGATCGAAGGGGTCATCCACTTCGCCGAGCATGCGGCGCACGTGTTCGACCGCGAGGCCCGCGCGGTGGTCATGTTCACGTCGGGTACGTCGGGCCGTGCGAAAGCCGTGACGCTGAACTGGGAGAACCTCTGCCGTTCTGCAGAGGTGTCGAATGCGGTGCTCAACCGGCAGGGCGAGGGACTGTGGCAGGCCGCGTTGCCCCTGTACCATGTTGGCGGATTCCAAGTGATCGTGCGCAGCTTTCTGAACTGCTGCCCCTTCATCCTTTACCGGCGTTTTGATGCAGACCGCCTTGTATCCGATGGGGCGCGCAAGGGCGCGACGCATGTGTCGGTGGTCGACAAGATGCTGCAGGATATGATAGCCACGGGGCGCGGCGAGGCGCTGCGTCGCTACGGCTGCATCTTGCTGGGCGGCGGCGCGACGAATCCCAGCACCATCGAGCGCGCCCGCGCTCTCCGGCTGCGCGTATTCGTGAGCTATGGCATGACCGAAACGTCGAGCCAGATAGCGAACTCCCTGCTCACGCCATCGTATGCAGGCGGTCTGCGGCTGCTTCCCGGATACCATGCGCGCATTGTCGATCCGGGCGAGGATGGCTTCGGCCGTTTGGCGGTGCGAGGTCCGGGCCTGTTCCGCGGCTACCTGAACGCGCGCGCCGCGCTCACGGTGGACGGATACTTCCTCACGGGCGACACCGCCGCGCTCATCGATGGGCTGCTCTACGTAAAAGAACGCACCGACGATATGTTCGTCTCCGGCGGAGAGAACGTCTACCCGGCCGAGATCCGCGAAAAGCTGCTGCGCGTACCTGGCGTGTCGGACGCTTACGTGTTTGGCGCCCGCGATGCCCTCTGGGGACGCCGGCCCATTGCGTTCATCGAGCGTGCCCCCGAGCCGGCCGCTGCGCCCCCGACGGCTTCCGATGTCTCGGGCCGCCTGCGGGAAGCGCCTGCGCGCTCGGGGGACCATGAGTTCGCCGTGTTCGCAAGGGAGAGCGTCGCGTCCCAGCTTTCGAAAATCTACCAGCCTAAGCACGTGCACGTGCTTGATGCGTTCCCGCGCAGCGGCATCGGAAAAATCGATCGCGCCGTGCTCGAGCGCCTCTACGAGGAGCGCATCGAAGTGACCCGGGTCGCCCTCCACCGCATCAGCGTGCCGTTCATCACCCCGTTCGAGACGGCGAAAGGCACCTTGTCGCAGCGAGAGTCGATCATCGTGGAGGTGACCGACCATGCGGGCAGGACGGGCCTGGGCGAGTGCGTGGCCTTCTCCACCGATTGGTACCTTCCTGAGACGCTCGATCAGGATCTGTGCGTGTTGAAGGACGTGCTGGCGCCTCTCGTGCTGAACGAGGCGCTTCTGCATCCCGGTGAGGCAAGCTCGCTGTTCACCGCCTGCGCCGAGGCCGCCAGGCATCCCATGGCGTGCGGCGCCCTCGAACCGGCGTTGTGGGACCTGTACGGCAAGATCGTGAACAAGCCGCTGTGGCAGCTTGTCGGCGAGGCGTTTGCGTCTCCGGGGTCGCCGACATCGGTTTCCGCCGCGCGCGCAGCTTCGGTGGCGGATGTGCTTGCTTCCTCGGTCTCGCCTTCGTCCGCGCTCGATGCGAGCATCTCGGTGCCGGCCGGCGCCGTGGTGGGCGCGGGATCCCCGAGCGAAACGGCCGCTGCTGTACGCCGCTGCGCGGAAGCGGGCTATGCGCGCGTCAAACTGAAGATCAAGCCCGGAACTGCCGTTGCATGCGTGCGCGCCGCTCAAGCTGCCGCTCCGAACGCTCTGATCACGCTCGATGCGAACCAGAGTTTCACGGAGCGCGATACCGACGAGCTGCGCGCGCTCGACGCCTGCGGCGCTGCCTGGATCGAGGAGCCGCTCGATCCGCGGCGCATTCCCGCCGGCGCTCCGACGGACCTGTTCGCCCGACTGGCGCGGCTGCAGCGCAGTATGCGCACGCCGCTGTGCATCGACGAATCCGTCGCCCGTCCGCGCGACGTGATGCGTGCGCTTGCGCACGCGGAGCTGCGCTGCTATTCGGTCAAGATCGGCAAATTCGGAGGCATCCAGCCTTCCATCGATTTCGTTCGCCTGGCGCAGAGCCGCGGCATCGATGTGTGGATGGGCGGCATGTACGATACCGGTGTCTCGAAGCGCATGCATGCGGCGTTCGAAACCCTGCCCGGTGTGAATGCTCCCGGGGACATCGGCGCCACGTCGCGCTATTTCGCCACCGACGTAACCGCGCCGCCCTATACCGTGGAGCGGGGACTCGTAACTCTCAATCGCGAAGGCGACCCTTCCGGTCTGGGCTGCTCGCTCGATCGGGCGGCGCTGTCGAGCGTTCTGGTTGATCGCACCGTCATCGACCGCTCGAGCGGCGCCGCACGAACGTCTTTCGCCTCGTAGTCGGCATCCAAAATATTGCATAACGGACTGCCCGATATGAGGGTCGTGGAGTATGATGCTCTGAACGGAAAACGAGGAACGGTGGTCATAATGAGTGATTCTGCGCATCGACCGGCTGCGACGGTGGCCGTCGCGTCCCCCGCCCGACCCTTGAGCGCGGATTCGTCCCCTGCTATCGCTAAGCCTCATCAGGGCGGCATGGGAATCTTCCGACTCGTCACCACCGTTATCACGCTTATCGTGGGCGGCGGGGTGTTCACGCTGGCCGGAGACCAAGCTGCCGGCGGCGCGAGCGGCGCCGCCATCCTCACCGCATGGGGCATCTCGGGCGTGGGCGTGCTGTGCCTGGTGCTGACGTTTTTTGCGCTCTCTCGCATCAAGCCCGAGCTTAAAGGCGGCATCTACAGCTATGCGAATGCGGGCTTCGGCGATTTCTTAGGTTTCAACAGCGCCTGGGGCTATTGGATCAGCGCGCTTCTGTGCACGGTGAGCTTCTCGGCGCTTCTCTTCGGCGCGCTCACGTACTTCTTCCCCGTATTCGGTGGCGGCACGAACCTCCCGTCGGTCATCGGGGCAAGCTGCCTTATCTGGTTTTACGTGTTCCTCGTATCGCGCGGCATCAAAGAGGCAACGGGTGTGAACGCCGTCATCACCATCTCGAAGTTCGTGCCCATCTTCGTGGCTATCACGGCCATCATCTTCCTGCAGAAATTCGATCCGGCCATCTTCATGGCGAACCTCGCGCAGGGTGCCGAACCAGGCCTGCCGTTCTTCGACCAGGTGAGCAATACCATGATGATCACCATCTGGGTGTTCGTGGGCATCGAGGGCGCGGTCGCCATCTCGGGCCGCGCGAAGAAGGACAAGGACGTGGGGAAGGCCACCATCATCGCGTTCGTCTGCGTGCTCTCCATCTATCTCATGGTGAGCACGCTCAGCATGGGCGTCATGCCGCTGTCCGAGCTGGCCCAGCTGGAGAACCCGGCGCTTGCGGGCGTCATGGAGCACGCGGTGGGGCAGTGGGGCGCCATCCTCATCAACGGCGGCGTGGTGCTGTCGCTGGTGGGCGCCATGTTGGGCTACACCGTGCTGTCCAGCGAGTCGCCTTACGAGGCGGCTGAGCAGGGCGTGTTCATCAAAGCCTTCGCTAAGACGAATAAGAAGGGCGCTCCTATCGTCACGCTCGTCGTAACGAACATCGTCATCGAGGCATTCCTCATCATCATGTTGTTCTCGGACAGCACCTACCAGTTCTTCTATACGCTTTCCGCGGGCATGATCCTTCTGCCGTACCTGCTGTCGGCGGCCTACTTCGCCAAGCTCACCTTCACCGAACCCGGCGCGTTCAAGGGCAAGATTGGCGGAAATATCGTATTGTGGCGCATCTTCGGCATCTTCGGCGTCGTATACAGCTTCTTCTTGGCTTGGGCGTCGGGTGCGGTGGGGCTTACCATCATGTCGCTTCTGTACGCGCCGGGCATCCTCATGTACGTCAAGGGAAAGAAGGAGCGCGGCGAGCCGTACTTGCAAAGCACGCTTGATAAGGTGGTGGTGGCCGTCATTCTGGCCGCCGCCGTGGCTTCTATCGTGCTTATCGCGACGGGGGTTGTCGTCATCTAGCCAGCGCGCCGAACCCTCCTTTTTGATGCTTGGGAGTGAACAGGGCCTCCCCAAGCTCCATCTGCTCGTTTACACTGAACGGAACGATGTTCCACGGGGTTACGAGCATGCACGGAGGACGTAATGGAGCTTTTGGAGGAGCGCATCAGGCGCGACGGGGTAGTGAAGTCGGAGGGCGTCCTGAAGGTGGACAGCTTCCTGAACCACCAGTTGGACATCGGCCTGTTCGATGCTATGGGAGCCGAGTTCAAGCGCCTGTTCGCCGATGCGCCCGTCACGAAGATCCTCACGATAGAGGCATCGGGCATCGGCATCGCGTGCGTGGTTGCGCGGCATTTCGGCGTCCCGGTGGTGTTCGCGAAGAAGGCGCAGTCCATCAATCTGGACGGCGACATGCACACTACGCGCATCGAATCGTTCACGCACGGCCGCGTCTACGACGTTATCGTGTCGAAGAAGTTTCTGGGGCCGGACGACCACGTGCTCATCATCGACGACTTCCTGGCGAACGGCTGCGCCCTGAACGGCCTCATCGAGCTGGTGGACGAGGCGGGTGCCACGGTGGAGGGCATCGGCATCGCCATCGAGAAAGGCTTCCAGCCCGGCGGCGACGGCCTGCGCGAGCGCGGCTACCGTCTGGAATCGCTCGCCATCGTGGACGCCATGAACCCGGCAACCGGCGAGATCGAGTTTCGCCGATGAAGCCGTTCGCAACCGAGGAGCTGTTCAAGCTCGACGGCGACATCCCCGTCGTCCGCGCCATTCCCTACGGCATCCAGCACATCCTCGCGATGTTCGTGGCGAACCTCGCGCCCATCCTCATCGTGGGCGCGGCGGCCGGCCTCGCGGACGATCAGCTGGGCATGCTGGTGCAAAGCGCCATGCTCATCGCCGGCATCGGCACGCTCATCCAGCTGTTCCCGCTCGGGCGCATCGGCTCGGGGCTACCCATCGTCATGGGCATCAGCTTCACGTTCGTCACCGTGCTCTGCGGCATCGTGGCCACGTACGGCTACAGCACGGCCATCGGCGCCATCATGGTGGGCGGCATCATCGAGGGCGTGCTGGGCCTGTTCGCGAAGTATTGGCGGCGCATTATCTCGCCCATCGTGGCGGCCGTGGTGGTCACGTCCATCGGGTTCTCGCTGCTGGGCGTGGGTGCCACGTCGTTCGGCGGTGGCAGCGGCGTGCCGGACTTCGGGTCGCCGCAGAACCTGGCGTTGGGCACCGTCTCCCTCGTGTCGTGCTTGGTGTTCCAAGTGCTGGCCAAGGGGAAGGCCAAGCAGCTCTCCGTGCTGTTCGGCCTGGTGATAGGCTACGTGGTGGCGCTGTTCATGGGGGCGGTGGACTTCAGCGGGTTCGCGGGCATGCAGCTGTTCGCGCTGCCGCAGCTCATGCCGTTCACCCCGGAGTTCAACCTGGGCGCCATCGTGTCGGTCACGCTCATCTTCCTCGTGTCGGCCACCGAGACCATCGGCGACACGTCGGCGCTCACGATGGTGGGCTTGAACCGCGAGGTGAAGGAGAAGGAGCTCACCGGCTCCATCGCGTGCGACGGCTTCGTGAGCTCGCTGTCGGCGTGCTTCGGCTGCCTGCCTATCACGTCGTTCTCGCAGAACGTGGGCCTGGTGGCCATGACGAAGGTGGTGAACCGGCGCGCCATCGCCACCGGAGCCGTCATCATGGTGCTGGCTGCGTTTTTGCCGGTCATCAGCGTGGTGTTCTCGTCGTTGCCCGAGGCGGTGTTGGGCGGCTGCACCATCATGATGTTCGGCAACATTATCGTGAGCGGCTTCCAGATGATCGCGCGTGCCGGCTTCACGCAGCGCAACATCACCATCGCCGCGCTGTCGCTGGCCGTGGGGATCGGCTTCACGCAGGCGTCGGCGCTGTTCGCGGTGTTCCCCGAGATCGTGCAGAGCGTGTTCGCGCAGAACTGCGTGGCCGTGGTGTTTCTGGTGGCCGTGGTGGCGAACCTCGTGCTGCCGCGGGAAGCGCAGGCGGGGGATGCGCCCGACGCGGTGCCCTCCGGGTCTGCAACCAGTCCGGATGAAGGCGATCTGGCGTCCGCGTAGCCTGTGCGCGGCCGCTACCGGATCTTCTCTAGCCGCGGCACCTGAAGGGCGACGCAGACGAACAGCCCGCCCATGGCGGCGAGGGTGGCAAGCGTGACGAGGGCTCGTTTCATGGGGTGCTCCTTTGCGAATTGCGGAACGATGTCATGGGAATACGATATCCCTGCCACCTTGCGGTAACCTTGCAGGTACCTTTGAAGCATCTAACAGTTTTGTCAGATTGCGTTGGGGAGAAGACAGAAGCGAAAGGCTGCAACCGGAGTCGAGGTTTCGTGGGTTTCGTTGGGCAAGCACCTTGCGCTTATCGCTGGACCCGCAACGTTTTCACAGTCGGCGGCAAGCATAGGGCGCTTGTCGCCGACTGTGAAAACCTACTTCTGCTACAGTCCTCCTTCTCAGGTGTTGGAACCTCGAGGAAGCTCTCTCAGCGTCGCTGCAGACGCGCGCCTGACTGCCGATTCCGCAGCCTGTTCCAGGCGAGCATGGCGGCTGCGATCGCAAACCCGAGCGAAATTGCAACGGCCCCCGTCAAGGTGGCGGTATTGTCGCCAGTGGGAGCGAGTGAGGCTCGCTTCGTTGCATCGTCAATGACGGCAGACGGTTTGGTGGACTGTGGGGTGTCTGCTCCGCCTTCTGCGGTGGGATCGTCGTCAGTGGATCCGGCGGGGTCGTCGCCGACGGGCGGTTGAGGAACCTGCTGTTCGCTCCACTTTGCGAACAGCGTCAGGTCTTGCGTCACCGGTGTGTCGAAGGAATACGCTTGCGTGAGCGCGACATCGGCAAACCAGCCGGCGAACACGAAGCCGTTGCGCGTCGGATCGACGGCGGGGTTTGTTGCGAAGCCGCCGTTCACGATCTCCTGGGCGGCAGGCGAGGGCGACCCGCCGTTTGTCTCGAAGGCCACGTAATGCTTGACGGGCGCGGGTGGGACGACCTCAGTCCACTGCGCGTACAGCGTGAGCGGTGCGGTCACAGGTGTGGAGAAATCCCAGGCCTGTGCATACGTGTCATCGGTGAACCAGCCGCCGAACTCGTAGCCTGTGCGCGTGGGCGCGGTAGGCTCGCTTGCTGCGTTGTCTTTCGTTATGAGCTGCGTCTCTATCTTCGACGCACTCTCGCCCGTAACGAAGACCACCTCGTACAGATTTGGCTGAGGATCAGGACTGTTCAGCCACTTCGCGTACAGCGTGATGTCGCCGGTGACGGTGTCCGACTCGAAGTTCCACGGCGTTGTGAGCCCCTGGTCGGTGTGCCAGCCGCCAAAGGTGAAGCCGTCCTTCTTGGGTGCGGCGGGCGCGGTGATCTTCGAGCCGTCGACCACCGTCGTCAGGGGGGCCACGGCGCTGCCGCCGTTCGCCTCGAACAAGACGGTGTGCTCGACGGGCTGCGGGGGAGCCACGGGGTTCCACTTCGCATACAGCGTGAAAGGCTTGGTCACCGGCGTGGTGAAATTATAGGTGTTCGTGCACGCGGCATCGGTGAACCAGCCGTCGAACGTGAAGCCTTCGCGCGTGGGCGCGGTGGGCTCCGTGACCGTCGCGCTGTCCGCGACGGGCTGTGCATCGACGGCGCTGCCGCCGTTCGTCTCGAACGTCACGGTATGCGTGTCTACGTACACGATGGAATACGTGGAGAAGCGGTCGGTGGATATGAGGATGGTTTCGTTGCCCTTGTTGCCGTCTTCGTCATCGAGTAGCTGCGCCTCCCACTGCGTGCCGTTGTGGTGCGTCCTGGTCATGGCAAACTCGCGCGTGGTGCCGTCGCCCACGCCGAGCAGCGCTTGCGGCACGTCGAACACCAGCTGCACCGGCGCGGGTAGTGCGGTGATCGGCTCGGACGTAAGCATGGTGGTGCCGTTGCTCAGCTCCTTGGTTACGCTCGCCGCGAAATGCTGGCCCACTTGATTGGTACCCAGGATGCCTTCAAGGGCTTCACGCTCGTCGTCTTCGCTGGGTGCGTCGATGTTTTGGATTTGCACGATCACTCTGAGCAGGTCGGCGTCGCCATTTTTAAGGGCTTCGACTTCGTCTTTGCCGACCGCGCCGATGAAGCGCGACTCCTGCTTGGAGGGAATGGCGACGTTCGCACCCACCTCGGTGCTTATTGCCAGTTTCACCTCAATTTCGACCTTGGGCACCTGCACAACGGCCTCGTTGAGTTTGTTGACGGCGTCTTGGCTTACGGCTTGCTTCTCTTCGGGCGTCATCGACTCGAAGTCGAGCTTCGCATCCAAGACGTCGTCCTGCTTTTGCTCGACGACCGCTGGGGCGTCTTCAGGATTGATGGTGGGCAGGCTGTCGATGATCTCATCGACGGAGGCCTTGTCCAGCTGAGCGAACGTCACTGCGACAGTGGTGGCCTCTGTGGGGGAAAGCGTGAGCACGCCCTCGCGCAAGCCTACCTTGTCGTATTGAGCGGCAACGCCGTTCGTCGTCACGCTGTCGATCTTGTAGCCGTAATCGGGCATGATGCGAAGCTCGATCGGCGTGCCCGTGAAGACGAGTTCCGTGTCGGAGGGATCGACCGAGCCGTTGTTTCCGGCAGTGACCGTCACCTTGATGCCGTCGACCCACTTCGCATACAGCGTGACGTCGGCCGTCACGGCGTTGGCGTCGAAGTCCCAGGCATCGCCCGAGAAGTCGGGGCTTGCGTACCAGCCTGCGAAGATGTATCCTGCGCGCGTCGGGTCATCCGGCTTCGTGGCTTTCTCGTCTGATACGACCTCCTGCGCCTCGACGGTCGAGCCTCCCTTCGAGTCGAACAACACGGTGAACTGCTCGTGCATTAGCCACTTCTTGTGGCCGGCGGTTTGCGTGTTTGTTCCCAGAACGAACTTCCCGCTCGGCTCGGTGAAGGCGACGCTGCCTGCGCTTTGGTCTGAGAAGTCGAAGTACGTCTGCCCGGCGACAAGGTCGCCGTTCACCTCAAGCGTCAGGTTGCCGTTCAATGCGCCGGCGCCCGCGATAGACCCGCCCGCTGGCAGCACCACGGTGCCGCCCCCAGTGAGGTTGCCAGCAATGGTGACCAGAGCCTTCGAATGTTGCACAGACAGAGAGCCGTCTTGTGAGAGGGCAACGTTGCGTACGTGCTCAAGAACAGGAGCGGGATCGGCTGCATCAAGCGTAAGGCTTGCGTGATCGTGTATTTCCACGTCTGTTGCAGGAGTATCCTTTGTCGCCGCGATGCACGGTAAGGTGACGGTGGTGGCGGTGTTGCCGTCGCCGACTACCACGGTGGTGTTTCCACCCGACCAGGTGGGATACAGATTGAGATCGGTGTCGATGGCGCCCAACAGGGTAATGGTCAAATCGCCGTCTACGGTGCCCGAGTAACTTTTCTGGGCATAGATGGGCTGGTTGCTGAAGGCCATGTTCTCGAAGATCAGCTCGACGGATCCGGCCACCTTCGCTCCCGTTCGACCGCCGGGCCACGGGCTGCTGTTCGCGTTGTTGCCCGTGCCGTTGAGAGTGCCGTTTCTCAGGTGCGTTGTCACGTTGCCGGAAACGACGATCTGGTCGGGAACGCTGCTGCTGTTGCCCATGATGGTTCCGCCGCCCACCACTTTGGCCGAGTAGCTGTTGGGCGAACTGGCAAACGAGTAATCCGACAACACGTTCGTTATGTTTCCGCTGATATTCGCATACGCCATGCTGTTGTTGATGTACGAGCCGCCGAAGAAGGTGCCGCTCAGCTTTCCGCCCTGGATGCTCGACGTTATCGAACCGGTTACGTGCGAGCGCATGCCGATGTCGTTCTTCGCCCCGCCTGTGTCTTTTATGAAGCACCCGCCGTAGTAGGAGCCTGTGGAGAAGTTCGCTCCCGTTTCAACCGTGATGGCGTCGCTGTCTGCGGTTTCCGTCAAGCCAACGTGAGCGTGACTTTGGGGAGCGGTTATCATTTTGCTGCCGCCAATGAGATTTTTTACCGTGACGTTGTCGCCAAGGGTGATGCGCGTTGCCCCGACATCGGCAGATGCTCCGGTGCTTCCAGAAAAATCGCCGCCTGAGCCGATGGTGCAGACGGCGCCGCCGCCGACGATGTCTTCGAGAACGGAGACGCCTGATTCTACCGTCACCGAGGTCGTTCCCACCACGCTTACGTTGGAGTGGCTGCTCGTCGCGAAGCCGCCTCCCACAACGTTTGCGCTGATGGACGAGTCGTATGTTGTGGAAAACTTTACGCCAGAGCGCACGATAACGTCGGTGCTTCCGACCCGGGCCTGTGTTTCGTCAAGGTCGTCGCTGCCGCAGGTTGCCCATCCTCCGCCAACAACTCGATAGGCGTTTTCGTACTTCGATCCCTGATTTGCTGCGGGTGCCACCTCAAGGTGGACGGTTCCTAGTACGTTTGCTGTTGCGCCGTAGAGCGCCTCGCCGCCTCCGATAGTTCCCTGTCGACTGTTTTCGGCCGCGCGCGCCGTCTTGGCGAAGACGTCGCCTCCTACAGCGGCCTGGGCGTTGCTTCTCATTGCATATCCGCCGCCAACGAAGTAGGAGAATGCCTTGTAGCCCTTTTGGTAACCCGTGCCGTTGGCCTCGTCGTCTTCCAAAGCGGCAAGATGCGTGCTGCCGCCAACGTTGGCAACGGCGCTGTTGGTGTTGCTGCTCGTGCTCTCTGCGTAGCCGCCACCGTACGCTCCCATGCCGGTATTGCTTACAGACCGTCCCGAAGCCTCATACGTCAGGTTCGTGTCTCCCACGACATGAGCGACCACCGACGCGTTCGTGACGGGGCTGGCGTAGCTGCCGCCGCACGTGGCGTAGCCACCCCCGACGCTTTCGCTCGCCTTGCCCGCAATGGTAATGTTGGTTGATTCGCCGACGTTTGCCTGCGCCTGTGTGGTGGTGCTGCCGCTCGAGGGGGATTCGGCGTGACCACCCCCGTATATATTTTGCGACGACCCGGTTTTGCTCACGAGGATCGAGGTAGATCCCGTCACGTCCGCAACCGCCTGAGGTTTTTGCGTAGACGATTTTGCATGGCCGCCTCCGGCCACCAGGCGGGTTTCGCCCTCGACGACGATCTCGCTGTCTCCGGTCAATGTGGCATTACGGCCACCGCCGTGAATGTATTCGACATAGGCAGACTCTCGAACTGTGATGGACGAGTCGTCGACGATGTCGTGTATTCCGCCGCCGTAAACGTAACCAAATATCTCGATGTTTTTATCGACGATCAGGGGGATTCCGTTTGCGAAGAGGGTGATCCGCCAGTTCATCTGGCTAATCTGCACGCCAGTAGGGGATTCGGTTGCGATAGTGAACGAGGTGATGCCTTTGTCGGTAGGCACCTCGTAAACACCTTCATCCGTAAGGAAATCGCTGTTCACGACGAAAGTGACATCGCCTGCATCGTCGGGCAGCGCCGCGAACGCGGTCGAGAGGTTTATGAAGGTGTTGGAGCTAGGATCTGCCGTGGCCGAGGAATCAATGACGAAGCGTGTCGGGGGGGGGCTTGTATTATTCGCTGTGTCGGCATAGCCCATGCTGGCCAGTCCTCCAAAAGAGAGGGCCAACGTTGCCAACGTCCCTGCAATGACCTGTCTCCATGAACCCATTCGACACTCCCTTTTCCCATAAAGGGTTTCGACGTATCTGCCGACAGGAGGTACCGTACGGCTGCACGGCGAAGCTTCTCATTTTCGTTGAATGATCACAATATAACACACCCCCATGTTGTAAAGCGTCCACAAGTGCATTGTGACTGGCTGAATGCGCTGTTGTGTAACACGGTCGGAGCCGTGTGCGCAAAACGTTGCCGGAGCCGCTCCTATTTGTTGCAAAACGTCGTAAACTTCTGTATATAGGATAGTTTTTCCTCGTGTGCGGCGTTGCTGATGGTACAAAGTGTGAGGACATTGAATTTCGTCGCGGCGCTGCACTCGAGAGGCGGCCGCGGCGATCGGCAGCCTATCTATAAAGGAGACACGCTTTAATGCCCGTTGCGTTAAGCCTCGTACTCGTCCTGTTCTTCCTTCTAATGAATGCGTTCTTCGTCGTGGCCGAGTTTTCGCTCGTGCGCGTGCGCAAGTCCCAGGTCGATATTCTTCTCGACGAGGGCCGATCCGGCGCCAAGTACGCCAAGACCGTCGCCGACAACGTCAACGCCTATCTTTCCGCCTGCCAGCTGGGCATCACGCTTGCTTCGCTTGCTCTGGGCTGGTTGGGCGAGCCGGCCGTTTCGGCGCTGATCGCCCCTGGCCTCACGCTTATCGGCCTTCCCGAGGCCGCCATCCACGCCATCGCCGTCGCCGTGGGATTCATCATTATCACGGCGTTGCACATTGTGGTGGGCGAGCTCATCCCCAAATCGCTCGCCATTTTCTCCACGGAGCGCTACGCTCTGTTCACGGCCGCGCCCCTCGTATGGTTCTATCGCATCACGTATCCCATCATGTGGCTGTTCAACTCCATCACGAACGGCGTCATGAAGCTGTTGGGGCACGACATCGCAAACGAGCACGAGGTGTACACCGATGAGGAGATTCGCCTGCTTATCGACGAGAGCACCGAAAGCGGCCTCATCGATCCCGACCAGAATGAGTACGTTGACAACATCTTCGATTTGGGCGATAAAGACGCCGAGGCCATCATGACGCCGCGCACGAACGTGATCTGCGTAGATCTGGAGGATACGCTTGAGGAGAATCTTGCCATCATCCAGACCTACAAGTACACCCGCTATCCCGCGTGTCGTGGCAGCAAGGACCGCATCGTTGGCTTCGTGCATGTGAAGGATCTCTACACCCTGCCCAAGAACAGCACGATAGACGATCTGCGCGTCCGAGCGATCGAGGCCGTGCCCGAGGGCATACCCATCGCGAAGCTGTTGCAGACGCTTCAGGCCAAGCATACGAAGATCGCCGTCGTCATCGACGAGCACGGCGGTACGTCGGGCATCGTCACCATGAGCGACATCATGGAACAGATCGTCGGCCGCATCGACGACGAATATCAGCACGGCGGCCCGGACGAAGTGGTCCAGTTGGACGATGGAAGCTACTTGATCGACGGGTCTCTTCCCATCGACGAGGTGGGCGAGCTCATCGGCTTCGAGCCCGAGGAGGCCGAGGAGTGCGAGACGGCGGGCGGCTTGCTGCTCAACGTGTTCGATCGCATTCCCGCAGAAGGCGACACCGCCACGCTCGAGAACGGCGCGGACGAAGCCTCGTTCACCGTCGTGGACATGGATCGCCACCGCATCGACAAGATACGCGTGGTTGTCGAGCACAATGAGGATGCGGACGTCGACGAGGATCGCTAGGGCAGGGCGCGCCTCCGAGCGGAGGGCTACGCTCGGAGCGGAGGGCTACGACACGGTCATGCCCAGGAACCGCTCGGCGTTGTGCCACAGCAGGTTCTCGAGTTCGTCGTCGGTAAAGTTCGCGCCCACGAACTGCTCGTATTCGCTTGCCGGATCCCACATGGGATAGTCCGAGCCGAACATCACGCGATCGGTTCCCCACAGGCGCGTAAGCTCGCGCGTGTGACGCTGCCCCAGGTACAGCTGGGCGCTCGACGCGTCGCAGTATACATGGTCGTTGCTGAGGATGGTGTCGCGCAGCACGTCATAGCCCACGTCGTAGCGCGACCAGCAGCCGAAGTGCGCAGCATCCACCACGAGGTCGGGGAAGGCGCGCAGGATTTCCACGAGGCGGCGCGGATGCGAGTGGTCGTAGCGGTAATCGCCCGTGTGGATGATGACAGGCAGACGGCCGGCGATGATCTCGTAGACTTCCATGAGACGCGGGTCGTCCATATCCACGTGCTGCGAGTCGGGATGCAGCTTCATGCCCTTCAGGCCCAGTCCGATGGCACGCTCGATCTCTTTTTCTGGATCGGGGTAATCCTGGTGCATGGTCATGAAGCCGATGAATTCGGGATGGATGCGGCATTGCTCGGCAATGAAGTCGTTGATGGTTTCGACAGCGCGGGGCGAGGTGGCCACGGAATGCACGACGAAGTTCGTGATGGGTGCACGATCCTGGGCGGCCAGCAGGTGCTCGGCCGTTCCCTCCCCGTACATCTCGATGTTGTAGAAATCGCCTACAGCGTCGACGGCTTTCGAGGCGATCTTGTTGGGATAGATATGGGCATGGACGTCGATGACTGCCATGAGTCGCGCTCCTTATTGATGGTTGCGTACGTGTGCGATCGCCCGGCATCGGCGTGCAAGGCGTCGGTCCGGGTTGCAGGCAACGTGCTCAATTCTAGCGCAACGAGAGGCGGTTCGCATCACTCAAACTCGCGTGCCCGACCGGGCGTCAGAAGAAGACCTCCTGGTATACTGGATGACGCGCAGAGGAAAGAACGAGGGGGTTGCCATGGAGACTGTACAGGATGCCTACGTCCGCAAAACGCTTTCGCTCGACGAGCTGTTCGACCAGTTCATCGTATCGGGAACGTCAATGTACACAGGCGGTCTCCATGTGCCCTCCGCGATCATCCACGAGCTAATGGCGCGCGTCGCCGACGGCCGGGTGGAGGGCATCGACATCTACGGCAACTGGATGAACGGCGATTTCGACTTCAAGAGCTTGGACGTCGGCCCCGAGCGGTTTCGGTATCACACCTATTTCGCCGGACCGAATGAGCGCGCCGGTTTCGGTACGTGCGTCGCGCATATCCCAGCGCATTTCAGCCAGGTGAGCGCGCTTATGCGCAGCGTCAACCCCGATTACGCTGTGGTGCAGATGACCCCGCCGGATGCACGCGGGATGTGCAATATTGGGCCGCTGGGCTTCGAGCCTGGCAGCATCCGTGCCTGTAAAGGGATCATTGCGCAGGTCAACTCAAAGCTTCCGCGCGTATTCGGCGATTCCCACGATTTTTCGATAGACGAGATCGACGCCTTCATCGTGTGCGACGAGGATCTTGAAGACATCGCCGTCAAGCCCGCCACGTCCGAGGAGCGCGCGTGTGCGGCGCTCATCGTGGACCGCATCGACGACGGCGACTGCATTCAGCTGGGCATCGGCGGCATCCTCAACGCGGTGGCCGAGGGCCTTATGTCGAAGCGCCATCTGGGCTGCTTCACGGAGATGTACTCGAATGCACTCGTGCCGTTGCAACAGGCGGGCGTCATCGACAACAGTCGAAACAGCTACTTTCCGGGGCGCTCGGTGGGCGGCTACTCCACGGGCGCAGCGCGTCTGTACGAGTTCATCGACCGCAACCCCGAGGTGTACTATTGCAGCTACGATACGGTCACCAACCCGTACTGCATCGCGAAGAACGACAACATGGTATCCATCAACACCGCCATATCCATCGACCTGACAGGCCAAGTATGCGCCGAGAGCATCGGCTCGCGTCAGTATTCCGCAAGCGGCGGGCAGGCCGACTTCGTGCGCGGTGCGCGCATGGCGAAGAACGGTCGATCGTTCATTGCCGTCACGAGCGTGGCGCACACCAGGCAAGGTCCCACGTCCAAGATCGTGCCCATGTTGGCGTCCGGTAGCGCCGTGACCACGCTGCGCAATGACGTGCAGTACGTGGTGACCGAGTACGGCGTGGCTGATCTGGCGTTTCAGGACGTTCCGACGCGAGCGAAGCGCCTGATTGCCATTGCTCATCCCGACTTCCGCGACGAGCTGACCTTCGAAGCCAAGCGGCTGGGATTGCTGTACTGAGCAAGCAGCAGATGAGCGTGCCTTTCGAGCTTTTGGGGCCCTTGATTGAATTGCATGTTTAAGACCGGTCCAATTTAGTCTTGCCATTGGATAGAACGTAAGCCTTTCGAGCGGGCAAGAACGTGTGCGTTTTGTGATAGATCAAGAAATGATTTGCGTAAGGTGCGGTGCAAGAGTAACATTCAATCTCGCCGCTTTTCCTGTTTGCAGTTAACCGAGCAGGAGGGGCAGGCGCAAATAGTGCGGGGTGGAGCAGTCTGGTAGCTCGCCGGGCTCATAACCCGGAGGTCATAGGTTCAAATCCTGTCCCCGCGACCAATAATCCCAGGCCAGAAGTTCGCTTCTGGCTTTTTTGATGTGGCATGGGTCGCAAGAATGCGGGTTGCATCATTAACCTGCGGGCTATGAGCGAAGTAAGCGCTTATGTATCGCATGTTGCCGCCGTGTGACTGCCAGCGTTCGCTTTGCAGCCGACGTGCGAAAGCCATGCAGCCGCCGTGTGGCCGGCATACAGCAATCGGGCGATCACCATGCTGCCGGCATGCAGACAACCGGGCGGCCGCCGTGCGGCCGGCAAGAATTTTCGTCACGAAAAAAACAAAGCGTTCTTGAGCGGGCCGCATCGGGCGGAAACGCCTCCCATCAGCTTTTTCTCGATGGTTGTGAGGTGCTGGTCGAAGCTGTCACCGCTGTGCCTCCCCACGATTTATCTCATGTGCAAAGCCGCGAACCTGTGCTACTATCTCCAACCCATAAGGCGCGAGCGCCCGCGCGACGGGCGGAGAGCGGGGAAGGAGAAGTGTCATGGAAGCGGACCGCGACAATGACGGACGCCCCGACGACCAAAAGGAAACGTGGCCGCCCGATCGCACGATCGCGGCTATGTCTCGCCAAGTGCTGGTCGATCATTACGTGAATCGCGACATCGTGGCGGTCATGCGCCGCATGGCCCCCGACATGACATGGATCGGCCCACTGGCCTGCCAGAGAACCTGCAGCGCCGAGGACATGCGCCGCATGCTGGAGCCCGAGTACGGCACAGCCGCCGAGATGTTCGACGAGTCGTGGGG